>LNAP01003005.1_pt1 | contig 16389 bp, 19 predicted proteins | sample 602601 | NCBI WGS metagenome assembly LNAP01 (sample SAMN02440304, study PRJNA202911) | soil metagenome | biome: Subtropical and temperate rainforests or woodlands; isolation source: soil samples (1 kg each in a 20% v/v slurry with milli Q water) were... ... | reverse complement strand
AAAAAGTGCGTACTGGAACTGGGCGGCTCCGACCCCTTTATCGTGCTCAACGACGCCGACCTCGACGCCGCCGTGCAAGCGGCGGTGATCGGCCGCTTCCAGAACTCCGGCCAGGTCTGCGCCGCCGCCAAGCGCCTGATCATCGAGCAAGGCGTGGTCGAGGCGTTCACCGCCAGATTCCTTGAAGCCAGCCGCCAACTGGTGATGGGCGACCCGACGTCGAGCGACACCTACATTGGCCCCATGGCCCGCTTCGACCTGCGTGACGAGCTGCACGCACAAGTCCAGGCGACCCTGGCCGAAGGCGCCACCCTGCTGCTGGGCGGCCATCCTATTGAAGGCGCGGGCAACTATTACGCCCCCACCGTCCTGGCCAACGTCACCGACCAGATGACCTCGTTCAGACAGGAACTGTTCGGCCCCGTCGCCTCGATCATCAGCGCCCGCGACGCCGAGCATGCCGTGGCCCTGGCCAACGACAGCGAGTTCGGCCTCACTGCCAGCCTCTTCACCCGCGACCCAGCCAAGGCACGCCAGATCGCCAACCAGCTGGAAACCGGCGGGGTCTTTATCAACGCCTACAGCGTGTCCGATCCTCGGGTGGCGTTTGGCGGGGTGAAAAAGAGTGGGTTTGGCCGCGAACTGTCACATTTCGGCGTGCGGGAATTCTGCAATGCGCAGACGGTATGGATAGATCGGCGGTAGGCCGATAGTCAAGATTGCTCATTGCCAGCCTGCAGGTTCGGGATATGATCAGGCCGATATTTGAACCGGACTGCACTGACCTATGCCCGTTGACCTGCAAGCGCTCTACCCCAAACTGATCCATCTGATGCTGGATACGGTTTTCGTGGTCGACAGGGACAATCAGATCGCATTTGTCAGCGATGCCTGCGAGACGCTGCTCGGCTACCGTGCCGACGAGTTGACCGGCAACTTGATCACCGACTATATGCACCCTGAAGACCTGGCGGCCACCCGAGCCTCGATCATCCGGGTGATGAACGGCCAGCCCCACGTCGATTTCCGCAACCGCTATCTGCGCAAGGATGGCAGTGTCGTGCATATCCTGTGGGCGGCATTCTGGTCCGAGGATGTGGGCGCCCGGATCGGCGTGGCGCGGGACATCACCGCCCTCACCCAGGCCGAGGAGGAACTGCGCTTTCTCGCCCACCACGACCCGCTGACCGCCCTGACCAATCGCTCGCTGTTCAATGATCGGCTGGACTCCGCGTTGCGCAACGCGCGCCGCCAGAACAGCACACTGGCGCTGCTGTTCCTGGATATCAATGATTTCAAGGGCATCAATGATGTGCATGGACATGCCGCCGGCGACCGCGTGCTATGTGCCATTGCACGACGCCTGGAAGGCTGTGTGCGGGACACCGACACAGTAGCGCGGATGGGTGGGGATGAATTCACCGTGCTGTTGACCGATCTTCATTCAGAAGAGGCGGTGGCCGAGAAGGTACAGCAGATCCTTGCCATCATGGCCGAACCGCTGGGCCCTGAGTTTGGCCCGGTGACAATGCCATCGTGCAGCATCGGCGTAGCCCGTTACCCGGCTGACGGGGACAATGCCGATACGCTGCTCAGCCATGCCGATGGTGATATGTACCGGCTGAAGAAAATCCACCGCGCGGCCGCCAAGCGAGCTATTTGTTGAAGCGGCGCAGTTGTGCCGGTTCGGGCTCACTGGCAGGCCAACGCGTGTAGGCCATCAACGGTTATTGCGCAGGATCGAGAAATTCAACGCCGCCGCGACACTCAGCCACGCCAGGTACGGGAACAGGATCAACCCGGTGATCAGGTCCAGGCGCACCGCCAGCACCACCATCGCCGCCACGGTGAGCCAGAGCAGCGTGATAATCAGCATCCCCGCAAGAATCCGATGCGCGCCGAAGAACACCGGGGTCCACAGCGTATTCAAGGCAATCTGCGCCGCCCACAGGGCCAGCACTGTCTGACTGCCGGGGATCAGGCTCAGGCGGTAACCGGCCCAGGCGAGTAGCAAATAGATGATCGTCCAGGCCACCGGAAACAACCAATTGGGTGGGGTGAAGCGCGGTTTGACCAGGGATTGATACCAGGCGCCGGGCTTGAACATGATGCCGGTGCTGGCAGCGGTAGCGCAGGCGAGCAGGAAGATGAAGAACGTCATGGTCGGTCCCTATATGGATGGCGCACGCAGTTGGCACCGTAACGTCTCAAATGACCCAACCTTGCGGCCATAAATTCAATCGGCCCCGAAACGAATCCACTTGATTGACCGGTTTTCGCGTAGCCCGCACCTTTTTCACGTCATATAAAAGGTTTAGGGTGCGTTGATTCTTCCCATTCATTAGAGAATCGAGCGCTTGGCCAACGTCCCCGCTGATCACCGCAGCAGTCCCTGGTCGGTTTTCCTGATTTTCCTGCGCCTGGGTCTGACCTCCTTCGGCGGACCTGTCGCCCACCTCGGCTACTTTCGCGATGAATTCGTCACGCGGCGGCGCTGGCTGAGCGAGCGCAGCTATGCAGACCTGGTCGCACTCTGCCAATTTCTCCCCGGCCCGGCCAGCAGCCAGGTGGGCATCGCCCTGGGTTTGTCACGGGCAGGCTACAGCGGCGCACTGGCGGCCTGGGCCGGGTTTACCTTGCCGTCCGCCGTGCTCTTGATCCTGTTCGCCCTGGGCCTGACCCAGCATAGCTCGGCCATACCGAACGGCGCGCTGCATGGCCTCAAAGTCGTCGCCGTGGCGGTCGTCGCCCAAGCCGTGTGGGGCATGGCGCGCAACCTGTGCCATAGCGGGGGGCGCATGCTCCTGATGCTGATGGCCGCCGTCATTACCCTGTCGATACCGTCGGCCTGGGGCCAGGTCGCGGTGATTGCCGGCGCAGGCGTCGTCGGCCTGCTGCTGTTCAACCCCGTCCCCAACGCCACCCACGACGCACTCGCCATCCCCATCCGCCGCCGCGCGGGAGTGATGTGGTTGGCGCTGTTCTTGATCCTGCTGGTGGGCCTGCCGCTCCTCGCCCAGACGCTGCCCCACCAGAGCCTGGCGCTGCTAGACGCGTTCTACCGCAGCGGCTCGCTGGTGTTCGGCGGCGGCCACGTGGTACTGCCCCTGCTGCAAGCCGAAGTAGTGCCGCCGCAATGGGTGAGCAACGACGTGTTCCTCGCCGGCTACGGCGCGGCCCAAGCCGTGCCCGGGCCCTTGTTCACCTTCGCCGCGTTCCTCGGCGCCGCGATGAACCCGGCCCCCACCGGCTGGCTCGGCGGCGTGATCTGCCTGCTGGCTATCTTCGCGCCGTCGTTTCTCTTGATCTTCGCCGCCCTGCCCTTTTGGCAAAGCCTGCGCCAAAACACACGCGCACAGGCCGCACTGGCCGGCGTGAATGCCGCGGTGGTGGGTTTATTACTGGCGGCGCTGTACCAACCGGTGTGGACCAACGCGATATTCACCGCACAAGACTTCGGCCTGGCACTGATCGCCCTGGTGGCGCTGATGTTCTGCAAACTGCCGCCATGGCTCGTGGTTGCAGGCAGCGGCGCAGCGGGCTGGTTATTGAGTCTGATCGTGTAGACAACCCAGCCACCACGCCCTGCTCGACAGCCGGGGCGTGCAGCTACTAGCCCTTCAACTCAGCCGCACGATGGCTGGCAGCGTCGTCGTAAGCCACATACAACGACTCGGCGATTTGGCTTTTGATGGCTTTGGTGGACTCCAGGCCCAGGACAAAACCTTCGGCTTTGCCGCCTGCGCGATTCAGGTCTTCAGGCGTGCTGGCGCCGGTGATCGCCTCCAGCAACTTGACGGCATGTGGGCCTACGCCCTTGGGCAGGCTGATCTGGTCAATGCTCATTGCGGCACCTCGAATGAGGCTGGGGACGGTGTGTTGCGGGTGAACGAGGTCATGTGCGATACCTTGATGGCTGGGGCCGATAGCGCGAGGAACCACTGCCGGAGGCGCATGGTAGACCGGGATGGGCAAAAAAGGGCTGATTTCGCGACCACATCGGTGCAGCACTTGCCATCCCAGCCTCTGAGAACAAGAGGGAACGCCGCCGAACCCGGGCTCGACGGCTTGCTCGACTCTCAAGCTCCATTCAGAAGCGTTTAGGCAGGATCCGCGCCAGGGTGTTGTCCCGAACCCAGTAGTGATGGAACAAACCTGCCGCCGCATGCAAACCGATCAGCCAGTAACCGCTACTGCCAAGCAACTCGTGCCAATGCTTGAACTGCTTTGCCAGGTCCGGATCGACCGACACAAGTGACGGCAGAAAAAACCCGAAGTAAGGCATCGGTTTGCCTGCCGCCGACAACATCAGCCAGGCCAGCAGCGGGGTCGCAATCATCAGCCCATACAATGCCAGATGCATCAGGTGCGAAGCGCCGGTCTGCCACGCAGGCAAGGCAGGCGTTATGGGTGGCCGGGGGGTCAGGCGCCCAAGCAGACGCACCCAGACCAGAAGAAAAATGCTTGCCCCCAAAAGCCCGTGCAGTCCCAGGAATAGGCTTCTCATGGTGCCCCCACGGGGTAGCAGGCCTTTGATTTCGATGCTGGCATAGACACCGACAAACAGCCCCAGCATCAGCCAGTGCAATGCAATCGACAGTTTTCCATAACGTTGGGTGGAGGAGTCTCGGGTCATGCTGGGCCTCTGCTGTCATTCTGGCGAGCGAGTCATTCGCCCGACCTCGATCCGGTTTAACGCCTGATCGAACCACGCCACCCTGCCCGCCCAGCCTTAATACAATCTGAAGAAGCGCCAGCCCGTCTGTTGCGACCTTCAGACTCCGTTAAGAAATGCCCTCGATACTCTGCCCAAACCTACTGGGGAGACGTTATCCAATGGCCCATTTCGACTGGCACCTCTCTTTACCGCTTCACTTCGGGCAAGCCGAGTCCTCGCAGATGAATCTGCTCAGGGCCTTGCCCGGCGACACGCTGCGCGCGGTGTTCGAAACCTTTGTCCAGCAACGTTTTCGCCAGGCACATGGTGCTGACATTCGTTATTTCATGCCGGAACTGTTTGGCGTAAGCAGCGCGTCTGGCGAACTTTGCGCCGTCGCCGGTGTGCGTCTGGCCAAGACTGAACCCTTGTTTCTGGAGCGGTATCTGGACGCGTCGATTGAAGCGCTGATCGGCACGGCAGCCGAGCGCCCCGTCGAGCGCACCGGCATCGTCGAGGTGGGCAATCTGGCGGCCAGTGACAACGGCAGCGCACGCCTGAGCATCATTACCCTCACTTATCTGCTGGCCATGGGCGGCCTGGAATGGGTGGCCTTTACCGGCAATATCGGGCTGGTCAACAGCTTCCATCGCCTGGGATTAAAACCGCTGACGCTCTGCGCCGCCGACCCCGAGCGGCTGGGCGCTGACCGCCACAGTTGGGGCAGCTATTACGACAGCAAGCCCTGGGTGCATGTAGGCAACATCCGCGCAGGCTTTGTCCATCTACGCAATATCGGCGTGTTCAACCGCCTGGGGTTGCCCACATCGCTTGAGGAGGCCACTTATGTCGCCTGAAATGGAGCGTTTCAAGGAGATCCTGCGCAGCCACGCTGAATGCACGCCACACACCACCGCCCTGTGGGGCGATCAGTTGAAGCTGGACTACGCCACCCTGTACGCCGAGCTTAACTATCGCCAACAGCGACTGCGCGATGAGGGCATCAAGGTGGTCGCGCTGGCGCTGGACAATGGCGTCGAAGCGATGCTCTGGGATCTGGCCACGCTGTTCGAAGGGTTGACGTGCCTGACGCTGCCGCCGTTTTTCACCCCGGCTCAACGCAAGCATTGCCTGGAACAAAGCCAGGCAGAGCTGGTGATTGCCGAACCGCAACTGGAGGCAGAACTGCAAACCGCCGGTTTCGAGAAAACCGGCGAGTTCTGGCGCAAAAACCTCAACGGTGCGTCCGGCTTACCCGAACACACCGCCAAACTGACGTTTACCTCGGGAACCACCGGTACCCCCAAAGGCGTGTGCCTGAGCGCCGAGAGTATTTTGAGGGTTGCCCGCGAGCTGTATCAGGCCAGCCAACCCAACGATCCACGGCATCACCTCGCGGTGCTGCCCCTGGCAATCCTGTTGGAAAATATCGGTTGTTATGCCGCCCTTTATGCCGGCGTCACCCTGAGCCTGCCAAGCCAGAGCGTGTTGGGGATTCAAGGGGCCAGCGGCGTCGACGTCCCGCAATTGCTCGGCTGCCTGGCCGCTCGCGCCCCCGAAAGCCTGATTCTGGTGCCGCAGCTTCTCCTGCTGCTGGTCAACGCTGGCGAACAAAAAGCCTTCAATCCTCAAACCCTGCGTTTTGCCGCCGTGGGCGGTGCGCGGGTTTCAGAAGAACTGCTGCACCGTGCGCACACCCTCGGCATGCGTGTCTACGAAGGCTACGGCCTGTCGGAGTGTGCGTCGGTGGTGTGCCTCAACCACCCCGAGGCCCATCGTCCCGGCAGTGTCGGCAAACCCCTGCCTCACGTAGAGGTACGTCTGGCTGAAGATGGCGAAGTGCTGATCAAGGGTTCTACCTTGCTCGGTTATTTGGGCGAGCCCGCTGGCGTCGATCAATGGTGGTCCAGCGGCGATCTGGGCGAATTTGACGCCGACGGTTTCCTCTATCTCAAGGGGCGCAAAAAGCATCAATTTGTCACCAGCTTCGGGCGCAACGTGAATCCGGAATGGGTCGAGGCCGAACTGACCCAACGCCGGCATATCGCCCAGGCCTTCTTCTACGGCGAAGCCATGCCAAGCAACCATGCGCTGCTGTGGCCCCATCGCCCCGATTGCACCGATGACGAACTGGCGGCCGCGGTGGCCCAGGCCAACGAGGCCCTGCCCCAATACGCCCAGGTCCATCACTGGACCCGGCTGCCTCAACCGTTCACGCCCGCTAATGGTCTGCTGACCGCCAATGGCAGGCCGCGCCGCGACGCCATTGTTGAGCGTTACCAGGCGCAATTGACTGTATCGACCCCTTCCGAGGTATCCGCATCATGAGTTTTTTCGACACTCTGCAAATCGCCACTCAAGCAGAACGCAACGAGCTGTTCACCCTACCGGTCATCCGCGATGCCCTTGAGGGCAAGGTCAGCCTGGAGAGCTATCGGGCGTTTCTGACCCAGGCGTACTACCACGTACGCCACACTGTGCCGTTGATGATGGCCTGTGGCGCGCGCCTGCCGACGCGCCTGGAATGGCTGCGTGAAGCAGTCTGTGAGTACATCGAAGAAGAATACGGCCATGAAAAATGGGTGCTCAACGACATCCAGGCCTGTGGCGGCGACAAAGAGGCGGTACGCGACGGTCATCCGTCCCTGCCCATCGAGTTGATGACCAGTTTCCTCTACGACCTGATCGCCCGGGATAACCCGGTAGGTCTGTTTGGCATGGTCAACGTCCTCGAAGGCACCAGCATCGCCCTTGCCACCCACACCGCCGGGGCCATTCGCGATCGCCTTGAGCTGCCGGAAACCGCCTTCAGCTACCTCAGCTCCCACGGCTCCCTGGATATCGGGCACATGCAGACTTACCGCCGACTGATGGACAAACTGCAGGACCCGAGTGATCAGGCGGCGGTCATTCATGCTTCCAAAGTGGTCTACAAACTCTACACCGACATGTTCCGTGGCTTGCCGCGTGACGGGGAGAGCCTGCATGCGCCTGTCTGAGGCTCGCGTGGTCTTGACCGGCGCCAGCGGCGGCATTGGCGCGGCGATTGCTGACGCACTGTGCGCCAACGGCGCCCAGGTGCTGGCCGTCGCCCGCCACCGCGAGTCGTTGGCGCCGGTGCTCGAGCGCTATCCACAGCAGGTGTTCTGGATTGGCGCCGACCTGACGTTCCTGGCAGACCGTCGCAAGGTGCTGACCGCTGCGCAGGCAATGGGCGGTATCAACCTGCTGATCAACGCCGCCGGGGTCAATCACTTCGCCATGCTGGAGCAGCTCGAGGACAGCGATATCAACGCCATGCTGGCAGTCAACATCAGCGCGCCTATCTGCCTGACGAAAATCCTCCTGCCACTGCTCAAGCAGGCCAGCAGCGCGATGGTCGTCAACGTTGGCTCCACCTATGGCTCGATTGGCTACCCCGGCTACGCCAGCTACTGCGCAAGCAAATTTGCCTTGCGTGGATTTTCCGAAGCCTTGCGCCGTGAGCTGTCAGACACCCGCGTGGGTGTGTTGTATGTCGCGCCACGCGCCACCAGCACCCCCATGAACAGTCCGGCCGCGCAGGCGCTCAACGACGCCCTCAACGCGAATGTCGACGACCCTCAAACCGTGGCCTCGGCCGTGATCCGCGCCATTGCCGGTGACCATCGCGAGTTGTACCTGGGCTGGCCGGAACGGTTTTTTGTACGCCTCAACAGCCTGCTGCCCAACCTGATTGACCGAAGCTTGCGCAAGCACCTACCCCTGATCCGTCGCCTGAGCCAAAAGACTGACAACGAGGACCTCAATCCATGAAAAACACCCTCTGCTTGCTATTACTCGGCGCGTTGAGCCCGGCCGTCTGGGCCCTGGACGCCGCTGACCAGCAACGCCTCAACGACATCCAGCAGCGCTGGGCGCATATTCAATACGAATTACCCGCCGACCAGCGCGCGGCGAAGTTCGAGCAACTCGCCACCCAAGCCAGCGCGTTTACCCAGGATCGCCAATCCGTCGCCGAGGCCTGGATCTGGTCCGGTATCGTCACCAGCAGTTGGGCTGGCGCCCAGGGTGGGCTCGGCGCGTTGAGCAAGGTCAAGGAGGCGAAGATCGACCTGGAAAAAGCCCTCTCCCTGGACCCCAAAGCCTTGCAAGGCTCGGCCTACACCAGCCTCGCCGCGCTGTATGATCGGGTACCGGGCTGGCCTATTGGTTTCGGCGATTCGGACAAAGCACAACAATTGCTCGAGCAAGCATTGCAACTGAACCCAGACGGCATTGATAGTCTGTACTTCTGGGGCGATCACCTTTACCGTCAAAAACGCTACCCCCAAGCCAGACAGGCGCTACAAAAAGCCCTGCAGGCAGCCCCGAGGCCAGGCCGTGAAACCGCTGACGCCGGGCGCCGCACGGAAATCGAAGCGTTACTGCAGCAAGTGAACCAGAAACTCGACTGACAGGAGTCCGTGTGCGCTTACTACTGATCGAGGATGACATGGGCCTGGGCGAAGGTATTCACCAGGCCCTTACGCGCGAGGGCTACACCGTCGACTGGTTGCAGGACGGCAGCAGCGGCTTGCACGCACTGCTCAGCGAAACGTTTGATCTGGCCGTGCTCGACCTCGGTCTGCCACGAATGGACGGGCTCGACGTCCTGCGTCGCCTGCGTGACAGTGGCTCCAACCTGCCGGTCCTGATCCTCACGGCCCGGGACGCCACCGAGGACCGTATCGCCGGCCTGGATGCCGGAGCGGATGACTACCTGATAAAACCGTTCGCCCTCGCAGAACTCAAAGCCCGGATACGGGCCTTGTTGCGACGCAGCGCTGGCCGGGCCCAGATGGTGATTGAGCACGCGGGCATCAGCCTGAACCCCGGTACCCAGCAAGTCAGCTATCTGGGCGAGCCCGTGGCCTTGACCCCCAAGGAGTATCAGTTACTCCATGAATTGCTTTCCCCTCCTGGCCGGGTCATGACCCGCGATCAACTGATGCAGATACTCTACGGCTGGAGCGAGGAGGCGGAAAGCAACACGCTGGAAGTGCATATCCATCATCTGCGCAAGAAGTTTTCCAGCCAGTTGATCCGAACGATCCGTGGTGTCGGCTATCTGGTGGACGAACGCCCATGACCTCCATTCGCCAGCGCACGCTCACCTTGATTCTTGGCCTGCTGTTCCTCGGTCTACTGATCATGACCGCCGTCAACCTGCATGACAGCAATCATGAAATTGACGAGGTCTACGACGCCCAACTGGCGCAAAACGCGCGTCTGTTGCAAGGCGTGATGCGCATGCCAATGGCCAGTAAGGAGCAAGCAGAGCTGTACCAGGCGTTCAATCAAGCGCTGGGGCTTGCCGTGCCTAAGGTCGATGGCCATCCGTATGAAAGCAAGATCGCGTTCCAGGTCTGGAACTCGGACGGCACGTTGCTGGTTCACACCGCCAGCGCACCCGCGTTTACCTCACCACCGAGCAAGGCCGGTTTCAGCGCCATCACGGACGTCAACAACCGAGCATGGCGCGCGTTTGTCTTGGAGGATGCGCAATATAATTTGAAGATTTGGGTGGGCGAGCGTGACGACGTGCGTGACGATCTGGTGAATCGGATTGTCCGCCATACGGTGTTGCCCAATCTGATTGGCTGCGTGCTGCTTGCCGCAGTGATCTGGCTGGCGATTGGCTGGGGCTTGAAACCCCTGGTCAACATGGCGCAAACCCTGCGTGCGCGGCATCCAGGCTCGCTTGAACCCTTGCACTTGAATCCATTGCCCACTGAACTGGAGCCCATGCAGGCGGCCCTTAACCGCGTGCTCGCACAAATCCAGGAGGTCATGGGACGCGAGCGGCGTTTTATCGCCGACGCCGCCCATGAGATGCGCACACCGTTGGCGGTGCTTAAAGTTCACGCAGAAAACCTGAAGGACGCCGCTAGCGAGGATGATCGACGCGCGTCCCTTGAGCACCTCATGGCAGGTGTCGACCGTACTACCCGACTGGTCAATCAACTACTGACCATGGCCCGTATTGAACCCCGCACCTCCGCCCTTGAGGCGCCAAAAACAGATCTGGTGGCGACAGTCCGGGACAGTCTGGTGCAGATGACACCCTGGCTCTTGAGCAAGGAACTTGAGCTGGTGTTCGACCCTGTCGACGAAGTCGGCCTGGTCAAAGTCGACACCGGGATCATCCAGATTGCCTTGAACAATTTGGTGAGCAATGCGGCAAACTTTTCCCCGCCTGGAGGGCTCATCACCGTCGGGCTGGCCAAACACCACGATCACTACGAGTTGAGTGTCGAAGACCAGGGGCCGGGCATTGATGAAGCAGAACGTGATCGACTGTTTGAGCGCTTCTACAGCCGTGGCAATGACCACGGCGCAGGCCTGGGCCTGACCATCGTGCAATCCATCGCAAATCGCCTGGGTGGACAGGTCCGCTTGGAAAACCGGCCATCGGGTGGTTTACGGGCAACCTTTGAGTTTGCCCGGCTTTAGGTCGGTGCATGCCCGTAAAAGCATTTGGCCAAGCCCACTCGCCCGAGTGCTGAGCTGATATCATCGAAAGATCAACGCGCCGAGTAAACCGCATGAACCGTCGTAAAAAGATCAATCAGTTATTAAAAGCCAACGCCAAAAAGGCCAGTGCCAAACTGGCCCCCAAAAGCAAAGACAAGTACATCAGCAAGGCTGACCGCTTGAAGCTGGAAGCGCAGCCGCCTCAGGACCCGACAACTTCCCCTGACACGCCCAACTGATTCAGGGCACTCTACGCCGGCGCAACAGTCTGCTATCAGACACCCACACTCGCCCGGCGGAGCTTCCCATGATGATTGTTCACCACCTCAACAACTCACGCTCGCAGCGCATTCTCTGGCTGCTCGAAGAACTCGGCCTGCCCTACGCGCTCAAGCGCTACCAGCGCGACCCAAAAACCAACCTCGCACCACCAGAGCTCAAGGCGATCAACGCACTGGGCAAATCGCCGGTGCTTGAAGATGGCAGCCGCGTGGTGATCGAGTCCGGCGCCATTGTCGACTACCTGATCCGCCGCCACGGCCAGGGTCGCCTGCAACCCGACCCGGCCACGGCCGCCTACGACACCTACGTGCAATGGCTGCACTTTGCCGAAGGCTCGGCCATGCTGCCGCTGATGCTCAACCTGTACGTCGGTCGCCTGGGTGATGCCGGTGCGCCGTTGCATCCGCGGATCGAGTCGGAACTGGCCAACTACCTGGGTTACCTGAACGACGCCCTGGCGCAGTCACCGTACCTGCTGGGTGAGGAACTGAGCGGTGCGGATATCCAGATGAGCTTCATTGGCGAAATCGCCAAGGCCCAGGGCAAGCTGCCGGCGTACCCGAACCTCGCGGCGTGGGTCCAGCGGTTCCAGGCCCGGCCGGCCTATCGCAAGGCGCTGGAACAGGGTGGGGAATACGCGTTTGCCCAGTAAATCACCGGGCATTTGACTGCCCTTCCAAAGCCGGCATAATTGCCGGCTTTTTTCGGGACGTCTCCATGCAACGGATTGTAATTCTGGGCAACGCCGGCAGCGGCAAATCCACCCTCGCCCGCGCCCTTGGCCAACGTCTCGGCCTGCCCGTGGTGCACCTGGACACCCTGTTCTGGGAACCCAACTGGGTCGAGACCGACGCCGAACAATTCCGCACGCGGGTACGCGAAGCCGTTGCGTCGGACACCTGGGTGTGTGAAGGCAACTACGCCCGACGCACCTTCGACCTGCGCCTGCCACGTGCCGACCTGATCATCTGGCTGGATACACCGCGACTCACCTGTTTCACCCGGGTACTGATACGCAGCGCCATGAAACGCCCTCGCGCGGATCGGCCCGTGGGGTGTACCGACAAGCTCGACCGGGAGTTTCTGACCTTTTTGAGTTTTGTATGGAATTTTGATCGCGGCTATCGGCCGGGTATCGAGGCGATGCGCCTGGCAGTGGGGCCGGATGTTCCGACAGTGCATTTGCGCGGCAACCGGCAGGTGGCAGATTTTCTCGACCGCTTGCCCGGCCTTGCCATCGGCGTGTGATAACGTGCGCCCAGGCCCACCGTGCAGGCACGTGCCCCATGTCCATCGCCGATAATCTGCTCGCCTTTACCCTCGCCGCCACCCTCCTGACCCTCACTCCCGGGCGCGACACCACGCTGGTGTTGCGTACCGCGACGGTGGAAGGCAAGCAGCAGGCATTGCGTGCGGCATTGGGTATCAATGCGGGCTGTTTCTTATGGGGCGCGGCGGTGGCCTTTGGTTTGGGTGCGTTGATCGCGGTGTCGGAGGTGGCCTTCAACCTCTTGAAGTACTGCGGCGCCGCTTATCTGGCCTGGCTGGGCCTGAATATGCTGCTGCGCCCACGCACCTCCCTGACGGTCGGTGAGGCTCATGCCCAACCCGGCACCCGCTGGTTCTTGAAAGGCATGCTGGGCAATGTGCTCAACCCCAAGATCGGGATTTTCTATGTGTCGTTCCTGCCGCAGTTCATTCCCCAGGGCCATTCGTTGATCGCCTGGACATTCGGCCTGGTGAGCATCCATGTGGTGCTCGGCATGGCGTGGTCGTTGACCCTGATCGGCGCCACCCAGCCACTGGCCGCAGTGCTGCGCCGGAGCAAGGTGATCACCTGGATGGACCGCAGCACCGGCCTGCTTTTTGTGCTGTTCGCGGCCCGCCTGGCATTGAGCAAACGCTAGTCAGGGCTTCGACGAAGATCAAGGTGGGCGCTGTCGAGCCCCTGGATCACTGCGGCTTCGGGGCCGTCATGTACTGGCTGAAGTTGTTGATGTGATCATCCAGATTGTCTTCCAGCATCATCCGGTACTGCTCACAGAAGTACTTCAACATCGCTTCCCGCGCCTCGGCCATTTCCGCGCCGGACTTGAAGTTGCGCGCACTGGCCCAGGCGTTGAAACGGGTGGTGCCGAACATCATCGAGGCACTGACCTGGCCCAGGTTCTCGAGGGTTTTCAGTTGCTCGTTCGACAGTTCGATATGCGCGTCGGCGCGGTCGTAGAAGGCTTGGTCGGTAGCGTCTGGCATGGTGGAACACCTGGGTTGGATAAATGAGTCATTGAAACATTTGCGGCAGGCAAGACCCTAGACCGGGTTCGTCGCCTCCAGCAACTGTGTGATCCAGCGCACCTCTTGCGCCAGTTCCTGCACTTTCTGTTCGGGCAACGCTTGTCGGGCCTGGGCCAACTGATCCAGGGTACGTTGCTTGTAGCGCAGCAGGCGTTGCCATTTGGCCAGGAACGCCGGGCTGCGGGCCTGCATCTGCAGGGGCCCGAAGTACAGCTGCTCGGCGCTGTAGCTCACCGGCCCGCTGCGCTCGGCGACGATGATTTCGTAGTCGAAGCGGTTTTCCCGTAGCAGTTCCTCGCAGAGGATGCGATAGCCGTTGTCCATCAGCCACAGGCGCAGCGGTTGTTCGCCGCCGTTGGGTTGCAGGATCAGGCGTTCCCGGCCGCTCAGATGCGCCTTGCCGCGCTCGAGGATATCGCGGATGGTCTCGCCGCCCATGCCGCAGATGCTGACTGCGTCGAGCAGGTCGGCCGGTTCGATAGCCGCCAGGCCATCGGCCAGGCGCACATGGATGTGCAGTTCGTGGCCGTTGTCGCACACCGTGCGCTGGGCGGCGCGGAACGGCGTCAACGCCACCTCGCCGGCCACTGCCGCGACAATCGCGCCACGGTTCATCAACGCCACCGGCAGGTAGGCGTGATCCGAGCCGATATCAGCCAGGCGCGCGCCGGCCGGTACCTGGGCCGCCACGCGCTCCAGGCGCTTGGACAATGTGTTGTGGTTCAACTGCTGTTCCTTTTCGCGGCACTTTTGCCCTCAGTGCGGGCGCGCATGATGCGCGGTGCGCGCCGCAGGGTAAAGCGCCGCCGTCGGTGCCCGTCAGGCGAGCGCCTTGTACAGGCCCACGGCATTGCCATAGGACACGGCCTGCGCCTGGGCAATGGCCTGGCGCAGGCTGAGCAGCTCGCGCAGAAAGCGGTTGCAGCAAAGATCGGGCAGGACTATAAAACCTCAACTTAACTTGAGGGCAACCCCCATGGCAGCAGAAAAGAACCCGGACGGTGTGCGCTCCCTCACCATCGGCGAGGTGGCCAGGCGCAGTGGCGTACCCATCTCCACCCTGCACTTCTACGAGTCCAAGGGCTTGATCGCCAGCACCCGCAACGCCGGCAACCAGCGGCGCTTCCCGTCGCTGGTGCTGCGCAGCATTGCGATTATCAAAGTGGCGCAACGCACCGGCATTCCGCTGGAAGAGATCAAACGCGCCATGGGCCGCTATCCGCCGAACAGCAAATTGACGGCCGCGCAATGGGGAGAAATGTCCTCGGCCTGGCGCGACAACCTCAACGAACGCATCCGAACCCTGGAAGCCCTGCGCGACAGCCTGGACAACTGCATTGGCTGCGGCTGCCTGTCGCTCAACGACTGCCCGTTGCGCAACCCCGGCGATACCTTGAGCCAGGAAGGACCGGGGCCGAGAATCCTCGAACGCGCCGCTGCCGCATCTGAAATGCAATCCTCCAAACCCTGAAGATCAAGGTGGAAACTGTCGAGCCTTGGCGAGGCTACGATGGCGGCGGTATTGCTGGGGTTGATGTTGGCTGAACTACCGCTATCGCAGGCAAGCCAGCTCCCACCTTGGATCTTCAGTACATTGAGTACCGTATGCATCCTGCGGTGGCAGCTGAAATGCGACCCTCCAACCCCTGAAGATCGAGGTGGGAGCTGTCGAGCCCCGGCGAGGCTGCGATGGCGGCGGCATTGCTGGGGTTGATGTTGGCTGAACTACCGCTATCGCAGGCAAGCCAGCTCCCACCTTGGATCTTCAGCACATTGAGCACCGTATGCATCCTGCGGTGGTAGTGAAATGCAATCTTCCAACCCCTGAAGATCGAGGTGGGAGCTGTCGAGCCCCGGCGAGGCTGCGATGGCGGCGGTATTGCTGGGATTGATGTCGGCTGACCCGCCGCTATCGCTGGCAAGCCCCCCACATTGGATCTTCATTGCCTTGGCAGGTCGGTGCTGACTACGCCGATGACACTTTTGAAGTAAGCCGCCCCGGGCACTTTCCTGATAATCGAACGATTACTGACGAAATGCCGAGGCCCCGCCATGACGCGTGCATCCACCGAACAGGTCCCGCCGCAAACCCTGAGAAAAGTCATCGTCGCCGCCGGTATCGGCAACTTTGTCGAGTGGTTCGACTTCGCCGTGTATGGCTTTCTCGCCACCACAATCGCCCAGCAGTTTTTCCCCAGTGGCGATGCCAGTGCGGCGTTGCTCAAGACCTTCGCGGTGTTTGCCGTGGCCTTTGCCTTTCGGCCTCTGGGCGGGATTTTCTTTGGCATGCTGGGCGATCGCATTGGCCGCAAGCGCACCCTGGCGATGACGATTTTGCTGATGGCCGGGGCCACGACCCTGATCGGCCTGCTGCCCACGTATGCCGCGATTGGCGTCACGGCGCCGATCCTGTTGTCGCTGATCCGTTGCGCCCAGGGCTTCTCCGCCGGCGGTGAATACGCCGGCGCCTGCGCCTACCTGATGGAGCACGCGCCCAGCGATAAACGGGCGTGGTATGGCAGCTTTATCCCGGTGTCGACCTTTGCCGCCTTCGCCTCGGCGGCGGTGGTGGCCTATGCGCTGGAAGCCTCGCTGTCGGCCGAGGCCATGGGCAGTTGGGGCTGGCGCCTGCCGTTCCTGATTGCCGCACCGCTGGGCCT
>LNAP01003004.1_pt1 | contig 16391 bp, 13 predicted proteins | sample 602601 | NCBI WGS metagenome assembly LNAP01 (sample SAMN02440304, study PRJNA202911) | soil metagenome | biome: Subtropical and temperate rainforests or woodlands; isolation source: soil samples (1 kg each in a 20% v/v slurry with milli Q water) were... ... | reverse complement strand
CGGCGCGCGCCACCGGCCTTGCCGATCGCGGCGTGCTCGCGGAAGGCCGCCGCGCCGACATCCTGCTGGTCGACGACAGCGTGAAGCTGCGGCCGCGGCTGATCGCGGTGATCTCAGGCGGAAAGCTCGTGCATCTCACCGATGCGACGCGGCTGCTGAGTACTGTGGCCGTGCCGCGCGAGGCTGTCGTCGCGGCCTAAAGTGGTTATGCTGAGCCGATGACAGGTTTTCCCCGCTACGCGATCTATTTTGCCGCAGGCAGCGACGCCGCGCTGTCCCGCTTCGGCGCCGAGCTGCTCGGCTATGATGCCTATACCGGCAACGAATTGCCGTTCCCGCATGACGCGCTGCATGTCGCGCCGGACTGGCGCGACATCAGCGCCGATCCCCGCAAATACGGCTTTCACGCCACGCTGAAAGCGCCGATGGCGCTCGTATCAGGCAGGACCGAACCGGAGCTTATGGCCGCCTGCGCGGCATTCGCCGGCAAGGCGCGGCCGCTTCCCGTGATCCGCCCGGTGGTCGATTCCATCAGCGGCTTCATCGCCGTCATTCCGGCCGAGCCGGTCGATGCGCTCCAGCGGCTCGCCGCAGATTGCGTCCGCGATTTCGATTCGTTTCGCGCCGCACTGTCTGAGGAAGATCGTGCGCGGCGCAGGCCCGAAAAGCTGAGCGAGCGGCAGCGCGACTATCTCGACCGCTGGGGCTACCCCTACGTGATGGAAGAATTCCGCTTCCACATGACGCTGACGGGACGGCTGGACGCGGAGCGGCGCGGGCCGATTTTGGCGATGCTGCGGGAACGGTTTGCAGCGCTGGGAATCGGGACGCTGGTGATCGACCGGATCGCGCTGTTCAGGCAGGATGATGCGAAGGCGCGGTTTCGCATTGTCGGAGAGTGGGTACTGGTGAGTTAGCCGAGATCGCGCGTCATGCTCAGCCTTCGTAGGGTGGGCAAAGGCGCAAAGCGCCGTGCCCACCACTCTTCTCGACGGCACACGATTGGTGGGCACGCTTCGCTTTGCCCACCCTACGAAAGCGGCGTGTTTGGTTTCTACTTCCCCCACCGCAGCGCCAGCGCGTCGCGCTCTTTCGCAAGCTCCAGCAGACCCGCTTTCGTCGCCGGATGCAGCGGCTGGAGTGGATGCCTCACCGCATCCGACTTGATCACGCCGCCGGCCTGCATCATCGCCTTGCAGGCGATCAGGCCGCATTGGCGGTTCTCGTAATTGATCAGCGGCAGCCAGCGCTCGTAGGCGGCCTTCGCTTTCTCGCGGTCACCGGCGAAATAGGGATCGACGATCTGGCGGATGCCGTCGGGATAGCCGCCGCCGGTCATCGCGCCGGTGGCGCCGGCATCGAGATCGGCCAGCAGCGTGATCGCCTCCTCGCCGTCCCACGGGCCCTCGATGTCCTTGCCGCCCGCCTCGATCAGGCTGCGGAGCTTTGAGGCCGCGCCCGGCACCTCGATCTTGAAATAACGGATGTTGGCGAAGTCGCGCGCCAGCCGCGCCAGCAGCTCGACCGACAGCGGCGTGCCCGCGACCGGCGCATCCTGGATCATGATCGGAATGGTGATGGCGCCCGACAGCACCTTGAAGAACTCGACGATGCCCTTCTCAGGAACCCGGAAGGTCGCGCCGTGATAGGGCGGCATCACCATCACCATGGCGGCGCCCGCGGCTTCGGCCTGCTTACTGCGCGCGGCGCAGACGGCCGAGCTGAAATGCGTGGTGGTGACGATCACGGGAACCCGGCCCGCGACATGCTCCAGCACCGCGTGCATCACGGTTTCCCGCTCGGCATCGGTGAGCACGAACTGTTCGGAGAAATTGGCGAGGATGCAGAGGCCGTTCGAGCCGGCGTCGATCATGAAATCGATGCAGCGGCGCTGGCCCTCGAGGTCGAGCTCGCCGCGCTCGTCGAAGATGGTGGGCGCGACCGGAAACACGCCGCGATAGGGGCGCTGGGCCTTGTCTGGGGTGACCGGCATCGAACTCTCCATCCCTGATATGTCTTGCGTCTGTCGCCGCGCTCACGGCGCGAGGCGGCACAGATGTAGCCGCCGCGCGGACCGGCGGCAATGGCCGCGCCACGCTGGATGAAGAACTGGGAGGAAGGTCACTCGCAGCCATCCTTCGAGACGCCCGCCTATGGCGGGCCCTCAAGATGAGGTCTCTTCTCGTGGCGAGTCGTCAGACCCCCGTGGTGAGAGCCCGCTAAACTACGCGGTCTTGACCGCGCCCAGGAAGCCCTCGACCGCGACGCGGAGACGATCGGCGTCGGCCGACATCTTCTTGACGGATTCCGACAACACCGTGCCGGCGCTGCCGGTCTCCTGGTTGAGCCTGGCGACGCTGCCGATGGTGTCGGTGACTTCGCGGGTGCCCTGCGCGGCCTGCTGGAAGTTGCGCGAGATCTCGGTGGTGGCCGCGCGCTGCTCCTCGACGGCGGCGGCGATCGCCGTCATCTTCTCGTCGATGCCGCTGATCGAACCGCCGATCGAGCGGATGGCTGCGACCGCCTGGCCCGTCGCGCCCTGGATCTCCTCGACCTGGCGCGAGATTTCCTCCGTGGCGGTCGCCGTCTGCGCCGCAAGGCTCTTGACCTCGCCGGCGACCACGGCAAAGCCGCGACCGGCTTCGCCCGCGCGTGCGGCCTCGATGGTGGCGTTCAGTGCGAGAAGATTGGTTTGACCGGCGATGGCGTGAATCATCTTCACGACTTCGCTGATGCGGCCTGCGGTCTGATCGAGGATCTCGACCGTCGCGTTGGTCCTTTCGGCCTGCGACACCGCCTCGCGCGCTTCGCGGGCGCTGGACTGCACCTGCGCGGAGATCTCGCCGACGGAAGCGGAGAGCTCTTCGGTCGCAGCCGCAATGGTCTCGAGATTGTTGGTGGCCTGTTCGGCGGCGGACGAGACCGCGGAGGTCTGGCTGCTCGATTGCGAGACCAGCGAGCGCACGCCGGTTGCGGTGGCATCGAGCTCCCGCGTCGAGGCCACGACACTCTGGATGACCGCTTGCACGGTGTCGTCAAAACTGCGGCAGGCTTCGTCGACGGTCCCGGAGCGGGCCAGCTGCAAGGCCTGCTGCGATTCGCGCTCCCGGCCCAGGCGCTCGGCCGTCGCCGCGCTCTCGCGCAGGCTTTCGAGTGCCGCAGCCATGGTGCCGAATTCGTCGGGATGCCGGGATTGCGGCACCGGCGTCGCATAATCGCGCGCGCTGATGCGGGCAATGGCGTCGAGAATGGCGCGAACCGGACGCATCAGGCGATTGCGCACCACGAACACGCCGGCCAGCGTCACGGCCAACGCGAGCAGGAACGCGAACGACTGCACGATCAGGTTGATGAGGGCCTTCTGCTGGACGGTCTCGGCACGCGCGATCGACTGGTCGAGGGCCTTGTTGGCGACCGCCACGATCGGTGCGAAGGGCGACTGGCACAGCGCGTTCCATTCCGCGGGGGGCATCGCCGGTTTGCCGCTGCCGTCGAAATTCCTGGTGAGCTCGTTGATCTGCTTGAGGACGCCATCGGTCTTGGCCTTGGCATCCGTCGCTGCCGTGACCAGTTCCGCCGGCGCGTCGGGCGCAGCCAGCAACTCGGCCATACCTGCCCAGCCGGAGGTGATGGTGCCGTCCCATTGCGCCACCGTCCGCTTCTGGGCGTCGTCGAGCGGCTTGCTGCCGTTGACATTCGAGCGGAGGGACGAGCAATGAATGCCATAGCGATCGCGGACCTGCCAGGCGAAGCGGCGCACCTGGATCATGCGCGCGATATAAGGATCGTTCATCCAGGCACGGTTCGACACCGCGGTGGAGGCGAGGTTCGCGGTGTCGATCACCTTGGTGACGGCATCGTACCAGGAATTGGTCCGCTCGATCTTGCGCTCGGCGCGCGGACGCTTGGCCTCGTCGTAGAACAGCTGGAATTGCGGCGACGCGTCATTCCAGCGCTGCTTCAGCGTATTGGCTAGTTCGTCGCGACGCGCGAAGTCCACGGTCGCGAGCGCGGCACTGATGCCTTCGTAGCCGCCCTGCTCGGCCTTCTCGGCGGCGCCGAGCTTGGCACGTGGATCGTCCTCGCCGAGCAGCGCGCTCTGGGCGTCGCCGCGATTGTTGCGCAGCGCGAGCACGCCATGGAAGATCGCCTTGTCGGCCGCGGCAAGCCGCTCGGTCTCGAGACTGTCGCTGTAGCGGCCGAACGCCCCCGCCATCTGGAACGCCGTCGAGGCCAGCGCGCCGATGGCCAGCAGGGCCATCAACGTCAGGAGAAGCGAGCTTACCGATTTCTTAAACATTGCCATGGGGTCAAAGGGCCTACTCTGAAAGAGTGGCCACCTTGCACCGCGACATACCAAAGTTCCGTTAAGGTTTTAATTGAATTGAGGTGATCTCCCCTGCACCCATTCCCGCAGCGGCCGGTCGCCTTCTACGCGACCTGGGTGAAATCGGGCGGACGGCGCTCGGCAAAGGCCGTAAACGCCTCACGCGCCTCGGCGGTGCGCAAACGTTGTGCAAAGTGCTCGCCCTCCGCCTGCATCTGCGCGAGCAACACCTCGCCATTGCGCATCAGCTTCTTGGTCGCCGTGAGCGCACCGGCCGGCTGGCGGGCAAGACGTTGCGCCAGCGCAAGCGCCTCGGCATCGAGCTTGTCGAGCGGCACCACGCGGTTGGCGAGGCCCCATTGCAGCGCGGCCTGCGCCGGCACGGTCTCGCCCAGCGCAAACATTTCGTAGGCGCGGGCGTAGCCGATGCGCGCCGGCATCAGCAGGCTCGACGCGGCCTCCGGCACCAGCGCCAGGCTGACGAAGGGCGTCGACAATTGCGCGTTGTCGGCGAGCACGACCAGGTCGCAATGCAGCAGCATCGTGGTGCCGACGCCGACGGCGCGGCCCTGCACGGCAGCGACCAGCGGCCGGGTGCAGCGGGCCAGCGATTGGATGAAGCGCACGACGTTGCGGCTGCCCTCGGACTTGCCGGCCGCGACCGCGGCGAATTCGCCGACGTCGTTGCCGGCGGTGAACATGTCACCCTCGCCGCGGATCAGGATCACGCGGGCGGAGGGATCGAACTCGGCGGATTCGATGGTGTCGGCGAGCTTGCCGTACATCGCGTCCGTCAGCGCGTTCTTCTTGTCGGGGCGCGCCAGCGTGAGGGTGAGAATTCCGCCGTTGTTCTCGATCCGGACCAGATCAGTCATTTGTTGGCTCCTTATTCCTCTGAATCTCGCGAAGGGTCTCTTGGAAATTTGTCCTGAATGCTCGTCAGCCAGCGCGCGACGATGTCGATCTCCGCGCTGGAAAATCCTTCCGTCAATGCCGCATTGATCCCGGCCGCATCGGTCTTCGCCTGCGCCAGCGCGGTTCGCCCCTTCGGCGTCAGCCACACGCGCCAGGCGCGGCCGTCCCCGCGGTCGGCCCGCCGCTCGACCAGCCTTGCCGCAACACTGCGATCGACGAGACCGGAAATCCCGGCCGGCCCCATATCGAGCGCCGCGCCCGCCTCGCCCATCAGCATGCCGTCCTGCTTGCCGAGGATGAACAGCAGCCCCGCCTGCGCCGGCGTCACCTCGCTCGAGGGCTGCGCCGCCATCCAGCGCTGCAACCGGCGTTGTGCGACACTCAGCAGATAGATCAGCCGGTGATGCCTCGCCGCGGCGCCTTTGTTTCGCATGCGAAGTATCTACTCGGGGCGAGCCACGTTGTCAAACGCTGCCGCTAGGGCGAGTTGGCGCGGCAGCCGTCGAGGAACAGGGCCGCGCAGATATGGACCCGGCGCTCGATCTGCTTCCGTGACGGCAATGGTATGCCGCCATAGATCGCCGCGCGCTGCGGCGCCGAGGCGACCATGCCGATCAGCATGCCCGCGGCCTCATCGGCATCGTCGAGCGCGATGAGGTTCTTCTTCACCTGGACGCGCAACCAGCCGGCAAGGGCCTTGACCGTACGCGAGATGCCGTTCCTGTAGAAGTTCGCGGCAAGTTCCGGGAACGCAGCCGATTCCTGCAGCACCATGCGCTGCAACGCCACGACCTCCGGATCGAGCGCAAGATCGGCACAGGCCAGCAGCGCGGCGCGCAGGCCGGTTTCGATGTCGACCTCGTCGCTGGCCTGCAGATCGACGGCGGAGAGCAACCGCTCGAGCCTGTCGGCACACATCGCCTCGAACAGTACGGCCTTGCCGGGAAACAGACGATACAGCGTCTTGGTCGAGATGCCGGCACTGCGCGCCAGCTCCTCGGTGCTCGTCGCGGCATAGCCGTCGCCAGCAAAGGCGTGCCGCGCGGCCTCGATGACGATCGCCTTCGTCTCCTCGTCGCTGCGCACCGGCGGTCGTCCGCGCGGGCGGCACTCTCCTGACGGTTTTGCCTCAGCCATGTCTTTAAATGATGCCTGTCATTCCATTGACAATTCCCAAGCTAGTCTCATTTTGGAAATTATCAAGTTTCCTAATTCAGGGGAGCCGGCCATGACCGTCCACACCACCCCATCCGATGCCGCCCAAACCGCCCTTCCCGCCACCGCGCTGGAGGGTGTCCTGCCGGCCGCGCCAGCCGGCGTGCGCCGACAAAAGCTCAATCTACGCAAGCTGTTGCTGACAGGTGCCGCGTTTATCGCACTGGCCGGCACAGGCTGGTATGGCTACGACTACTGGACGGTCGGGCAGTACCTCGTCTCCACCGACGATGCCTATGTGAAGGCCGACAACACCACCATCGCGCCGAAGGTGAGCGGCTATCTCAACCGGGTCCTAGTCGCCGATAACGAGCATGTGAAAGCCGGCCAGGTGCTGGCGAGGATCGACGACCGCGACTTCCGCGTCGCGCTCGACCAGGCCCGTGCCGACGTGCAGGCGGCGAACGCGACCATCGCCAGCAAGGAAGCGCAGCTCGACGTGCAGCAGGCCGTGATCAAGGCCGCGCGTGCCACGCTCGACGTCGACCAGGCCAACCTCACCTTCGCCGCGCAGGACAATAAGCGCTACACCGATCTTGCCGCCAGCGGCTCCGGTAGTCTTCAGAACGCGCAGCAGGCGCAGTCGCGCATCGCCTCGGCGCAGGCAACGCTCGAGCGCGACAATGCCAAGCTCGCCTCCGCCCTCAAGCAGATCGACCTGCTCAAGGCCGAGATCGTGCAGGCCAGGGCGGCCGCCGCCCGCAGCGAGGCCGTGCAACACCAGGCCGAGTTGAACCTCGGCTACACCAGCGTGGTCTCGCCGATCGACGGCGTGGTCGGCAACCGCTCCTTGCGTGTCGGCCAGTTCGTGCAGGCGGGCACGCAATTGATGTCGATCGTGCCGGCCGAAGGCGCCTATGTCGTCGCCAATTTCAAGGAGACGCAGCTCACCCACGTGAAGGCCGGACAAGCCGTCGATATCGAGGTCGACATGTTCCCCGGTCAAATCGTGCGCGGTCACGTCGATTCCATCGCGCCGGCCAGCGGCCAGGAATTCGCGCTGCTGCCGCCCGACAACGCCACCGGCAATTTCACCAAGGTGGTGCAGCGCATCCCGGTCAAGATCGCGCTCGATGCCGCGCACGGACCCGTGATTGCGCTTCGTCCCGGCATGTCCGTGATCCCGACCATTGCAACACGTTCGGCCGCGCCGGCCGCGAATGCCGCGGCAGCGCCCAAAGCAAAGCTCGTTTCCGGAGGGTCGTGCCATGTCAAGCAGCCTGTCAATTTCGACGCAGGCAACACCGGCCTCGACGCCTGATCGCGCCGTCGCCGATCCCAATCGCGCGAGTGCTGCGACCTGGATCGCCGTGCTCGCCGCCATGATCGGTTCGTTCATGGCGATCCTGAACATCCAGATCACCAACGCCTCGCTGCTCAACATCGAGGGCGGTATCGGCACCGGCGCGGACAACGGCTCCTGGATCTCGACCTCATACCTGATCGGCGAGATCATCGTGATTCCGCTGACCGACTATCTCAGCCGGGTGTTCTCGTTCCGCCGCTACATGTTGGCGAGCGCGGCGCTGTTCGCCGCCTTTTCGGTGGCCTGCGCCTTCGCAAACGATTTGCCGTCGATGATCGCGATGCGCGGCCTGCAGGGCTTTGCCGGCGGCGTCCTGATTCCGATGGCGTTCACGCTGGTGCTAACCAAACTGCCGAAGCCGCAGCAGCCGGTCGGGCTTGCGATCTTCGCATTGTCCGTCACCTTCGCCCCCGCGATCGGGCCGACCATCGGCGGCTATCTCACCGAAAACTATGGCTGGCGCACCATCTTCTTCGTCAACGTGATTCCGACCGCAATCATGGTGACCGCGCTCTATCTGACGCTGGAGAAGCAGAAGATGCAGCTCGGCCTTCTGAAGGAGGGCGACTGGGCCGGCATGTTCACCATGGCGATCGGTCTGTCGGCGCTGCAGGCCGTGCTCGAGGAAGGCAACAAGGACGACTGGTTCTCCTCGCCCTTCATCGTCAGGCTGGCGATCATCGCGGCCGTGAGCCTCATGCTGTTCGTCGTGATCGAGCTATCTATCGAGAAGCCGCTGATCCGGCTGCGCCTGCTGACGCAGCGCAATTTCGGCTTCGGCACCATCGCCATGACCATGGTCGGCTTCGCGCTGTTCGGCTCGGTCTACATGCTGCCGGCCTATCTCGGCCAGGCGCAGGGCTACAATGCCGAGCAGATCGGCAACGTGCTGGCCTGGACCGGCCTGCCGCAGCTGGTGCTGATCCCGCTGATCCCGAAGCTGATGCAGCGCTTCGACACCCGCTACATCGCGGTCACCGGACTTCTGATCTTCGCCTATAGCTGCTTCATGAATACGGCGATGTCGCCGGACTATGCCGGCGACCAGCTCTGGATCCCGAACATCGTGCGCGCCGTGGGCCAGGCCATGGTGCTGACGCCGCTGACCTCGGTGCTGACGGGCGGCATCCCGCCGCAGGACGCGGCCGCAGCCTCCGGCATCAGCAACATGTTCCGCAACCTCGGCGGCGCGATCGGCACGGCGACGCTCGCGACCATCATCACCAAGCGCGAGCAATTCCACTCCAACATCATCGGTCAATCGGTCACGCTCGGCCGCGAGGAGGTGCGCACCCGCATCGCGCAGATGACGGACTACTTCATGGCCCACGGAGTGCCCGACCCCAACGCCGCACGCGAGCAGGCCATCATCGCGCTCGGCAAGACGGTAAAGCGCCAGGCGCTGGTGATGGGCTATTCCGACACCTTTGCGGTCATCGGCGCGGTGCTGGTGCTCGCCGCGATCGCAGTGTTGCTGACGCGACAGGTGAAGGCGGCGGGCGGGCCGGCGCATTAGCAAGAGATCGTCATACCCGGGCTTGTCGGCCGTGACGCTATGGCGACAGTCGATGTCTCACGGCGCGCAAGTAAAGCTCGACGCCTCCGCCACCGGTCCCGACTTGTAGTGCGGCCAGGACGGCCAGCGGCACAGGGGCATCGCGCGCAACACCACGAACGACGGCGCCTCGACCTTCTGTTCGCTGACTTCGAGGTCGCCGGGCGCTTTGCCCTTCTCGACCCAATCGACCAGCACACTCAGCATGTCGACATTGGCCGGTGCGCCGGAGCCGACATGGTCGACGCCGGGCGCGGTGTAGAGCCGTGCGAATTCCGCGGTCTCGGCCTTGCCGAGCTTGCGCTCGACGCTCTCGAAATAGCGGATGCCGGCGTAGGGGCTCTGCGCATAGTCAGCCATGTGCTCAAGCATGATCAGCCGGCCGCCGCGGCCGCGAAAACGGCTGAGATCCGGATCGGTCGAATCCATCAGGCGGGAGACTTCGAGCAGGCGCGCCTTGTGGTCTTCGGGCTTGTAGGTGGTGACGTCGAGCTTGGGATCGCGCGCGAACACATATTGAATGCCGCCGGCGCCATAGATCCAGGCGATGCCGTTATTGGGCGCAGGCGGCTGCGCGGGCGGCGCCGTGCCGAGCCACCACGCGACCCAGCCGCCGGTCGGGCCGACCGCCGGCGTATCCTCGCCCGACACGCCCCAGCCCGGATAATCGTCGAGACCGTTGGCGAGCGCGAACGGGAATTTGTAGGTCGCATGAAGCGTATTCACGGCCTTGATCTGTGCGTCGGTGAGACACTGATCGCCCGTCTTGCCGGACTCGCAGCGCAGCATCTCGACCTTGAACGCCGCCTTGCAGGCGACGGGATCCTGCACCAGCGCATCATCGGAGCCGTCGGCCTTGTCGCAGGCCGCCCGCACGGCGTCACCGACGAGCTTGACCTGCGCCGGATTGATCCAGCCCTCGCCCATGGTCGCGAGGCCAGAGCGTGTGCCGGCATGCTGCAAGCCGACCCAGTTGATCACGGGCACGCGGGCGAAGATGCCGTCAAAATCGTCGGGATAGCGCTGCGCCATGGTGAGGCCTTCGCGGCCGCCCTCGGACGATCCCAGGAAGTACATCTTCTCCGGCCTCTTGCCGTAGGCGCGCTCCATCAGCGTAACGGCGGCGTCGCGCACCTTCTTGTAGGCGCGATGGGCGAAATTCTCGAAGGCTTCGTCGTTGAGCGCGAAGACCTGCGGCGGCTCGCCGTGCTTGGTCTCGTGGCCTGAGTCAGTGCCGTAGGTGACGAAGCCCCGCGCCAGCGGCGACGGCTTGTCGAAAGGATAGGCCGGCGGCAACCCGAGGCCCGTGATCAGCACACCATTGAAGCCGCCGCCGCCATATTGCACCGAACGCCCATTCCATTCGACCGGCAGGTTGACCTGAAACTTGATCGGCGGCGCCTTGGGATCGGTGGGGTCGATATGGCCGAGCAGCTTACAGAACGCGGGATTGGCGGGCGTGACACGCCCTGATGGCGTCGGTCCACGCTCGGCAATCGCGAGAGGCGACGGTGCCAGCAACGTCGCGGAATCGATCTTCACGGCGTCGGCGCCGCCGACTAGGCTTTTGCAGACCGTGTCCGCATCCTCCGCCAGCGTGACGGCGGTGGCGGTGCTCGCGCTGAGCGCAGCCACCGAGCCCACAAACCATGCACACAGCTTCGCACTCACTCGCATCATCGCTTCCAGCCGGCTTGTTGCGTTCGACAGTCGGCCGCATTGAATGCAACCTTCGCCCCTCCGTCAATCGCTCATGCCGGAATTCCGTTCAGAACGATCCCAACGCGCCGCCCAATGCGATGACGGCCACCAGCGCCAGCAGCGAGGTCACGATGCCGCCCATCACGATGTCGAAATAGCTGTCGCGATGCGTCAGCCCGCAGATCGCGAGCAGGCTCACCACCGCGCCATTATGCGGCAGGATGTCCAGCGTCCCCGAGCCGATCACTGCAACGCGGTGCATCAGGGAGAGATCGACGCCGGTGCGCCCGGCAAGCTCGACATAGGTTGGTCCGAGAGCGTCGAGCGCGATGGTCAGGCCGCCGGATGCCGAGCCGGTCAGCGCGGCCAGGATACTGGTCGCGACCGCGAGCGAGACCAGCGGACCGCCTTCGATCGCGAGCACCCAATCGCGCACCGTTTCGAAAGCCGGCAGCGCCGCGATGACCGCGCCGAATCCGACCAGGCTTGCGACGCTGTGTGCGGGCAGGACCGATGCATTGGCGCCGGCGTCCATGGTCTGCCGCAGCGAGGGCGGCCGGGTCCAGTTCAGCGCGATGGTCGTGACGATGGCCGCGCCAAGTGCGACGCTGACCGACCACACACCGGCGACAGCGGCCAAAGATGTAGCGCCGAAGCGCTGCTCGCTCAGATACGAGACATCGAGCCGCGGCAACACCAGGAGTGACATCACGAGATTGACGGCCACGACGACGACCAGTGGGAGGATGGCACTCGCCACCGGAGACCCGCCTTCGCTGCGGCGACCATGGCGGATCTCGGCCGGATCGAACTCGCGTGCGGTCGTCGCGCGTTCGCGGACCAACTCGTCATCGGCAGCACGTTCGGCCGCACCCTGCACGTCCTCGCCATAACCTTCCCCGGCACGGCGGGCGGCGGCCTCGGCCTGCCGCAGCCACCACAGGCCTGCGCCGAGCATTATGATGGACGCGACGACACCGAGGCCCGGCGCTGCAAACGGCGTGGTGCCGAAGAACGGCATCGGGATCGCATTCTGGATCGACGACGTGCCGGGCAGCGCCGACATGGTGAAGGTCGATGTGCCAGCATGATCGCGGCCGGGATCAGCCGGCGTGGAATCGCGGCCGCGCGGAACAGCGACTGGGCCATCGGAACGATGACGAAGAATGCGACGAACAGGCTCACCCCGCCATAAGTCACCAGCGCGCCGGCCAGCACGACCGCGAGAATCACGCGCCGCTCGCCGAGGCAGTGCGCCATGAAGCCGCCACCGCCCTCACCGCGCCGCTGTCGTCCATCAGCTTGCCGAAGACGGCGCCGAGCAGGAAGATCGGAAAGAATTGCGCCAGAAATCCCGCCGCATTCACCATGAAGATCTGGGTCAGGTTCGCGAGCAGAGGCTCGCCCCCGAACAGCGCGGCAACCAGTGCGGCGAACGGCGCGAGCGGCAGGACGCTCCAGCCGCGGAAGGCAAAGAGAACGAGCAGCCCGAGCCCGACGAGAATGCCGAGAAGACCCACGTCTCAACACTCCGCGAGGAGGACGTCGAGATCGGCCGTCGAGCTCCGGCCTATATCCGTACCGTGCTCACTGAGAAACGTCTCGGCCGCCTGACGTCCTTCGGAACGCAGCATCGAGACGAACTCCCATTCGGCGTTGAGCTTGGATGACGCGCCGAACTTCGCCAGCATGTCGCTCTTGACGCGATGGGTCCGCATCTTCGCCCAGCGCGCGCCCTCGCCGCTGCCGGGGTCGGCGGCCTGGCGCAGCAACGCGATCATGCGCAGCTCCTTCATCAGCGGCGAATTGAACGAGATCTCGTTCAGCCGGTTGAGAATCTCCGCAGCCGTCCGCGGCTCTTCGAGCGTTTCGGTCGGATTGATCTGCACCAGGATGGTGTCGTGCGCGTCGCTTTCGCGAATGAGCGGCGTGATCGTGGGATTGCCGGCAAAGCCGCCGTCCCAATAGGGCTCACCGTCGATCTCGACCGCCCGGAACATGGTCGGGAGGCAGGCCGATGCCAGCAGCACGTCCGCCGTGATCTCGGCATTGCGGAAGATCCGTCCTCGGCCGGTGCGCACCCGCGTCGCGGTGATGAACAGTTTGATTGGCGAACTCGCCAGCCGCTCGAAATCGATGCTCTCGGCCAGCACCGTGCGCAACGGATTGTAACCGGTCGGATTGAGATTGTAGGGCGACAGCACCCGCGACATCAAATCGGTGAAGATGTAGAATGGCGAGGTATCGAGCGTCCAGCGGCCCATCAATCGGTCGATCGGCGAGCGCTGGAGCGGGCTGAAGGCAGCAGCCGTCGAAACGCGGCGCCAGTATCGTTCGAGCGCGTCGCGCGCGCCTTCGGCGCCGCCCGCGATCCAGCCATCCGCGAGCACCGCCGCATTCATCGCGCCTGCGGATGTTCCGGAGATCGCGGCGATGGTGAGCCACCTCTCTTCCAGGAGGCGGTCCAGGACACCCCAGGTGAAGGCGCCGTGCGAACCGCCGCCCTGAAGTGCGAGATCAATCAGTACGGCGTCGCGTTCCATGGCAGACACTCGCGCAACTGAAGCTCAAATTCGATGTGATTTGGGACACGTCGAATTCGACCGCAGTCTGGGAGCAACGGCCGCAAGATGCAACCGGAACGTGGGGTGCTTTAGTGCTCGAATACCAGCCGTGCGCCAACCGTGCCCTCGAGGCCGCGGATCTGCGCAAGCAATGCGGCCGAGTCCTGCCCCGCCAGGTCGGCGTCGAGCACGACGTAGCCGAGGTCGCCGGCGGTCTCCAGATATTGCGCGATGATATTGATGTCGCGCTGGAGGAAGACTTCGTTCAGCCGCCGCAGCATGCCCGGCACGTTGCGATGGACATGGCTGAAACGCGCGCCAGCGGGACGCAGATGCAGCTGCACCTCCGGGAAATTCACCGCGCCCATGGTCGAGCCGGTGATGAAATAGTCGACCAGCTTGCGCGCCACCTCGCCGCCGATGCGCTCCTGCGCTTCCTCGGTCGAGCCGCCGATATGCGGGGTGAGGATGACGTTGCCGAGGCCCTGCAGCGGACTCTTGAAGCGATCGGAATTCGAGGACGGCTCGACCGGAAACACGTCGACGGCCGCGCCCGCCAGGTGTCCATCGCGCAAGGCGCCCGCGAGCGCGTCGAGATCGACCACGGTGCCACGGCTGTTGTTGATCAGGAACGAGCCCGGCTTCATCGCCCGCAGCTCTTTTTCGCCGATCATGCCTGATGTCTCCGGCGTCTCCGGCACGTGCAGGCTGACGACGTCGCTCTGCGCCAGCAGCTCCTCCAGCTTTTCGACCGGCTCGGTGTTGCCGTGGCGGAGCTTGTCGGTGCGGTCGAAATAGATCACGCGCATGCCGATGGCTTCGGCCAGAGTCGAGAGCTGCGAGCCGATATTGCCGTAGCCGATGATGCCGAGGGTGCGGCCGCGGACCTCGCGGCTGCCGGTCGCCGACTTGTCCCAGCCGCCCTCATGAGCCGATACCGAACGCGGGAAGATGCGCCGCAGCAGCATCACGATCTCGCCGATCACGAGCTCGGCAACACTGCGCGTATTGGAGAACGGCGCGTTGAACACGGGAATGCCGCGCTTGCGCGCCGCCAGGAGATCGACCTGATTGGTGCCGACGCTGAAGCAGCCGACCGCGAGAAGCTGGTCGGCCGCGGCGAGCACGTCATCGGTGATCTGGGTGCGCGAGCGGATGCCGAGCAGCGACACGCCCTTGAGCGCCCGCCGCAGATCCTCGCCGTCCAGCGCCTTGGTCAGCCGCTCGACATTGGTGAAACCCGCGCTCCTGAACAGGTCCACGGCGCTGTCGTTGACGCCTTCAAGCAGCAGCGCCTTCGCGCTCCGCTCAGGGCTTTGGCCTGGGGCTGACATCGAATCTCCGTAGGTAGCGGCTTTGCCCGCAGCTCATAGACCGCGGACGAGACGCAGCACAATAGGGTTGGGATATGGGGAGAAGATGGCGGGTATCGACGCCATTACACTATTACCCCCGTCATCCTGAGGCGCGAGTGGCGCGATGCCAGGCATCGCGCCGGGAGCCTCGAAGGATGCACGGCCACGACGCAGCCAGGCCGCCGCCCTTCGAGGGCCGCTGAAGAAGCGGTCACCTCCAGCGACAACGGCTTCGCCGTTGCGCGGGGGTGACGGATTTAGATCACATAGAACCCATGCGTGCCGTCGAGCCGGAGCTGCTCGACCAATCCGTATTCCCAGTCGAGATAGGCCTGCATCGCATGCTCGGCCACGTCGGTGCCTTCGTAGGGGCGGCGGTAGCGGTGCGCCGGGTCGGGCTTCGGCAGCACGCGCGACGGGCCGACCTCGAGCGTGCCGTCATAGCCGCCTTCGAGCACATAAACCTCCCAGCCCATCTGCGCGAGCCAGGATGCAGTCATGTCGGCGCGCACGCCCTTGTCGTCGGTCAGGACAATGCGTGCGCCGCGCACCGGCGCGGCCATGTCGGTCTCCTGGACGAGTTGGCCGCCCGGATAATGGCGGAAGCCGGGGAGATGGCCGGCCGCATATTCGTCCGCATCGCGCACGTCGAAGCGATACAGCGTGCGCTCGGTCTGCGCAGCAAGCGCCGCCATCTCGCTCGCGCCGATATGGCGGACGCCGGCGCGATAGGCGACGTCGCGGGCATTGGCCGGGCCGCCCTCGAACGATCCGATCGCGCCGCGCCGGTCAGCGCCGTGGTTGAGGCTGTGCCGCGCCAGCGTCCAGCCGATGGTACCGTTGCGCAGCGCCCGCACCTTGTTGGGCACGCCGGCATTGATCAGCGACTGGGTGCCGATGATCGATCGGGTGCGGCCGGCACAATTGACGATGATGGTGGTGTCCGGATCGGGCGCGGCCTGCCCCGCCCGCAGCACCAGCTCCGCACCGGGCACGCTGACCGAGCCTGGAATATTCATGGTCGCATATTCATCGAAGCGGCGGACGTCGAGGATGGCGATGTTGGCCTTGTCCGCGATCAGTTTTGCCACCTCGTCGGCGCTGAACGAGGGCGTATGCCTGCGCGATTCGACCAGCTCGCCGAACGCCTTGGAATAGGAATTGACGTCCTCGAACACCTGATTGCCCGCAGCGAGCCAGGCCTTCAGCCCGCCATCGAGCGCACTGACGTTAGTGTAGCCGAGCGCGGCAAGGCGTTCGGCGCCCGTGGCGACGAGGCCCTCGCCGTCATCATAGAGTACGATTCCCACGTCCTTGCGCGGCAGCCGCACCTCGGCTTCGATGGCGATCCGGTCCGCGGCCATGTTGGCGGCAAACAGCGGATGGCCGGTGGCAAAGCCGGCCTCATGCCTGAGATCGAGCAGCGCGATCTCCTCGCGGAGCAGCAGCGCAC
>LNAP01003003.1_pt1 | contig 16392 bp, 17 predicted proteins | sample 602601 | NCBI WGS metagenome assembly LNAP01 (sample SAMN02440304, study PRJNA202911) | soil metagenome | biome: Subtropical and temperate rainforests or woodlands; isolation source: soil samples (1 kg each in a 20% v/v slurry with milli Q water) were... ... | reverse complement strand
CAGCCCACAACGAAGAAGGGACGCAGGCAGTGCCGGCGTCCCTTCTGGGGTGATGCGGGTGGCGCGATCCTCAGATCGCCTTGGCCAGGTCCGCCGCCAGGCCGATGTAGCCGCCCGGGGTCAGGTCGCGCAGGTTCTGCTTGGCGTCTTCGGGCAGGTCCAGCGATTCGACGAAGGCCTGCATCGATTCGGCGGTGATGCCCTGGCCGCGGGTGAGGGCCTTGAGCTGTTCGTAGGGGTTGGGCAGGCCGTAGCGGCGCATGACCGTCTGTACGGCTTCGGCCAGCACTTCCCACGCGGCGTTGAGGTCGGCGTCCAGGCGCTCGGGGTTCACGGTCAGCTTGCCCAGGCCCTTGGCCAGCGAATCCAGGCCGACCTGGGTGTGGCCGAAGGCGGTGCCGACCGCGCGCAGCACGGTGGAGTCGGTGAGGTCGCGCTGCCAGCGGCTGATCGGCAGCTTGGCGCTGAAATGCTCGAACAGCGCGTTGGCGATGCCGAAGTTGCCTTCGGCGTTCTCGAAGTCGATCGGGTTGACCTTGTGCGGCATGGTCGAGGAGCCCACTTCGCCTTCCTTGAGCTTCTGCTTGAAGTAGCCCAGCGAGATGTAGCCCCAGATGTCGCGGGCCAGGTCGATCAGGATGATGTTGGCGCGGCGCGCGGCATCGCCGATTTCGGCGACGTTGTCGTGCGGCTCGATCTGGGTGGTGTACGGGTTGAACACCAGGCCCAGGCTTTCCACGAAGCGCTTGGCGAAGGCCGGCCAGTCGACCGCCGGGTAGGCGATGACGTGGGCGTTGTAGTTGCCAACCGCGCCGTTGATCTTGCCGGTCAGCTCCACCGCGGCGATCTGGCGGCGCTGGCGCTCCAGACGCGCCACCACGTTGGCCACTTCCTTGCCCAGGGTGGTGGGCGAGGCGGTCTGGCCATGGGTGCGGGACAGCATCGGCTGTTCGGCCTGGGCATGGGCGAGGGCGCGGAGGCTGGCGGTCACGCCGTCCAGGCTGGGAAGCAGCACCTCGCGGCGGGCCTGTTCCAGAATCAGGCCGTAGCTGAGGTTGTTGATGTCTTCGCTGGTGCAGGCGAAATGCACGAACTCCAGCGCCGGGCCCAGCTCGGCGTCGGCCTTGAGCTGCTCCTTGATGAAGTACTCCACCGCCTTGACGTCGTGGTTGGTGGTGCGCTCGATTTCCTTCACCCGCGCGGCGTGGGCGGGGGCGAAATCATCGGCCAGGGCGCGCAGGCGGGCGCTGGCGGCGGCCGAGAACGGCGCCAGTTCGACGATGCCCGGCTCGTTGGCCAGGGCCAGCAGCCATTCCACTTCGACCTTCACGCGGGCCTTGATCAGGCCGTATTCGGAGAAGATCGGACGCAGTGCGTCGACCTTGCCGGCGTAGCGGCCATCGAGCGGGGACAGGGCGAGCAGGGCGAATTCGGACATGGCGGGCGCAGGGCAATGACGGCGGGGGCCGTCATTCTACGCTGCCCCGGGGGCCTCGGCCTGTGCCATGCGTACGGTGACGGCCTGGATGCGGTGGCCGGCCATGCGCTTGATGGTGAACTGGTGGCCGTCGATCACCAGCTGCTCGCCCTCTTCAGGCAGGCGCTGCAACTGGTGGACGATCAGCCCGCCAACCGAATTGAGGTGGTCCGGGGCCTCCAGGTCATGCCCGAGCAGGCGTTCCAGCCGGAAGATCGAGGTCGAGCCGGCCACCAGCAGGCTGCCATCGGCGCCGCGGGTGGGGGCGTCCTTGACGATATGCGGGTGCTCGTCCTCGATGTCGCCCACCACCACTTCCAGCAGGTCTTCCAGGGTGAAGTAGCCCAGGATGCGGCCATGTTCCTCCACGCACAGCGCCAGGTGCGTGGTGCCGGTGCGGAAGCGCTCCAGCACCAGCGGCACCGGGGTCTCCAGCGCGATCAGGTTGGCCGGGCGCAGCAGCGGGCGCAGATCGTCGGTGGGGTTGCCGCGGGCGATCTCGACCAGCAGGTCCTTCATGTGCAGGATGCCGAGCACTTCCTCGCCGTCGCGGTCGAACCACGGGTAGCGGCTGTAGCGGCTCTCGGCGAACTCGGCCATCACGTCCGCCAGGCTCATCCCGTCGCGGAACGAACGCATATGGTCGCGCGGGCGCATCAGGTCGCCGGCCACCAGTTCGGGCAGTTCCAGCGCGTGGCTCATCAGCGTGAGGTCCTGGTCCGGCGCGCTGCCGGTGGGCTGCTGGCGGCCGACGATGAGCTTGAGTTCCTCGCGCGAATAGCGGTGCGAGGTGTGTTCAACATCGCCCCAGCCGGCCAGCCGCAGCAGCGCATTGGCGCTGTTGTTGAGCAGCCAGATCGCCGGGTACATGGCCCAGTAGAACAGGTACAGCGGCGCGGCGGTCCACAGCGACATGCGGTCCGGGCGGCGGATCGCCATCGACTTGGGGGCCAGTTCGCCCAGCACGATGTGCAGGAAGGAAATCACGCTGAAGGCGATGATGAAAGCGGTCAGGCGCGAGGCGTCGGCGCTCATGCCGAAGGCATCGAACAGCGGTTGCAGCAGGTGCGCGAAGGCCGGCTCGCCGACCCAGCCCAGGCCCAGCGACGACAGCGTGATACCCAGCTGGCACGCCGACAGATAGGCATCCAGGTGGGAGTGCACGTTGAGCAGCAGGCGCCCGCGCCAGCCGTGCCGCTCGGCCAGGCCGACGGCCTGGGTATGGCGCAGCTTGACCAGCGCGAACTCGGCGGCCACGAAGAAGCCGTTGAGCAGCACCAGGCCGAAGGCCAACAGCAGCAGGAGCAGGTTGCCGATCATCGTGTGCCCCGCGGTACAACCGCAGCAGGCAGGGAGGCAACCGCGTGGGCGCAAGGGGCACGCCGGGGTGCGCGCGCAGCGGCGCGCCAGGAACTACAGTGAGGGTCGTCACCCATGGGGGCGGAGATCTTTCTGAATGGACACGAATCCCGAGTCTAGCCGATCACCCGCGCTGTTGGGTTTCGGTGCACGGTGGGAGTATTGTGCGCAGAGCCGCCAGCCAGGGAATCAGGCCCGTTGCCAGCCGCAGGTTCCCTTTCCCTACCGAAAGAATCGCGGAGTAATGCAATGAGCAAGGGTTTCAGGATCGAACACGACAGCATGGGCGAACTGCAGGTGCCCAGTGATGCGTTGTGGGGCGCGCAGACGCAGCGGGCGGTGAACAACTTCCCGGTCTCCGGGCAGCGCATGCCACGCGGTTTCATCCGCGCGCTGGGCCTGGTCAAGGGCGCGGCGGCGACGGTGAACGTGGAGCTCGGTCATCTGCCGAAGAACATCGGCAAGGCCGTCGAGGCAGCCGCGGCCGAAGTGGCCGACGGCCAGCACGATGCGCACTTCCCGATCGATGTGTACCAGACCGGTTCGGGTACGTCGTCGAACATGAATGCCAACGAGGTGATTGCCACCCTGGCCAACCGCGCGGGCAAGGCGGGCAAGCTGGCGGTGCATCCCAACGACCACGTCAACCAGGGGCAGAGCTCCAACGATGTGATTCCCACGACGCTGCGCGTGTCGGCGTTGCTGGGCGTGCACGAACAGCTGCTGCCGGCGCTGGTGCACCTGCGCAAGACCATCGACAAGAAGGGCCGCAGCCTGCGCAAGGTGGTCAAGACCGGGCGCACCCACCTGATGGACGCCATGCCGCTGACCTTCGAGCAGGAGTTCGGGGCGTGGTCGGCGCAGTTGTCGTCGGCGCAGGAGCGCATCGAAGACAGCCTCAAGCGCCTGCGCCGGCTGCCGCTGGGTGGCACGGCGATCGGCACCGGCATCAATGCCGATCCGCGCTTTGGCGAACGCGTGGCCAAGCTGCTCAAGCAGCAGACCGGGGTCAAGTTCGACAGTGCCGAGAACAAGTTCGAGGGGCTGGCCGCGCAGGATGACGCGGTGGAACTGTCCGGCCAGCTCAACGCGCTGGCGGTGGCGCTGATCAAGATCGCCAACGACCTGCGCTGGATGAATGCCGGTCCGCTGGCCGGCCTGGGCGAGATCGAGCTGCCGGCGCTGCAGCCGGGCAGCTCGATCATGCCGGGCAAGGTCAACCCGGTGATTCCCGAGGCGACGGTGATGGTGTGTGCGCAGGTGATCGGCCACCACACCGCGATCACCGTTGCCGGGCAGACCGGCAACTTCCAGTTGAACGTGACGCTGCCGCTGATCGCGGCCAACCTGCTCGATGGGATCGGCCTGCTGGCCAACATCTCGCGCCTGCTGGCCGATACCGCGATTGCCGGCCTGACGGTGCGGGAAGACCGGGTGCGCGAGGCGCTGGACCGCAACCCGATCCTGGTGACGGCGCTGAACCCGATCATCGGCTATGAAAAGGCCGCGGGAATCGCCAAGCGCGCCTACAAGGAGCAGCGCCCGGTGCTGGACGTGGCGCTGGAAGACAGCGGGCTGTCCGAGGCCGAGCTGCGGAAACTGCTGGATCCGGCCGCGCTGACGGCCGGTGGTATCCATGCTGGCGGCGGCGGTGGCGGTGGTTGATCGATACAGGTAGCGGCAACAACGAAAACGGGCCGAAAGGCCCGTTTTTCGTTCCGCCGGTAGTGCCGGCCGCTGGCCGGCGCTTCGTTCCCGCCGTGAGCAAGCCGTTCGGTGACCGGAAATTCAGGGGCAGCCGGGCAGAGCCCGGCTCTACGGGGACTGGCTCAGTGGCCGTCGGTGGGTCGGGTGCTGGGCGCCCCTGCCCTTGGAGGCGAAATAAAGGAGGAGGGGGCGGCCGCAGGCCGACGCCGGGGGACATTCGCCGGAAAGGGCAGGGGCGCCCAGCGCCCGACCCATCGACGCGCCGCGCCGTCAATCGTCAGTGCCGATCCGCCTGCAGGTTGTCGAACGTCTCGGTGTAATCCTTGAACTCCGGAATCCGCTGCACCAGGTCCGGCGGAATCGGCTGCATGCCAGCCGGCACCTGGATCTTGACCGAGCGCTTGGCCGGGTCCGGCGGGGCGTCGGTAAGGGTGTTCTGGCGCAGCACCTGCAGCTGGCCGAACATGCCCTGCAGCAGCGCCTCCTGGCTCGGGTCGAGCGGAATTTCGATCTCGTCGATCTTCATGTGGCCGTTGGGCAGCACGATGATGTTCGGCGCGGGTGCGCGGCGCACGGTCAGCATGCCGTCGCTGACGGTGATCTTCGGCTTGCCGCGCTCGGCACGATGGTTGCGGTATTCCTGGTCGCAGCCGGTGGCGGCCAGGCAGAACAGGGCGAACAGCAGCAGGCACAGCTTCTTCATGGTGGGCGCAGGCATGAAAAGGGGGAGGACCATTCTAGTCCTCCCCCCGTGCATGCGGGCCCGGCTGCGACCGAACGTCGCAGGCAGGGCGGTTACTTGCCGCAGTCGTCGATGTCGCTCTGGTCCATGGTGGCGTACGGCTTGAACTCGGGCAGCGCGGCGGCCAGTGCCTGCTGCTTGGCCATCATGCCCGGCAGCAGGGTGCACAGCTGCTTGGCCTGGGCTTCGATCTTGCTGGCCTCGGCGTTCACGCGTTCCTCGATCCCGTTGGTATCCCCGGAGAAAATACCCTTGAGCGCCTCGCCGGCCGCCTTCACGCCCAGGTTGGCACCGGCCACGCCGATGTCCATGCCGGCGCCGGCAATCGCCTCGACCTGCTTGCGGTAATCCAGCAGCAGCGCGCGCTGGCTGGCCGTGGTGGTGACCGTCTTGCCGTTGATCAGCAGTTCGCCCTGCGGGGTGATCTCGGCCTTGTCGGACTGGTCGTTGGAAATGTTGATGTTGCCTTGGGCCAGTTCCTTGCGCGCCTTGTCGGTGGCGTCCTGCACGGTCTTGCCAACGGTGCTGGCTTCAGCGGCCGGTGACGCGGCCTTGCCGGTGGCCGGATCGGTCTTGCCGGCATCGTGGTTGCCGCAGGCTGCCAGCGGCAGGCACAGCAACAGGGTGGGCAGCAGCAGTCGGGTCATCATGCGCACGGTCCTCGAAAAGGTAGGGAGTTACTTGCCGCGCGGCAGCTGCACGCGACCGCCGATACCGCTGTGGCGCACATCGCCACTGCCGCTGTGGGCCACGGTCAGGTCGCCGCCGACATCGCGCGCGGTGATGTCACCGGAACCATGCCGTTCGACGCTGACGTTGCCGCCCACGCCGCGCAGCTCGACATCGCCCGAGCCCACGTTGCCGACGCTGACGTTGCCCTTGACCTGGCGCACGTCGGCATCACCGGAGCCCAGCGTTTCCAGCGTCACGTTGCCCTGCACGCCGTCCAGTTCGAGATCGCCCGACCCCACGGTGCCGACCTTCGCGTTGCCGCGCAGGTTGCGTGCCTTGAAGTCGCCCGAGCCGACCGACAGCAGATTGAGCGCGCCGGCACCGTCCAGGGTGACATCGCCGGAGCCGATCGCCGCGGTGACCGGGCCCTTGATGTCGCGCAACGTGATGTCGCCCGAACCGACGTCGGCACTGAGCGAGTGCGCGCCGGTGACGCTGACGTCGCCCGAGCCGACCTTCAGCTGCACCAGTAGGGTGTCCGGCACGCTGCCGCGCAGGTCCAGGTAGGCGTAGTTGCTGCCCCCGATGTTGATGCTGAGGTTCTGCTTCTCGCGTTGCAGGCGCACCACCAGCTTGTCGCCCACCTTCTGCTGGGTCACGGTGAGCTGGCGCAGCCAGTCGGCATTGGAGGCACAGGCGCGCCCAGAGAGATGGGCTGCACCGCCACCGGCGGTGAGCACCAGATCGTGCTGGTTGACCTCGAACACCACCGCCTTGGCACCGGCCAGGTCGAGCTTGAGGTCACGCGGTTCATTGAACTTGCACTGCGGCTGTTCGGCCAAGGCAGACAGCGGCAGCAACAGCAGGGAAGCAACAGCGAGCGTGCGGATCATGTGCGGCTCCTTGAGTGAATCGATCAGATCTCGCCGGCGCGGCGGCGCAGGCGGATGGCGACGATGATGAACACCACGCCCACGGCGGCACCGATCCAGATATCGGGCAGGCTCAGCGCGGCCAGCTGGTTGCTCGGGGCCAGTGCGGCGACCAGGTTGTCACGGTCGCCGATCACCGCGCGCAGCTGATCGGTGCGGTAGAACACGTCGCTGCCAGGCAGGGTGCCCAGCAACAGGCGGCCGACGATGTGCTTCCAGAACCAGCCGCTGGTACTGTCGAAGGCGTTCATCAGGTGCGTGCTGCTGACGATGATGCCGGCAAACAGCGGCAGCATCACCGCCCACAGGAACGGCTTGGTCTTGGCCCAGGCCGAGCACATCAGCAGCCAGCCCACGCTCGGCAGTGCCCAGAGCAGGTACACCGGCAGCCAGGAGAGGTGGCCGGCCATGATGGCCAGCGGGCTGGCCGGGCCCCAGATCAGGGTCATCGGGTCGCCGCCGTGGCTGAGTACCACCACGCTGATGATCAGCAGGAAGCCGAACATGGTCAGGATCGAGGCGATCACCGCGATCACCGGTGCCACCAGCAGGGCGCTCAATGCCTTGGACAGCACGGTCTGGGTGTCCGACAGCGGCAGCGACTTCCAGAACAGGATGCTGCGGTCGCGACGATCGTCGTACAACGCCCCCAGGCAGTAGAAGAACACCACGAAGGCCAGCACGATGAACGGCCACAGCGAACTCAGCAGCAGGGTCAGGTCCAGGCCGTTGGCCAGGTTGTGCAGCGCCTCGGCGTCGAGCTTCTTCGTCAGCAGGGCCAGGTCCAGCCCGTTGACGTTGACGCTTTCATTGTCGATCACCAGGCTGCCACTCTTGGCCGCGCGGTTCATGGCCAGCAGCCCGAAAAGGATGCCGATCAGGCTCATCACCAGCGAAATCGCGCCGGCGATCAGCGGCGCATACAGGAACCCGCCGCGGTTCTCCCAGTATTCGCGCTTGAGCATCCACTTGAAGGTGCTGGCCTTGCTGATGGGGTGGTAGTGGACGGTGTTCATGCGTAGGTTCCCTTCATGATGGCCACGAACAGGTCCGCCAGCCCCGGGCTGCGGATCTCGCCCAGGGGCGTGAGCTGGGCGCGTGGCACCCCGTCGAACAACAGCACCGTCTTGCCAAACGGCAGCGCACGCTCATCGATGGGCTGCAGGGCGCGGGCGGCGTCCAGCGATTCGGCTGACACCAGCACTTCGCTGTAGCGGTCGCCGATGTCTTCCATGTCGGTGGTGAGCACGATGCGGCCATCGCGGATGAACATCACGTCGGTGAGGATGTGCTCGATCTCTTCCACCTGGTGGGTGGTGACGATGATCGTCTTCTGCTCGTCGAAGTAATCCTCCAGCAGGCGCTGGTAGAACTCCTTGCGATACAGGATGTCCAGGCCCAGGGTCGGCTCGTCCAGCACCAGCACCTTGGCATCGATGGCCATCACCAGCGCCAGGTGCAGCTGCACGATCATGCCCTTGGACAGCTCGCGCACGCGCTGCTTGGGCTGCAGCTTGGTCGAGGCCAGGAAACGCTCGCAGCGGGCGCGGTCGAAGCGCGGGTGGGTGCCGGCGACGAAGTCGATCGCTTCGCGCACCTTCATCCAGCGCGGCAGCACCGCCACGTCGGCGATGAAGCACACATCATTCATCAGCGCGTTGCGCTGCACGGCCGGGTCCAGCCCCAGCACCTGCAGCTCGCCTTCCACCGTGGTCAGGCCCAGCAGCGCCTTGAGCAGGGTGGTCTTGCCGGCGCCGTTGGGACCGATCAGGCCGGTGATCCGGCCCGGGGCGATGGTGAAGCTGGTGTTGTCCAGCGCCACGGTCTGTTTGTAGGCCTTGCGCAGGCCGCGGGCGGAAATGACGACATCACTTGCAACGGCATTCATGAGGATTTCCCCTGGGGCAGCAATTCGTCGAGATTCAGGCCCAGGCGCTGGATGCGTTCCAACACCAGTGGCCATTCTTCATTGAGGAACCGGTCGCGCTCGCTGCTGCGCAGCTGCGTGGCCGCTTCCTCGGTCATGAACATGCCCAGCCCGCGGCGCTTCTCGACCAGGCCTTCGTCAGCCAGTTCCTGGTAGGCGCGCGAAACGGTGATGGGGTTGAGCTGGTACTCGGCGGCGACCTGTCGGACCGAAGGCAGGGCGTCGCCAGGCTTGATGATGCCGTCAAGCATCATGGCAATCACGCGCTCTTTCAGCTGACGGTAGATCGGAGCACCATCGCTCCATTGGATATCGCTCATGGTCAGCTCCGTGGGTTCAGCGACTGTGCGAATGAGAAGTAAGGCATGGACAGGGAGCTGTGCAGCCGGCGGGGGGGCGTGGGGGCGCCGTCGGCGTTCCCTGCCTGGAGTACGCCTGCGTCCTGCGGGCTTTCAAACGCACCGGTGGCAGCGGTGCTGCCGATGTCACCGGCGGGGGTGCCAAGCCAACCGAGCAGCAACAGCGCGGAGGCGGCGGTGACAGCTTTGGCGGACTGGTGGCGGCGCATGCGGTTCATGGGCTTCCCCTGCATCAGGTGACTGGTGTTGTATGCAACTATAACACCGGCACGCCGGAGTGCAACAGGGTGCCACCCCCAACTGATGGCAGGGGTATGACAGCGACCGTGCCGTGATTTCAAGTGGTTGTTTTGTATAGGGATGTTTTCCATTCCTGATCGCCGGGTGGGCTATCGTCCATTCAGTCTGGTCAATGGTAGGTGAGCGGACGCCTCTATTCAGGTGCGGCGGCAGACCGCCAGATTCGGCAAGCCGGGGTCGATCGGGCGCTCGACGGCGGTGGAGGTCGGGGCGCCAAACCCGTCGGCCGACGCCGGGGCAGGGCGCTGCCGGCCTTGCCACGCAGCGGCAAAAGTGCCGGTGATATAGTCCGAAACAGCCCTTTTGATCCCTTTCGTGGAGTGTCGTGATGCCCCTGACCCACCTTGAGTCGTCCCCGCGCCGTGCGGCCACCGTGCGGGTGCGCCGCTGGGGCGTGACGCTGCTGCTGGGCGGGTTGCTGGCCGCCGGCGGGGCCCACGCGGCCGGGCTGCTGGACGTGGCCTATCGACCGCTGGCCGGCAAGGCCGAGGTCAACCTGCAGAAGCAATACGGCGGCAAGGTGCTGCTGGTGGTCAACACCGCCAGCAAGTGCGGTTTCACCCCGCAGTACGAAGGCCTGGAGGCGCTGCAGCAGAAGTACGCCGCGCGCGGGTTCTCGGTGCTGGGCTTCCCGTCCAACGACTTCAAGGGGCAGGAACCGGGCGATGAGACCCAGATCCAGGAATTCTGCACGCTGACCTACGGGGTCAAGTTCCCGATGTTCCAGAAGGTGCAGGTCACCGGGCCGCAGGCCACGCCGCTGTACCAGCGGCTGACCGCCGCGACCGGGGTGGCGCCGGGCTGGAACTTCCACAAGTACCTGATCGGCCGGGACGGCCGGGTGGTGGCGCAGTTCCCCAGCAAGGTCACGCCCGACGACAAGGCGCTGGTCGCCGCGATCGAACGTGAGCTGTCTGTCGCACCGGCAAAGCGCTGACATCCTCGACATCTCGCATGTGCGTGCGACAATGATCGCTTTCGCGCCGACGTCGGCGTCCAGTCACTTCCAGGAAAGCAGCGAATGAAGATGGGAATGCGCGGCGCCGCGGCGTCGGTTCTGATTCTGGCGATGGGTGCCACCGGTACCGTGATGTCGCAACAACCGGCCGCGCGTGCGGCCGTCAAGGAGACTTCCGCTTTGAACTCCCAACGGGAAAAGCTCGGCTACGCCATCGGTATCGACGTGGCCAACTCGTTCGCCCCGATCTCCAGCGAGATCGATCTGGCCGCCCTGCGCCGCGGTGTGACCAATGCCTTTGAAGGCAAGCCGCCGCTGATTTCGCAGGACGAGGCGCAGAAGACCGACGCCGCCCTGCGCCAGGCGATGATGGCCAAGAGTGGCCAGCCGGTGCCGGGCGTGGCCCCGGGTACCGCGCCGCCGAAGGTGGACCGCGAGAAGGTGGGCCTGATGCTGGGCACCTACGCCGTGGGTCCGTCGCTGGCACCGCTGAAGGCGGACCTGGACCTGGACGCGCTGTTCGATGCCGTCACCACCACCTTCAACGGTGGCACCGCCAAGATGACCCCGGAGCAGGCCAAGGCCACGCTGGAAGGTTTCATGGCCGGCAAGCAGGCTGAAATGCAGGCCGAATCGGCTGCCAAGGCCGGTACCAACCGCACCGAAGGCAACGCGTTCCTGGCCAAGAACAAGACCGTGCCGGGCGTTGTCACCACCGCCTCGGGCCTGCAGTACCAGGTGCTGCGTCCGGGTTCGGGCGAACGCCCGATGCCGACCAGCAAGGTCCGCGTCAACTATGAAGGCAAGCTGCTGGACGGCACCGTGTTCGACAGCAGCTACGAGCGTGGCCAGCCGATCGAATTCGGCCTGGACCAGGTGATCAAGGGCTGGTCCGAAGGCGTCTCGCTGATGCCGACCGGGTCCAAGTACCGCTTCTGGATCCCGGGCGAGCTGGCCTACGGCGAACAGGGCACGCCGGGCGGTCCGATCGGTCCGAACGCGACGCTGACCTTCGACGTCGAACTGCTCAACGTCCTGCCGTAAGCGAAACTGGAGTCCCCACGGACATGCGTGTAGCGATTTTCGGTACCGGTTACGTCGGTCTGGTCACGGGTACCTGCCTGGCCGATGTCGGCCACCAGGTGGTCTGCGTCGATATCGACCAGGCCAAGGTCGATGGCCTGAACCGTGGCGTCATCCCGATCTACGAACCGGGCCTGGAGCCGATGGTCAAGGCCAATCACGCCGCATCGCGGCTGGCCTTCACCACCGATGCTGCCAGCGCGATCACGCATGGCCAGGTGATTTTCATCGCCGTGGGCACGCCACCGGACGAGGACGGCAGCGCCGACCTGCAGTACGTGCTGGCGGTGGCCCGCACGATCGGCACGCACATGGCCGTGCCGACCGTAGTGGTGAACAAGTCGACCGTGCCGGTAGGCACGGCCGACAAGGTGCGTGCCGCCATTGCCGAGGTACTGGCGGCGCGTGGGGTTGAGATCGCGTTCGACGTGGTCTCCAACCCGGAATTCCTGAAGGAGGGCGACGCGGTGGCCGACTGCATGCGGCCGGACCGCATCGTGGTGGGCGCCTCCAACCCCGATTCGGTGGCGCTGATGCGCCGCCTGTACGCACCGTTCAACCGCAACCACGACCGTGTGGTGGAAATGGACGTGCGCTCGGCGGAGCTGACCAAGTACGCCGCCAACGCGATGCTGGCGACCAAGATTTCGTTCATGAACGAAATTGCCAACATCGCCGAGAAGGTCGGTGCCGATATCGAGCAGGTCCGCCAGGGCATTGGCTCGGATCCGCGCATCGGCTGGCATTTCATCTACCCGGGTGCCGGTTACGGCGGCTCGTGTTTCCCCAAGGACGTGCAGGCGTTGGCCCGCACCGCGCAGCAGTACGGCCACGAGCCGAAGCTGTTGAACGCGGTGGAGGCGGTCAACGAAGCGCAGAAGGGGCATCTTTACCAGCTGATCCAGCGCCACTATGACGGTGGCGAGGACGAAGGCGTGCGTGGCAAGACGTTCGCGGTATGGGGGTTGGCCTTCAAGCCCGAAACCGATGATATGCGTGATGCCCCCTCGCTCACGTTGATTGAGAGTCTGCTCAATGCCGGTGTATCGGTTCGTGCGTATGATCCGGCCGCCATGCAGGAAGCACGCAAATACCTGAACGATAAGATTTACTATGCCACCGATATGTATGATGCCGCCCATTATGCCGATGCGCTGATCGTACCCACCGAGTGGAAAGAGTTTCGTATGCCCGACTGGAATAAACTCAAATCAATCATGCGTCATCATCTGGTGATCGACGGTCGCAATATCTATAACAGGCAGGAGCTGGACGCCTACGGTTTTGCCTACAGCGGGATAGGACAGAAGTAGGTTTTCACATTCCGGTCATCGCTTATTGACGTGGTTCGTTTTGTGTGCCGGCAGACAGTGACAAGGTGCTGACTTCCCGGGTTTGTACTTGTTATAGTTTGACTTCTAATATTTCGTTGAGGTTGGTGGTGAAATTTCCTGACAGTCGTTCCTGTTTCATTTTATGTTTTTTTACATAGGATGCAGAATGAATTGAATCCGGATATTTATCGTTCAGTTTATCCATCGTCTGCATTAATTTTGCATGCTTAGGATTTGAATTGTAGAACAAGGATGGTTGGTAAAGGTTGGCTTGCACGAAATGAGTCAGGATCACTCCTGCTTTTTTATAGCCGTAACCATTTTTGAAAATCCGCTGCAATCCTTCCACTGCAAAGCCGGTTAACTCAAGGGTTGAGTTTGTGGGGAAAGGCAGTTTTATTTTTTCCGAATTGGCGTAAAAACAGGAGGGTTCCTCAAATCGGGATGTTTCGATGAAAACAATCATTCCGTTGCACAGTGAGTTTTGCCTCCTCAGCTTTTCGGCGCTCATCGAAGTAAACACGACAATTCGTTCTTTTACTTCGGAAAACTGAAAATACCTGGTTTCAAAAGTGCGTGTGGTGGCAATAGACTGTTTTAATTCGGGCTGTTCCATTTCAATGGAGGGAATGCCTTTCAAATCCTTTTGCAGTCTTTCTCCTGCAATTGTCATCATGTTCCTGACAGTCGATTCAGGTAATAATGTGAAGTCATACGCCGTTTTCACCCCCATCGTGATTAGTTTCCGGGTATATCGCCGGCCAATGCCCCAGACATCTTCTATGGGCATCCATTTCAAAGCTTTAGTCCTCAGCAGCTCGCTGTCAATCACATGAACACCGTTACATTCGGGGAACTTTTTTGCAATTTTGTTGGCCACTTTCGCCAGTGCTTTTGTGGGAGCGATGCCAACAGAGATCGGGATGCCTGTCCACCTCCCCACCTGTTCTTTCATTTTTAAGCCATATGCTTTATGATCTGTGTTGATGCCTGAAAGGTCAAGAAAACATTCGTCTATTGAGTAGATCTCCTGCATGGGCGAATATTGAGAGAGAATTGACATAACCCGTCGGCTCATATCCCCGTACAGTGCAAAGTTGGCTGAATAAACCTGTACATTGTATCTTTTGAAAAGCTGCTCATTTTCAAAGGCAGGAGCGCCCATCGGAATACCTATTTTTTTAGCTTCGTTTGAACGTGCGATGACGCAACCGTCGTTGTTGGATAGAACGACCACGGGTTTGTGCAATAGCGACGGATTAAAAACCCTTTCGCACGAAGCATAGAAATTATTGCAGTCTACAAGCGCAAACATTATCGATGTTTTTTGATGGAATAGCTCACCACACCCCATACAATAACGTCGTCCGTCGTTTCAATAACCGGATAGTCCGGGTTTGAAGGCAATAACAGGCATTTCCCGTTTTCTATTTTTACCCGTTTCAGCGTGAACTCGTTTTGCACATAACACAATGCAATACTGTTGTCGGTCAATTCCATACTTTTATCGATGATGAGCAGATCACCCTCCTGAAAATCCAAGTTCATGGAGCTTCCCCTTACTTTCACAAAAAAGGTAGCTTCGGGATGCGCGATCAATACCCGGTTCAGATCGATTTTTTCCTGGATGAAATCATCTGCAGGACTTGGAAATCCTGCTACTGCCTCGCCCAGAAATGGTATTTCCACATTGGAGAAGTCGGGTGAAAAAAACGTAAAATTATCATCTTCCAATAAGTATGTCATTGTTTTAGCTCGTTTCGGAGTTTTGTTTATGATTGGTCATCCTGTTCTGCCGGCAGGCCTATTTTCAGGGTTCCGTCGTACTTGCTGCCTTTTTCCACCTGCAGGAAATCCGACACGATATCGCCATTAACCGATCCGGTGGATCTTAAGATAAGCTCTTTGGTTCTGATAGTTCCCTTTATATATCCGAAGATAATGATATTATCACTTTCAAGACTGCCTTTAACTTCTGCTTTTTCTCCCAGGATAATGCCCTGTTTCGAAGTTATGTTTCCTTCCACTTTGCCGTCGATTCTGACTATACCGTCTCCCTGAATATCCCCTTTGAAAACCATATCGTTGCCCACGACAGTGGTGATAGGCAGGGAATCCAGTTTTGAAATCACGACTTCCTTTTTTCTATCTTCTTTAGCCATAATCTTCTTCTTCTTCCAGACTTGTAATTTTTTCCGGGTTGATATTTTTCCCGTTAACGATGATTTCGTAATGTAAATGCGTACCTGTACTTCTTCCCGAATTTCCCATCAATCCGATCAATTGTCCGCTATTTACATGCTCTCCTTTTTCCACATTAATTTGCAGGAGATGTCCATACAGCGTTTGCAGATTATTTTTGTGTTCAATAATCACGCATTTTCCATATCCTCCCTTATATCCTGCAAATACAACTACCCCGTTGCCGGTGGTTTTAATGCTGTCGCCTACCACGCCTTTATAATCGGTGCCGGCATGAAATTCCATGTTTCTTCCCGAGAACGGATTACGGCGATACCCATAACCTGAGGTTATCTTACCATTAAACGGTATACCTAACGGCACCGAGTTTAATGTATTTTCCAACTCAAGTATCTGATTCTGGTAAAAGTCGGCGAACTCATTGATATAAACAATGTCAAAATCAGCGCCTACTCCGCCGCCCATATTGTCCAGTTCCAACTTATTCAGCCCTTTGTGCTGAAGATAGGAATTGATGCGATATATGCCCGAATCAATAGAAGCAAAAGTGGTCAGTGCTTTATTGAGATCGATCTGACTGCGGACGTAGTTGGCTCTGTCCAGTCTTTCCTGATAAAACCTGGAGGTATTTTGATAGATCAAAAAACCCGAAACCAGGAAGAAAGCGATGATGAGCATTGTCAGGAACACAGTATATTTACGCCAATTCACAATAATATGTGTGGGCACCTGGCGGACAAAACCTGACTTCTCCTTGGAATTAACAATTAGAACCGAAGTTTTATGTTTCATTACTATGTTTCATGAATTTTAATTGAATGGTAGCAAAAATAGGATTAATTTTTAGAATAGCGTGTTTTTACGTAAAAATTTTTTACACACATTATTTCTGATGAAAGAATCCGCGGAACAATTGATAAAGTTTATTCTCAATTCTTTTGTAATGGCTTTCAGATATGTATATTTTTCCCTACATTTGCATCCCCGAATTGTTAGCTCAGCTGGTTTAGAGCGCTGCCTTGACAGGGCAGAGGTCGCCGGTTCGAATCCGGCACAATTCACTGTAACCTTATCGTATTATACTCCGGGTGAATTCCTTTTTAATCCCATTATTGCTGGTTCACCGCAACCATTCAGTGACGTTCATTTAAGATTCCAAATATAAGTATTCTTAAAGAGTTTACCGAAAACACTGCACTTTAATTTACCGAAATTACTGCATTCTCAGTTACCGTTAGCAGTATGTCATCTTGTTAAGAATAAGCGATCACAGAACCTTCTTTTAAGCCTGATTCATCCGAAAAACCTATACCGGAAAGCACAAAAACCTGCAAAATGTA
>LNAP01002033.1_pt1 | contig 16395 bp, 14 predicted proteins | sample 602601 | NCBI WGS metagenome assembly LNAP01 (sample SAMN02440304, study PRJNA202911) | soil metagenome | biome: Subtropical and temperate rainforests or woodlands; isolation source: soil samples (1 kg each in a 20% v/v slurry with milli Q water) were... ... | reverse complement strand
GTTTGCGATGGCCAAGGTCGTGGCGATCATCGGCTTTATCGGTCTTGGTTTTGCGGTGTTGATGGGTTGGATTCCCGAGCGCGAAGCCAGCGGGTTGAGCCGAATCATGGAGGAGCATGGCGGGTTTGCGCCCAATGGCTTGTCAGCGGTCGTAGGCGCGTTCATCACCATCATGTTCAGCTTCATCGGTACAGAAGCGGTGACCATTGCCGCCGCCGAATCCAGCAATCCTGCGCAGAACATCGCCAAAGCCACACGTTCGGTTATCTGGCGCATTGGGGTGTTCTACCTGCTGTCCATTTTCGTGGTCATTTCCGTGGTGCCCTGGAACGATCCGTTGCTGGCGTCGGTGGGCTCGTACCAGCGAGCGCTGGAACTGATGAACATTCCCCACGCCAAGTTACTGGTGGATGTGGTGGTCTTGATTGCCGTGGCCAGCTGCATGAACTCCTCGATCTATATTTCCTCGCGCATGCTGTTCTCGCTGGGCAAACGCGGTGATGCACCGAAGCCGCTGAAGGTGACGTCATCGGCGGGCGTGCCGAGAGCTGCGGTGATCGCCAGCACCATACTGGGTGCCGGCGTGACCTTGTTCAGCTATTTCATGCCTGCCGGACTGTTCCAGTTCCTGCTCGCCAGTTCCGGCGCCATCGCCTTGCTGGTGTATCTGGTTATCGCCGTGTCGCAATTGCGCATGCGCAAGATTCTGCGTCGGCAGAATGTCACGCTGACCTTCAAGATGTGGCTGTTTCCCTGGCTCACCTGGTTGGTCATCGTGTTCATCTGCGCCGCGTTGGCGGTGATGATGGTGACGCCCGAGCACCGTATGGAGGTTTCTTCGACCATCGGTCTTGCGTTAGCCATTTCCTTTATCGGCCTCGTGACCACGCGTCACCATGGGCAGCCGCAGCGGGCGGTGTCGGCGGAAACTGCATAGCAGCGTTCTCCAGCGTAATCAGGTGCTCGAGCAGTGGCGAGGCGGCAAAAGCCGTCTGCGCCACGGGCCATTACCGTCACTGCGAGAATAATCTTCGATGGCATACGACACCTTCAAGGCCGCTCCTCCCCAAACTGTCGGTTTCTTGCTGCTGGACCAATTCACGTTGATCTCCCTGGCGTCAGCAGTAGAGCCTCTACGCATGGCCAATCAGTTGACCGGTCAAGAGCTCTATCGTTGGCATACTCTGAGTTCGGGGGGAGAGCAGGTCTGGGCAAGCGACGGCATGCCGATCACTCCGGACACCTCGATCATTAACGCACCGATGCTTGATACCGTGATCGTCTGCGGTGGCATTGGCATTCAAGGCGCTGTAACCCGGGAGCACGTAACCTGGTTGCGAACCCTGGCGCGACGTTCGAAGCGGATCGGAGGCGTGTGCACTGGTAGTTGGGCCTTGGCCAAGGCGGGCCTGCTCGATGGCTTCGATTGCAGTGTGCACTGGGAATTTCTGGCCGCCATGCAGGAAGCTTTTCCGCTAGTGAACCTCAGCTCCAGCTTATTCACCCTCGACCGAGATCGCTTCACCAGCTCTGGTGGAACCGCGCCAATGGACATGATGTTGCACCTGATCAGTCGTGATCATGGTCATGAGCTATCGGCGGCCATCTCCGAGATGTTCGTCTACGAGCGAATCCGCAACGAGCAGGATCACCAACGCGTGCCCCTCAAGCACATGCTCGGTACCCATCAACCAAAGCTGCAGGAAGTGGTCGCCTTGATGGAGGCCAATCTGGAAGAGCCGATTGATCTGGACGAACTGGCGAATTACGTCGGCTTGTCCCGTCGCCAGCTTGAGCGGTTGTTTCAGAAATACCTGCATTCTTCACCTTCGCGGTATTACCTCAAACTGCGCCTGATTCGCGCACGTCAGTTGCTCAAGCAAACGCCGATCTCCATCGTAGAGTTGTCGGTGGTCTGTGGCTTCGTGTCCACACCCCATTTTTCCAAGTGCTATCGCGAGTGTTTCGGCATTCCACCCAGCGACGAGCGCTTGGTGGCGGAATCGCAACCCCTCGTGACAGCAAGATCGATTGCGCAGGCATTGCCCTTGGCAAGGCCGATGAGCTTGCTGGATCAGGCACGTGATGAATCAACCTTCGCAAGTATCAAGATTTTGAAATCCTGAACAATGCGGGTGATCTTTTCGGGATGGCTCGGCGTGGCGACATCAACGAAATGGGATGAACTATCAGGGGATTGCTCGCCACTTCGATCAAGAAAGCGAACAATCCTCCTGTTCTTTCAATCGAATCCTCAATCGCTCACCTCATTTGTCATCATGCGTTTCAGGCGCACCCAGTCCTGGAATGCAGCGGCTCGCTTCGCGTCAGCCTTGGCCTTTGCCTCGGTGAATCGTGCCCATGCTTCGGGGCTTCGGTCGTCTTGAATCAGTTTGTACGCTTCCATATCGAGCCGATCGGCTTCGTGGAATTGTTCGGCATTGGTGGCGATTTTATCGTCCCAATAACGCTCATCGGTGAAGCTCGAAATTCGCTCGCTCATTTTCGCGATCCTCTCCTGTCACTCATGAACGAATGATTGTGTGCGGTTTAAAAAATTCCCTCGGCAAGACGGTAGGAATGTACGCCTGTACGGGTTGAGACAGACCGCAAGGGCATCGACACAAAAAGCACAACGCCTCCACAGTGGGAGGCGTTGCAGTTTCAGCGATACCGCTGGTGTTACCTGAGGTCGAAGCGATCCAGGTCCATCACTTTGGCCCACGCGGCGACGAAGTCTTTCACGAACTTCTCCTGCGCATCAGCGGTTGCATAGACTTCAGCCAACGCTCGCAACTGCGCATTCGAGCCGAAGACAAGATCGACGCGGGTGCCGGTCCATTTCAATTCGCCGGTTTTGCGATCGCGCCCTTCAAACTCCTCATTAGCCTCCGACACCGGTTTCCATTCCACGCCCATGTCCAGCAGGTTTTTGAAGAAGTCGTTGGTCAACGCTTCCGGTTGCTGGGTGAAGACACCGTGCCTGGTTTGTCCGACGTTGGTGTTCAACACACGCATGCCGCCAATGAGCGCGGTCATTTCTGGCGCGGTGAGTGTCAGCAGTTGTGCCTTGTCGATCAACAGATGCTCGGCCGGGACGCTGTATTTGCCTTTGAGGTAGTTGCGGAAGCCATCGGCGATGGGTTCGAGGAAGCCGAAAGACTCCACGTCCGTCTGCTCTTGGGAGGCATCCATCCGCCCAGGTGAGAAAGGCACCGTCACGGTTTGACCGGCATTTTTCGCCGCCTGTTCGACGCCGGCGTTACCGGCCAGCACGATCAGGTCAGCCAGCGAGATTTTCTTGCCGCTGTTGTTGAACTCGCTTTGGATACCCTCGAGTTTCGCCAGCACGCTCGCCAGTTGCTCAGGCTGGTTGGCCTGCCAGAACTTCTGTGGAGCCAGGCGCAGGCGCCCACCGTTGGCGCCGCCGCGTTTGTCGGAGCCCCGGAAGGTCGAAGCCGCCGCCCAAGCCGTTGATACAAGCTGCGAGACGCTCAGGCCAGAATCGAGGATTTTGCTCTTGAGCGCAGCGACGTCACTGTCGTTGACCAAGGCATGGTCGACCGCTGGAATCGGGTCTTGCCACAGCAGCTCTTCGCTCGGCATTTCCGGGCCGAGGTAGCGGGAGAGGGGGCCCATGTCGCGGTGGATCAGCTTGAACCAGGCGCGGGCGAACGCGTCGGCCAACTGGTCTGGATTGGCCAGGAAGCGCCGCGAAATCGGTTCATAGATCGGGTCGAACCGCAGCGCCAGGTCGGTGGTCAGCATGGTCGGATTACGCCGCTTGGACGGGTCGTGAGCATCCGGAATGATGCCGGCACCGGCGTTGTTTTTCGGTATCCACTGGTTCGCACCGGCCGGGCTTTTGCTCAGTTCCCACTCAAAGCCGAACAGGTTTTCCAGATAGTTGTTGCTCCATTTCGTGGGCGTGGTGGTCCAGGTCACTTCCAAGCCGCTGGTGATGGTGTCCGGGCCTTTACCGGTGCCGAAGCTGTTCTTCCAGCCAAAGCCTTGTTGTTCGAGGCCAGCGGCTTCGGGCTCGGCGCCGACATTGTCGGCAGGTCCGGCGCCGTGGGTCTTGCCGAAGGCGTGGCCGCCGGCAATCAGTGCCACGGTTTCTTCATCATTCATCGCCATGCGACCGAACGTTTCGCGGATGTCCTTGCCCGCAGCGACCGGATCCGGGTTGCCTTCCGGGCCTTCCGGGTTGACGTAAATCAGGCCCATTTGCACGGCAGCGAGCGGGTTCTCCAGGTTGCGCCCCTGTTCAGTGCGGCTAGCCTCGTTTTCCCCTGGCTCAGCTACAAGTGGGCCTTCGCCGGGTTCTTGCATGGGCTCGTCTTTTTTGCCGTAGCGGGTGTCGCCGCCCAGCCACTTGTTTTCCGAGCCCCAATAGACGGCTTCATCCGGTTCCCAAGCGTCTGGACGACCGCCGGAAAAGCCGAAGGTCTTGAAGCCCATGGACTCCAGTGCGACGTTGCCGGTGAGGACGATCAGGTCGGCCCAGGAAATTTTGTTGCCGTATTTTTGCTTGATCGGCCAGAGCAGCCGACGTGCCTTGTCGAGGCTGACGTTGTCCGGCCAACTGTTGAGCGGCGCGAAGCGTTGCTGGCCGGAACCGGCGCCGCCACGGCCGTCACCGGTGCGGTACGTACCGGCGGAGTGCCAGGCCATGCGAATGAACAGTGGCCCGTAGTGACCGAAGTCCGCCGGCCACCAGTCCTGGGAATCGGTCATCAACGCTGTCAGGTCGCTTTTGACCGCTTCAAAGTCCAGGCTCTTGAATGCTTCGGCGTAATTGAAGTCCTTGTCCATGGGGTCGGACAGGGAGGAGTGCTGATGGAGGATCTTCAGATTCAGTTGGTTCGGCCACCAATCGCGGTTTGTCGTGCCACCGCCAGCGGCGCTAATGAACGGGCATTTCGATTCGTTTGCCATGTGTGAGCTACCTTTGGTCGTATTCATCCGGCTATCCGGCCCGGCGTGGGCGTTAAACAGCAACGGGCGAAACCAATGACACAGGCTGCAGGGCCAGCAGTTTGATCAACTGATTGTTTTTGATCGCACGGGAATTCTGAACAGCGGCAATCGAGTTGCCTGCACGGTGGCCTACGGCAGGTTTAGTCAGGCTTCTGACCCATTCCTATCTCCTTATCAGTTCTTGACCGGCCGGCTTATGGTGCCGACGCTCGGATAAGGTTAGACCCCAGTTGGGAAGTCAGCTAATAGGGGGAGTATTAGGGCGTAATAGGCAGAGTCTTTTACGGGGGGGCGGGGGAAGGCCCCGCGTCTATTTGCAGCATAGACGCGGGAAAGCCGTTACTTGCGCACGTTCTGGTACAGCATCAACCTTGAGGTTTCGTGCATGGCGCGGGTCAGTTGCGACAGGCGTTTGAACTCTTCCGGGTTTTGTTCGGCGACGTTGTCCAGCGGCGTCGGTGAGGCCAGGTCATGGAGGCTTGGCGAGCTGCCGTCATGCTCCATCTGCACCATGTAGTGTTGAGTCACGCCGGCAATCAGCGGGAATGTTCCCTCACGCAGCACCAACGGCACCACGCGTTCACCCTCAGGCGCGGGCTGCTGAATGTCACGGCCCATGCCGCTGTTGCGGAACTCAAGACCGGCCATGCCCGCCACGGTGGGCAGCAAGTCCACCAGGCCGACCGCTTCTTCGACCTTGCGCGTGCCGAGCAAACCCGGTGCGTGGATGATCATCGGCACCGCGTTGCTTTCCAGGCCCAATTGCTCGTAGGCCGGTGCCAGGAACGGGATCTGTGCAATGCGGGTGTTGTGGTCGCCAAACAGCACGAAAATGGTGTTGTCGTACCAGCCGCCGGCCTTGGCGATTTCCATCAAGCGACCGATATTGAAGTCCAGCAAGCGCACGGCGTTGTATTGCTCGACACTGCGCGACCCTGCGGCCTGAACTTCGGCCAGGGTAGGGTGCTTGACCTCGAAGCCATCGTTGGTCTTGGGAATCGTGAAGGGACGATGGTTGCCAGCCGTCTGCACATAGGCGAAGAACGGTTTGTCCTTGGGCAGTGCTTGCAGGATCTGGTCGGTTTCCTTGAACAGGTCCAGGTCGGAAATCCCCCAGACATCCACCACCGGGGACTTCCAGTCCCGCTCTTCGAACAAGCGAACGCCATCGATGCTTTGGCGGATCAAGGCATTCATGTTGGCCCAGCCGGAGTTGCCGCCGATGGTGTAGATTTTCTCGTAACCGGTGAACGCATTGATCAGTGTGTTTTGCTTGGTGATCAACGGATTGCGCGTCGCGGTTTCCTGGCGGGTGACGTCAGGCACACCGCTGATGCTGGCCCAGACGGTTTTTGCGGTCCCCGTCACCGGCACATAGAAGTGCTCGAAAAACCAGCTCTGCGTGGCCAGACGATCGATATTGGGCGTCGGATTGATCGGGTTGCCGTAGGCCCCGACGGCGCTGGTGCCCAGCGATTCGAGCATGACGAACATCACGTTCGGCGGCCGGGAGCCCGGTATTTTGTAAGGTTGTGGCGCCTGGTGACGAACGAAATCAAGGGTTTGCGGGTCGGGCTTGTCCACGCCCAGGTAGTTGGCCATCACCGCGTAGTGTTCGCGCACTTGCGCTTCGTCATAGCGCGACTGGCCGACCTTGACCGTGTCGTAGAGGAACAACACCGGGTTCAGGCCCAACGCAGCGATCTGGTTATTGCCCGAGAAGAACGCATCGCTCCAGCGCAACGGGACCGGGTTTTCAAGGTTCATGTTTTCGACACGACCTAAGATGCCCAGCAGCACCACCACGACCATCACCGCGCCACCCAACGCCGCAGAGAGTCGGCGTATGACTTTGCGGGGGCGGTCCAGCGTTACGCGTTCCAGACGCACCAAGGCCAGTGTCACCAACGCGACCGTTGCCAGCCAACCCAGTGAAATCCAGATCACCGGGTAGGTCTGCCAGACCATGTCGCGGGATATTTGCGCATCCTCGATGAAGCGCAGCACGGTAGCGTTGATCCTTACGCCCAGGTAGGCGTAATGACCAAAATCGATGATGTAAATCAGCAGCAGGACGCTCAGTGCCGCGACCAGATACACGCGGGCGATGCGGCGAAGCAGGCGGCTGTTGATCAGGTTCCAGCGCGGAATCCAGGCCAGTAACGCCAACGGCAACATCGCCAGGATGGCCAGGCGCAAATCGAAACGAAAGCCAATCCCCAGGGTTTCCAGGACGTCATTTTTGTCGATCAGGGCGTTGGCGTCGAAACCGGAATAGCCGAAAAAGAACATGACACGAAGCACAGCAAACAGCGCGAACGTAAACGCTGTTGCGCCCAGCCAGTAATGTAAACGTCTCGAGTGCAGCCAACCCATCCCTGTTCCCCTGTTAATAAAGTCGTTAAATCTCAAACGGAACCGGACGCTGCACCGCGGCGCTTGGTAGCCCGGCCATACGTCCAGCGTACGGCAAGCATCAGCAGTGCCACGCAGCAATACAGGCCCAGCAGCGGATCAACCAGGTAATCCCAATAGTTTTGCGAAGGTTTGATCCCGGCAATGAAGGCCAGGGTCGCGCTGGCCAGCATCACGACGGCCAGGCCGTTGCGCAGGTAAAACAGGCCCAGGGTCAGCACGCCGAGGAAGATCAACATGACGCGCGGGCTGTAGCCAAACCGATAGGGGTCCAGATCACTCATGCCCAGGGTTGCCGGGTACAGCACCACGGCCATCGCGGCAAAGAGGATCAATACCCCGGTTTTACCCCGCGCAGGGGGCAGGACATCCAGCCGACGCAAGCAGCCCCACGCCATGAACACCATGGAGGTGATCGCCAGGTCATCAATGTAGCTGCGCAAATAGGCGGCTAACGATAACCCGTCCAACGCTATGAAGCTGACGGCCAGCAATGCGGCCAACAGGGCGATCCGCCAGCTCCTGTGCAAGCCGAAAGAAGGCAGCATCAGGAAGATGATCATTGCGAAGCTGACATGGGCTTGCCACAGACTGATCATTTGCGACGCTCGTTGAGCCAGGCATCGTTGAAGGTGACGTGCTTGATGAAGGTGTTGTTCCAGGAATAAACCAAGTGATACATCCCGTCGGGGCTGCGGATGAAGTACGGGTATTCATATTCAAATTCACACCCCTGGCTTTTACAGACACGGTTGTCGAGGTTGTCCAGGAACTGTGCCTCCAGCGGTTGGCGAAGCGCGCCGCTGGAACCGCGAAACTCTTTGCCGATGATTTCCTTGTAGGCCTCGGGCGAAAACGGAGCACCTTCGGGGTCAGGGGACTTGTCCAGGTCCCGCAACGAACGCCAATCGTCCATTTTTGCGTCGGTGCCATACAGGCTCAGCTTGAAGCGCCCCTCCTGCAGGTCGTTGAGCGCCACCAGCAACCCGTGTTCGGGCGTCGCGACGGCGGCCAACGAAGAGTTCGGGTTCGAGGGATCGAGCGGATAAGGCTCGCTCCAGGTTTGACCGGCGTCCTCGGTGCGGGACGCCAGCACACGGTGGTGGGTGTCGCCGGCATAGCGCAGCAAGGCGATGCCGCGCTGGCCATCCAGTGGAACCACCGTGGGTTGCAATGAGTTTTTGCCGTGGCTGATGCGGAATTTGTCGATCACATCGCCGTCTGCGCTCAAGTAGAGGTACTCGGCAAACTTGCCCAGGAACTCGTGGTAGACCGGCAAACCGATGGAACCGTCGGCATGAAATACCGGTGCCGACCGGACCAGGGTGCTGATGTTCAGAAAGGGTGAAGTGATCAACTGCCGCGGGGCGGACCAGCTTTCACCGAAGTCATCTGACACCATCACATTGACCGCGCTGCCGGCCCAGCCACCCATGGACACCGACACGTAGAACAGCCACAGGCGATTATCCGGCGCGAGGGCAACCACCGGATTGCCCAGCTTGCGAATGTATTTTCGCGTGCCCTGTTGGGTCGAATCCCGCGTCGCCAATACCTTTTCTGCCCCCCACTCGCCGGTTTTCGAGTCGAACCGGGCAGAGCGCACCTGCACATCGGCTGCGCCTTCGCGGGAGCCGGCGAACCAGACCGTCATCAGGCTGCCGTCGGGCAAGGCGGTCACCGCCGAGGAATGCACGAAATCCACCAGCCCGGACGAGGCGAAGCGGCTGGTATAAATGGGCTTGGCGACTTGGCCAGCCACTGCCATCACTGGACTTATCAGGGCAAAGGAGGAATGCGTATTGGCAGGATTGACGAACCATGCAGCCGCAAACAGGCAAGAGAGTGAAAGGTATGCACCGAGGGCACGAACGCTAGGAAGTTTGATGCGCATCATTAAGGCTTTGGCATCTCATGGCCCGATAAAGCGCACAAACTAACACTCGGTAGTACAAGATCGGATTTAATGAATTTCTTATTTGTAAGCAATTGTTTGTAGCGTGCTGCGTTGTCGAGGATCCACATCTGGTCGAGTGGCGAAGACTGGCGGAATAGACGGTTTTCACTCTGGAAAACGGGACTTGCCGAGCCTTTGCACCATTGGTCGCAAAAGCCGGACCTAAGCTGTGGTGAAGCTGAAAAGGAAACTTTTATCCAACCCCTGCAAAAAGTAGTCTGTCATCCCGACATTTGGATGGATCCAGACCATGCACCTCACCTACCGCCCCGTAAGCGCTGAAGATGTCCTGACGATTTGCGACTTTCCGCAGAATCCCCAAGAGCTGTTTTTCATGTTCCCGAAGGCGCAGTACCCACTGACGGAAGATCAACTGCAGGCATCGATTGCTCAACGTTCCGACTCAACAGTGATTGAGGCGGACGGTTCTGTGTTGGGCTTTGCTAACTTTTACAGGTTTGAGCGCGATGGCGTTTGCGCGATCGGCAATGTGATTGTGTCACCCACGGGTCGAGGGAAAGGGGTCGCGAAGTTTTTGGTGCAGACGATGGTGGAGTTGGCGTTCGAACGTCATCGGGCATGTGAGGTGCAGCTTTCATGCTTCAACGAGAATACGGCGGGGTTGCTGCTGTATCCGCAGCTCGGGTTTGTACCGTACGGGGTCGAGGAGCGATTGGCGCCGGACGGGCGTCGTGTGGCCCTTATACATTTGAGAAAGACCGGGAGCCACGGGGGGCTCTGAGTATTTTCAGGCCTGGTTTTTTGTTGTTCGTTCGGACCTCTTTGCGACGGCTGGACTATGACGTTGTGAAGGCAGCCTTTTGTCGGTGTGCCTGAACCGGACTCGCGATGAGTTGATCCATGTAGAAGGACTCCGGAGCCGTCGTCATTCTCCGATTGAGGAACTCAAACCATGCACCCCAACGTGCACCGGCGATACGACCTGACGCTGCTGATGCTGTTTGTGTTGATCGTCGTGGTGTCAGGGTATTCACCCCACAGTCGAGTGGATTGGGCACTGGAAAACCTGTTGGTGCTGTTACTGGTGGGCACATTGGTGGCCGTCTCTGGCCGGTTTCGCCTGTCAGCGGTTTCCATCAGCCTGGTATTCGTTTTCCTGTGCATTCACGAACTGGGTTCTCACTACACCTATGCCAAGGTGCCGTACGACCAATGGTGTTCGGCCTTGACCGGGATCAGCCTCGATAAAGCGCTGGGGTGGCAGCGCAATCATTTTGATCGGCTGGTTCATTTGAGTTACGGGCTGTTGATGGCTTATCCCATTCGCGAAGTGTTGCTGCGCCTGACTCCGTTGCGGGGTTTCTGGTTGGTGTTTATGGCGTTGAACATCATTCTGTCGACGTCGGCCATTTACGAAATCGTGGAATGGATTGGTGGCGCCTTCCTCGGCGACGACACCGCGCGTGCCTTTGTCGGTGCGCAGAACGATCCCTGGGATTCACAGAAAGACATGGCGTTGGCGGTGGCTGGCGCCTTCGTCAGCGAGTGTGTGGTTTTGCTGTACAAGCCAAAGCGCGCCGTTCCTCAGGCTGAGCAACCGTTTTAAATCACCGATAAGAACAACCGATCCCTGCTTAAAGATTTGCGGAGGCGGCTTCCTTCGTACTTGTGCGTCGTGAGATAGACTCAACAGCGAACATCCGACGGTGGGAGTGACAACGGTGGCGGGATTGCGATGGACTCGCTGATCACGGCCGCAGCGCAGGCGCTGGCGGCGGGTGATCCGCTCGGTGCGCTGAACCGGGTCGCGTTGCGCGACGATGCGCCGGCGCTGGCGTTGCGCGGGATTGCGATGGCGCAACTCGGCGATCTGGTGCGAGCCAAGGCGCTGGTGCAGAGGGCGGCGCGGGCCTTTGGACCGAAGGAGGCCTTGGCTCGGGCGCGGTGTGTGGTCGCCGAGGCCGAGATCGCGCTGGCCTCCCGGGAACTGGGCTGGCCGGTGAAGGCACTCGAGGTAGCGCAGGTGACGCTTGAGGCACATGGCGATCGGGTGAACGCCGCTCATGCGCGGTATCTGCAGATTCGGCGTTTGCTGCTGATCGGGCATCTTGAAGAGGCCGACGTGCTGCTCGCCGAGCTTGATCCCGCGCCTTTGCCGCCGGCCTTGCGCACTGCTCACGAACTGGTCGTGGCAGGGATCGCGATGCGACGACTTGAGACGAACAAGGCGCGGTCTGCACTCATGAGGGCCGAGCATGCCGCGCGCGACGCCGATATTCCTGCGCTGACGGCCGAGGTGGAAAACGCAGCCCTTGTCCTGAACACGCCCGTCGCGCGTTTGCTTGCCCATGGCGAAGAGCGGCCACTGTTGCTGGAGGAGGTGGAAGCGTTGCTCGCATCCACGTCGCTGGTCGTCGACGCCTGTCGCTACGTCGTGCGTGGCGCTGGCATGTCGGTTTCCCTCGCCTCACGCCCGGTCTTGTTCACCCTCGCGCGGGCACTGGCCGAAGCATGGCCGGCCGACGTGTCGAGGGAAGCGCTGGTTGCCCGGGCCTTTCGTTTGAAGCACGCCGACGAGTCCCTTCGCGCACGGTTGCGAGTCGAAATCGGGCGACTGCGTGCGGCGTTGAAACCCTTGGCCGGCGTGATTGCAACCAAACGCGGGTTTGCCCTGGTGGCGCTGGTTGCCTCTGACGTGGTGGTGCTGGCGCAACACGTCGAAGAGAAACACGCGCAGGTGTTCGCGTTCCTCGTTGACGGTGAGTCGTGGTCCAGTTCGGCCCTGGCCCTGGCCCTCGGTGCCAGCCAGCGCACGGTGCAACGGGCACTCGACGAACTGGCCCGGGAGGGCAAGGTGCAGTCGTTCGGTCGCGGTCGGGCACGGCGCTGGATGACTCCGCCGCTGCCGGGTTTCGCGACGACCTTGTTACTCCCGGGGCCACTGCCGGGTGACTAGGATGAACGCCACACACCCGTAACGAGGAATGCCAACATGAAACAGTCAGCAGCTCAAATCCTCCGTGAATATGGACCCTTTGCCGGTGTCGACAAGGTGCATGGCGTCACCTGGGACGGTCAGCACGTGTGGTTTGCCACCGGCGACAAACTCAATGCCCTGGACCCGGCGAGCGGCAAGACACTGCGTTCAATCGATGTCGCCGCCCATGCCGGCACCGCCTTCGACGGCCAGCACCTGTTCCAGATCGCCGAGAATCGCATCCAGAAAATTGACCCGCAGACCGGCCGTGTACTCGCGACAATCCCGGCGCCTGGCGAGAGTGACTCAGGGCTGACGTGGGCGGAGGGAACGTTGTGGGTCGGCGAATATCGGGATCGCAAGATCCATCAGATCGATCCCGAGACCGGCGCGATTTTGCGCACCCTTGAATCCAACCGCTTTGTTACCGGGGTGACCTGGGTCGAGGGCCAGCTGTGGCATGGCACCTGGGAAGAAGACGAGAGTGAGTTACGCCATATCGATTCGACCACTGGCGAGGTGCTGGAGAGTGTGAAGTTGCCGGCCGGCGTCGGGGTGTCGGGGCTTGAATCGGATGGCGGCGATCAGTTTTTCTGCGGCGGTGGTGGCAGTGCAAAGGTGAGGGCGGTGCGGCGCCCGAAATGAGGCGCCGCGCAATCACTCAAGGCGCGCCAAACAACATTGTCCAATAAACGCCTCGATCACTGCGTGCGTCAGAGGCATAGGCTGCACCCATCTGAGTAAACATCGGGTTCATCAGGTTGGCGCAATGCCCGGGGCTGGCCAGCCAGCTCGACATTGCCTTGCTCGGTGAGCCCTGGCCGGCGGCGATGTTCTCGCCGATCTGCCGGCCACGGAAACCTGCGGCTCTGGCCCGGTCCGCGGGAATGTCACCGTCGGGGTCCTTGTGGGCGAAGTAGTTGCCGTAGGCCATCGCTTTGCTGTGCCCTTGCGCCGCCGCGCCCAAGGCTGCGTTCCAGGCCAATGGCCGTGCGGCGCCGAAGCGCTGACGACCGCAGAGGCGCGGTTTTGAACGTGCCGCATTGACCTGTGCCAGCAACGCTTTGCTGACGGCTCGCGTATCACCCGCGCGACTGTCCAGCACGGGCTGCGCCAGCACCACCTGCCACTCACTCCGGGCGCGGCTGACGCCAATGTCGGCATATTGAGTATCGAGCAATGCCCCGCAGTAATCGCTCTGGAGCATGTCGAAGGCCTCATCGGCATCCTGCGCACCGACCACGCGAATCGTGCGCACGGTCACCGCCTGATACCCGGACGCCTTCAATCGATCGCGCAAACCGCCGCCATAGCCGATCGGCAAGGCCAGGTTCGACTTCAATGCCAGCGGCGTTAACGCTCGCCCCGCGCGCCCCAAGCAGCGATCGGGATGAGCGCGGTAGTCGTTGATGGCTTCCACCAACTGCCTTTCGGCACCGGCGTGGGCGGGGTTGGCGAACAGGGAAAGCAAAGGAATGAAACAGAGCGAGGCAACGCGAAAAGACAGGCGGGGTTGGCGCATGGATGAATAGCTCTGAGCGGGCAAGTGGAATTCACGGCTCGGCTATGACTGGCACTTCAATACAAGGTTCACGGACGAAAGAGACATATTTGCGCTGGGATCAGCGCGTCCTCCAATGAGCAGCCGCTGGCCAGCAGGCAGGGCGGGTGCATGCTCGAGTTTGATCGCCATATCGGCCCATGTGCAGTTCGATTCTGAAGAAGCCTGCCAGCGCGCCAGTGGCGGAAACTGGCAGCAACGCTTGTCGCGCCCACTCACTTCGAAAACTTTCGTGCCCCGGCCACGCAAAGGATCACCGCGACGGTAACCCCCAGCATGCCGATGCTGACGTGCTCGTGAAGCAGCGTGGCCGCCAGCGCCAAACCAAAAAACGGCTGCAGCAGTTGCAGCTGGCCGACGGCGGCAATCCCCCCTTGGGCCAGCCCGCGGTACCAGAACACAAAACCGATCAGCATGCTGAAGATCGATACGTACGCCAGGCTGAACCACGCCGACGTAGAAATTCCCGAAAACGAAGCCGGAGCCATGAACCAGGTCAACGGGACCATGACGGGCAGCGACAGCAGCAACGCCCAGGAAATCACCTGCCAGCCGCCCAGGGTTCTTGAAAGCTTCGCCCCTTCGGCATAACCCAGCCCGCAGGCGAGGATGGCCAGCAGCATGAGGATGTCGCCGGTCGGCGAAGCGGTCAGGCCCTGAGAGAGCGCAAACCCCACCACCAACGTGCTGCCCAGCACCGAGAAAAACCAGAACACCGGCCGTGGTCGTTCCCCGCCGCGCAACACACCAAACACCGCAGTGGCGAGCGGCAACAAACCAACGAAGACGATGGAATGCGCCGACGTCACGTACTGCAACGCCAACGCCGTCAGCAGCGGAAACCCCACCACAACGCCCATTGCCACGATCGCCAAAGGCATAAGCTGATGCTTGGCGGGGCGTTTTTCTTTAAACAGCACCAGCATGCAAAGCGCCAGGAGCCCGGCAATCGCCGCTCGGGCAACGGTCAGGAACACCGGGTCGAATTCCAGCACGGCCAACCGGGTGGCCGGCAGCGAGCCGCTGAAAATCAGCACGCCGATGAACCCGTTGAGCCATCCGCTCGCGGTCTTTTCCGTCATTGGGTTTTGCAGGGTCCGTTCCATTTCAAGGCACTCTGAATTTGCAGAGATCCATCGTATGAGCGACGATCACTACAATCAAAAAATTGTCATGGATACATCTCGACATGCCTCGCTCACGATACAAGTCATTAGTGGATGCTTTGGCGGCTGACATCCGCTCAGGCCGATTGTTGCCGGGCACGCGTTTGCCGACGCATCGGCAATTGGCGGCGAAAGAAGGGCTGGCGCTGGTAACCGCCAGTCGCGTCTATGCAGAGCTCGAAGCCATGGGGCTGGTCAGCGGCGAGACAGGGCGAGGCACGTTCGTGCGGGAAACGTCGTTGCCGCCGGGCTTGGGCATCGACCAGAAAAGCGTGGCCGTGGGCATGACCGACCTCAACTTTAACTATCCGTCCCTGCCAGGGCAGGCAGAACTCTTGCGAAATGCGCTGCGTCAGCTCGCCTCGGGCGGTGATCTGGAATCCCTGTTGCGCTACCAGCCACACGCCGGGCGCCTGCATGAGCGCGCCTCGGTGGCGCGCCATTTGCTCGCCCGAGGGCTGACAGTGGAGGCCGAGCAAGTGTTGATGGTCAGTGGCGCCCAGCATGGGCTGGCCGTGACGATGATGGCGCTGCTGCAACCCGGTGATGTGATTGCAGCGGATGCACTGACCTATTCAGGCTTCATCGTGCTGGCCGAAGCCTTGCACCTTGAAATCGTGCCTATTCCCGTGACCGAACAAGGACCTGATCTGGAGGCGCTGGACAGCCTGTGCCGGAATCGCCGCGTGCGGGCGGTGTACTCGATGCCGACGCTGCACAATCCACTGGATCAGCGCGATTTGCTGGTGACCATCGCGCGCAAGCATGACTTGCTGATCATCGAGGACGCCGCCTATGCCTTCCTTGCCGAGAACCCGCCGGCACCGATAGCGCAACTCGCCCCCGAACGGACCGTTTACGTTTCAGGGCTTTCCAAGAGTGTGGCCACTGGGCTGCGTGTAGGCTTTGTCGCCGCCCCGGTCGAAAAAGTGCCTGCGCTGGAGCGCACCATCAGGGCGACCACCTGGAATACCCCGGGCGTGCTGACGGCCATCGCGAGCACGTGGCTCGACGATGGCACCGTCATGCAACTGGAAGCGGAAAAACGCCAGGATGCGCAGGCCAGGCAAGCGATGGCCGCAGAAGTGCTGGCGGGTCTAGCGTGCATTCGCCACCCGTCGTCGTATTTTCTTTGGCTACCTTTGTCTGAAGATGCGAGGGCCGACCAGATCGCCGCGGCCTTGCTGCGGGAAAAAGTCGCGATTTCAACCGCTGAGCCGTTTGCCACTTCTGCCCATGTACCGCATGCGATTCGTCTGGCGCTGGGCTCGGCTGAGATGGGCGCACTGCGGGAGGCGCTGGAAAAAGTGAAGTGGGTGATTGGGGCTTATTCATAGCCCGAAGTCGCCCGTCGCCACCTGTTTTGAAAAGTACAGTC
>LNAP01003001.1_pt1 | contig 16402 bp, 19 predicted proteins | sample 602601 | NCBI WGS metagenome assembly LNAP01 (sample SAMN02440304, study PRJNA202911) | soil metagenome | biome: Subtropical and temperate rainforests or woodlands; isolation source: soil samples (1 kg each in a 20% v/v slurry with milli Q water) were... ... | reverse complement strand
GCTGGCGCTGCGCTTCGGGCCGCAGATCGGCCGCCGCCTCGACCAAGCCCTGGGGATCGCCGCCGAGCCGATCGATCCCATTCGCGCGCCAGATCTGGTCGAGGTCCGCCGCGCCTTCGCGGAACCCATCGGGGCGGCCGAGACCATCGCGCGCTATATCGGCCAGCTCACCATGGCGCTGTGCGAGGAACTGGAGGCCAAGGGCCTTGGCGCCAAGCGGCTCGATCTTCACTTCCACCGCGTCGACAATACGCGGCAGGCGATCCGAGTCGGAACGGCGCTGCCGGTGCGTGATGTGCGCCGCCTCACCCGGCTGCTCGCCCAGATCGAGAAGGTCGATCCTGGCTTCGGGATCGAGCTCATGGTGCTGAGCGCGCCGCTCGCCGAACCGCTCGCCGCCAGGCAGGCGATCTCGTCGCTGGTGGAAGAGCCGGAAGCCGATGTCTCCGATCTGGTCGATACACTCGCCAACCGGGTCGGCGAACGCAACCTCTATCGCTTCGCTCCGGTCGCCAGTGACGTCCCGGAACGCTCTGTCGCGCGCGTGCCGGCGCTCGCTCCCGAGGACGAGAGCACCTGGCATGGCGACTGGCCGCGTCCCCCGCGGCTGTTGCCGCGGCCCGAGCCGATCGAGACCATTGCGCTCCTGCCGGACCATCCGCCCGTCTGGTTCACCTGGCGCGGCATCCGCCGGCGCGTGCGCCGGGCGGACGGCCCCGAGCGCCTGTTCGAGGAATGGTGGAAGCGGGACGCCGAGCTGACGGCCGTGCGAGACTATTTCCGCGTCGAAGACGATGGCGGCGAGCGGTTCTGGATCTTTCGGGCCGGCGACGGCGAGGATCCCGAGACCGGCTCGCACCGATGGTATCTCCATGGGATCTTCGGATGAGTGCCCCCCGCTACGCCGAGCTCCAGGCGACGTCGCACTTTTCCTTCCTGCGCGGCGCCAGCAGCTGCGAGGAGCTGTTCGAGCAGGCGAAGGCCCTCGGCATCGAGGCGCTCGGCATCATCGACCGAAATTCGCTGGCCGGCATCGTGCGGGCGTACCAGGCGGCGAAGGATGCCGGCATCCGGCTGGTCGTGGGGTGCCGCCTCGATCTCGTCGATGGCATGTCGGTGCTCGCCTATCCGACCGATCGCGACGCCTATGCCCGGCTGTGCCGGTTGCTGTCGCTCGGGAAGAAGCGTGGCGGCAAGGGGAAATGCCATCTCGAATGGCCCGACCTCGTCGCTTATGGCGACGGCTTGATCGCCGTGCTGGTGCCGGACGAGGCCGACGAGAGCTGTGCGCTCCGGCTTCGCCGGCTGCATGAGGCCTTCGCTGACCGCGCCTTTCTGCTTTGACGCTGCGCCGACGGCCCAACGACCAACTGCGGCTGTGGCAGCTGTCGAACTTGGCGGCCGCGGCGCGCGTCTCGACGGTCGTGACCAACGACGTGCTGTTCCACGAACCCGGACGGCGCATTCTGCAAGATGTCGTCACCGCGATCCGCTACAATGTGACGATTGACGATCTCGGCTTCCGCCGTGAACGGCACGCCGATCGCCACCTCAAAGATCCCGCGGAGATGCACCGGCTGTTTCCCCGCTATCCGGAGGCGCTGGCCCGCACGATCGAGATCATGCAGCGTTGTAGGTTCAGCCTCGACGAGCTCGCCTACCAATATCCGGAAGAGAAGCTGTTCCCGGAGCTGACGCCGCAGGAAGCATTGGAGACGTTGACTTGGGAGGGAGCGTCGCAGCGCTATCCCGAAGGGTTGCCGGGCAAGGTCCGGCGCAATCTCGAGCACGAGCTGCGCCTGATCGAGAAGCTCGAATACGCGCCCTATTTTCTGACGGTCAATTCGATCGTCCGCTTCGCCCGTTCGAAGGGCATCCTGTGCCAGGGGCGCGGCTCGGCCGCCAACAGCGCCGTCTGTTACGTGCTCGGCGTCACCAGCATCGACCCGGACCGCAATGACCTGCTGTTCGAGCGTTTCGTATCGGAGGAACGGCGCGAGCCGCCCGACATCGATGTCGATTTCGAGCATGAGCGGCGCGAGGAGGTCATCCAGTGGGTCTACGAGACCTATGGCCGTGACCGGGCCGCGCTGTGCTCCACCGTGATCCGATACAGAGGGAAGGGCGCCATCCGCGATGTCGGCAAGGCCCTCGGCCTGCCCGAGGATCTCACCAGGTCCTTGTCGAGCCAGGTCTGGGGCTGGTCGGAAGGGGTCGAGCAGAAGCACGCCGAGGGGCTGAACCTCAATATGGGCGATCGCCGGCTGCGGCTGGCACTGGAGCTCGCCCATCAGCTTGTCGGTACGCCGCGGCATCTCTCCCAGCATCCGGGCGGCTTCGTGCTCACCCGCGACCGCCTCGACGAGCTGGTGCCGATCGAGCCCGCCGCCATGGCCGACCGCCAGGTCGTGGAATGGGACAAGGACGACATCGACATCCTGAAGTTCATGAAAGTCGATGTGCTGGCTTTGGGGATGCTCTCCTGCATGCGCCGAGGCTTCGACCTCCTCGCCGAGCACAAAGGGATCGAACTCGATCTGGCGACCATCCCGCCGGAAGATCCGCGCACCTACGCGATGATCCGAAAGGCAGACACCTTGGGGACGTTTCAGATTGAGAGCCGGGCGCAGATGGCGATGCTGCCGCGCATCCGGCCGCGCACCTTCTATGACCTGGTCATCGAGGTCGCGATCGTCAGGCCCGGGCCGATCCAGGGCGACATGGTCCACCCCTATCTGCGCCGGCGCGAAGGCAAGGAGGATGTCGTCTATCCAAAGCCCGAGCTGGAAAAGGTGCTCGGTAAGACTCTCGGCGTGCCGCTGTTTCAGGAACAGGCGATGCGGGTCGCGATCGAATGCGCCGGGTTCACGCCGGGCGAAGCCGACCAGCTGCGCCGCGCCATGGCGACGTTCAAACATACGGGTGGGGTGTCGAAATTCGGCGAGAAGCTCATAGGCGGCATGGTCGCCAATGGCTACGAGCGCGATTTTGCCGAGCGGACTTTTCGCCAGCTCGAGGGTTTCGGCAGCTACGGCTTTCCGGAATCCCATGCCGCCTCGTTTGCGCTGATCGCCTATGCCTCCTCGTGGATGAAGTGCTGGCATCCCGACGTCTTCTGCGCGGCGCTGCTGAATGCCCAGCCCATGGGGTTCTATGCACCCGCGCAAATCGTGCGGGACGCGACGGCGCACGGCGTCGAGGTGCGGCCTGTCTGTGTGAACCGCTCCCGCTGGGACTGCACGCTCGAGCCGCGTGAGGCCGATGACGGTCGCTTCGCCGTCCGGCTGGGGCTGCGCCTGGTCAAAGGGCTCGGCAACGCCGAAGCTGCGTGTCTAATTACTGCGCGCGCCGATCAACCCTTCCTGTCGGTCGACGATCTCTGGCGGCGCGCGGACATCCCGTCAGCCGCCCTGGTCGAACTCGCCGAGGCCGACGCTTTCCGCCCCGCGCTCGGTCTTGCGCGCCGCGAGGCGCTCTGGGCGATCAAGGCGCTGCGCGACGAACCGCTGCCGTTGTTCGCCGCCGCGGCCGCGCGGGAAGCTTCACCTGTTCCGGAGCAGGATGAGCCGGTCGTTGCTCTTCGGCCCATGGCTGCCGGAGGCGAGGTTGTCGAAGATTACGGTCACGTCGGCCTGACCCTGCGCGATCACCCTGTTTCCTTCCTGCGGAAGGATCTCGCGCAACGGCGCATCGTCACCTGCGCCGAGGCGATGGCCTCACGCGACCGGCGCTGGGTCGAGGTCGCCGGCCTTGTGCTCGTGCGCCAGCGTCCCGGCTCCGCCAAGGGGGTGATGTTCATCACCCTCGAGGATGAGACGTCTGTGGCCAACCTCGTCGTCTGGCAGAAAGTGTTCGAGGCGCATCGGCGCATCGTGCTCGGCGCCGGCATGATCGGCGTGCGGGGGCGCATTCAGCGGGAAGGGGAGGTGGTGCATCTCGTCGCCCATCACCTCACCGATCTCTCGGCCGAACTCGCCAGCGTCGGAACGCGCGACGGCAGTTTCCCGCTCCCGCATGGGCGTGGAGATGAGTTCCACCACGGTTCGCCGACGCCTGACCCGCGCCGCCTGTCGAAGGGACCGCGACCGCGCGACATCGTGGACCCGTATGGCCACATCGACGAGATCAGGGTGAAGACGCGGGACTTCCGGTAGCGGCGAGGACCACCGGCCGGGGATTTTCCGCCCATCTGAGTCGAAAGCCGGTTTCGCGCGTTTAGGTCGATAGCAAACAGGGAGAGCCCCATGACCAAACGCGAACTCATCGATACCGGCACCGACAAGCGCTATGTCCGCCGCGACGAGAAAGGCCAGTTCAAGGAATCCGACGATGTCGGCAAGTCGCTGGCGCAGGACGTGCGCAAATCGGCCAAGACCAAGGTGAAGGCGGGCGAAGGGGACAAGGGCGACCGCACACGCTAGCCCCTGCCGCGATGAAGATCGCGACCTTCAACGTCAACGGCGTGAACGGCCGGCTTTCGGTGCTGCTGCGATGGCTGGCCGAGGCGCAGCCCGATGTCGTTTGCCTGCAGGAACTGAAGGCGGCGGATGAGCGATTCCCGCGTCGCGAGATCGAGAAGGCCGGGTACGGCGCCATCTGGCACGGGCAGAAAAGCTGGAACGGGGTCGCGATCCTCGCGCGTGGGGCAGAGCCGATCGAGACGCGCCGCAGCCTCCCGGGCGATCCGGATGACAGCCACAGTCGCTATATAGAGGCGGCTGTCAGAGGCATGCTCGTCGGATGCCTGTACCTGCCCAATGGCAATCCCGCGCCGGGCCCGAAGTTCGACTACAAGCTGCGCTGGTTCGAGCGCGTGACAAGCTATGCGTCGGAGTTGCTCGACCTCGGGGTCCCGGTGATGCTGATCGGCGATTACAACGTCATGCCAACGGAGCTGGACGTCTACAAGCCCGAGCGCTGGCGCGACGATGCGCTGTTCCGGCCCGAGGTCCGCAGCGCCTTCCATGCCCTGGTCGCCCAAGGCTGGACCGACGCCCTGCGCGAGTTGCATCCAGGCGAGCGCATCTACACGTTCTGGGACTATTTCCGTAACGCGTGGGGCCGCAACGCCGGCCTGCGGCTCGACCATCTGCTGTTGAGCCCGGCACTCGCCGACCGCCTCATCGCGGCGGATGTCGATCGCGCCGTCCGTGGCTGGGAAAAGGCGAGCGATCACGCCCCAGTCTGGATCGAACTCGCCGACATAGATGAGGGAGCGAGGCATGAACGTGGCCGATCCGTATGATCTGGCGCGCTTCAGGACAGCCCAACAGCGCGGCTTCGAGACCGCGCTCGCGGAACTGCGCGCCGGCCGCAAGCAGACGCACTGGATGTGGTTCATCTTCCCGCAATTGCGCGGCCTCGACCGCTCGCCGACCGCCCAATTTTATGGGATCTCCTCGATCGAGGAAGCCCGCGCCTATGTTGCCGATCCGGTCCTCGGCGAACGCCTGCGGCTCGCCACTGCGTCGACGCTCACCGTGGAGGGCCGCTCGGCACACGCGATCTTCGGCTCGTCCGACGACATGAAATTCCGCTCCTCGATGACGCTGTTCAGCGTAGCGGCGGGAGGGGAGGCCGGTTCTCCATTTCAGCAAGCGCTGGATCGATATTTTGCCGGAGAGCCGGATGCGCAGACTCTGCGTCTCCTTGAGGGTTGAGCCGCATCGGTGCTTCTGAATGGTCCGATCACGCTAGGTACGCGGCGCGGGCGGAACATGTTCCTGTCCGTGGCATTCTTGGGTTCAGGGATGATGTCTCTCCGTCCGAGGACGCCGATGGCGAACGACAAGCTCACCACCTACAAGGCCAAGCGTGATTTCCGCCAGACGCAGGAGCCGAGCGGCCAGGCAAAGGTGACCGCGTCGAAGCGCCGGCGCTTCGTGATACAGAAGCACGATGCGACCCGGCTGCACTACGATCTGCGCCTCGAGCTCGACGGGGTCTTCAAGTCCTGGGCCGTCACGAGAGGCCCCTCGCTGGACCCGCATGACAAGCGCCTCGCCGTCGAGGTTGAGGACCATCCGCTCGATTATGGCGACTTCGAAGGAACGATCCCCAAGGGGCAGTATGGCGGCGGCACGGTTATGTTGTGGGACCGCGGCTATTGGGAGCCAGAGGGCAACAAGAGCCCCGAGCAGGCGCTGGCCAAGGGCGACTTCAAGTTTACCCTCGAAGGCGAACGCCTGCATGGCAGTTTCGTCCTGGTCCGCATGGCTCATGACCGGGAGCGCGGCAAGCGCACCAACTGGCTGCTGATCAAGCACCGTGATGAGTTCGCGGTAGAGGCAAACGGTGCGGCGGTCCTCGAGGAGAACGCGACCTCGGTGGCATCGGGCCGCACCATGGAGGCAATCGCCGCCGGCAAGGGCCGCAAGCCGAAGCCCTTCATGCTGCAAGGTGGGAAGGTCGAGGCTGACGCGGTGTGGGATAGCCGCTCAGGTCTGGCGGCGGAGGAGCGCAAGGCCGAAGCACGCGGCAAGCACAAGCCCGACACGGTGACGGCTGTCGACCTTCCCGATTTCATTGCCCCGCAGCTGTGCGAGACGCTGGATCGCCCGCCCTCGGCGAAGGGCTGGGTCCACGAGATCAAGTTCGACGGCTACCGCATCCAGATCCGCGTGCTCGATGGCGAGGTGACGTTGAAGACCCGCAAGGGCCTCGACTGGACCGGCAAATATCCCGCCATCGCGCGCTCGGCCGGCAGGCTGCCGGATGCTATCATCGATGGCGAGATCTGTGCGCTGGACGAGAACGGCGCCCCGGACTTCGCCGCCCTGCAGGCGGCCCTCTCCGAAGGCAAGACCGACACGCTGGTCTATTTCGCCTTCGACCTGCTGTTCGAGGGTGGTGAGGATCTGCGAACCCTGCCGCTGACCGAGCGCAAGGCGCGCCTGCAACAGCTGCTGAACGATGCCGGTGATGACCCCGTCCTCCGCTTCGTGGAGCATTTCGAGACCGGCGGCGATGCGGTCCTGCGTTCCGCCTGTAAGCTGTCGCTGGAAGGCATCGTGTCGAAGCGGGGCGATGCGCCCTACGTGTCCGGTCGGACGGATAGCTGGGCGAAGTCGAAGTGCCGCGCGGGACATGAGGTGGTCATCGGTGCCTATGCCACGACGCAAGGCAAATTCCGCTCTCTTCTCGTCGGCGTCCATCGTGGCGACAGCTTCGTCCATGTGGGACGGGCTACGGCGCCGATAAGGTCAAGTTGCTCATGCCGAAGCTGAAAGAGATGGAGGCGGCGGCGTCGCCCTTCACCGGGATCGGCACGCCGAAGAAAGAGGCGGGCGTCGTCTGGCTAAAGCCCCAACTCGTCGCCGAGATCGAGTTCGCCGGCTGGACCTCCGATGGTCTCGTGCGCCAGGCCGCCTTCAAGGGGTTAAGGGCGGACAAGCCGGCGGCCGAGGTGGAGGCTGAAAAGCCTGCGTCGCCCACCAAGACTGATGTGCCGCAGCCGGCGGTTCCGGCGTCGGCGAAATCTTCCCGGCGCGGTGGCAAGGTCGACGTCATGGGCGTCATGATCTCGAACCCGGACAAGCCGCTCTGGCCGGACGCCCTCGACGGCACCCCGGTCACCAAGGAGGACCTGGCCCGCTACTACGAAGCGGTCGGTCCCTGGCTGATCGAGCACATTCGCGGGCGGCCCTGTTCGATCATCCGCGTTCCGGACGGGATCGGCGGCGAGCAGTTCTTCCAGCGCCACGCCATGCCGGGGACGTCCAACCTCCTGGAACTGATGACTGTCTTCGGCGACAAGAAGCCCTACCTGCAGATCGATCGGGTCGAAGGCTTGGCAGCCGTCGCCCAGGTCGCCGCCCTCGAGCTTCACCCCTGGAACTGCGAACCGCATCAGCCGGAGGTGCCCGGCCGTCTCGTCTTCGACCTCGATCCGGGTCCCGACGTGCCGTTCTCGACCGTCGTCGAAGCCGCACGCGAGATGCGCGACCGGCTCGACGATCTCGGCCTCATCAGTTTCTGCAAGACTACCGGCGGGAAGGGTCTGCATGTGGTCACGCCGCTGGCGGTCGCCAAGCGCAGCAAGCTGACCTGGCCGGAGGCGAAAGGCTTCGCGCACGACGTCTGTCTGCAGATGGCGCGCGATAGCCCCGATCTCTATTTGATCAAAATGACCAAGAGCCTTCGGGGCGGCCGCATCTTCCTCGACTATCTGCGCAATGATCGCATGGCCACGGCGGTGGCACCGCTGTCGCCCCGCGCACGCCCCGGCGCGACCGTGTCGATGCCGCTGACCTGGACCCAGGTCAAAGCCGATCTCGACCCCAAGCGCTTCACGCTCCGCACGGTGCCGGAGCTGCTGGCGAAGAGCACGGCGTGGAAGGACTATTGCGACGGTCAGCGCCCGCTGGAGCAGGCGATCAAGCGGCTGGGGAAGGTGCGGCAGGCGGCCTGATCAGGATCAGATGTCGCGCTCCGCCATGTCGAAGACGGCGGCGTTGTCCTGAAGCTCGCGCAGGCCCTTATAGGAGGCATGCCGCAGCCGGCCGTCCTCCGTCCAACCACGGAACTCGATCTCGGCGATAAGCGTCGGCTGGGCGAAGACGATGTTCTTGCCCGTCACGGAAACGACCGGCTTTTTCGTCCTCAGCTTGTCGAGCGCAGTCCGCAGAGAGGCGGCATCTTTTCCATTGAAGCCGGTCCCGACCGAGCCGACATAGATCCAGTCATAGCCCTTCCTACCGGCGAGCAGCAGACTGCCGATGCCGCCGCGCGCCGCAGCGGAGGTTTCATAGCCGACGATCATGAAGCTCTCGCTCTGGATGCATTTGATCTTCTGCCAGTCGCCGGAGCGGCCGGACCGGTAGGGCTGGTCCCGGCGCTTGGCGATGATGCCCTCCAGCCCGATGCGGAGGCTTGTTCCAGCAGTTCGCCGCCGTCGGCATCCACCTCCTCGGAAAGACGCACGGCCCCCCCATCCGCGCCCGGGACGACGAGGTCCTCAAGCAGGTGACGACGCAAGGCGAGCTCCGATCCTGTCAGGTCATGGCCGTCGAGATAGAGCAGGTCGAATGCCATGAAGACGGACTCGGTCGAGGCTCTCTTGCCGCCACGTCCCCCGAGCGACCTTTGCAGCGCGCCGAAATCCGATCGCCCCGTGGCATCGAGAACCACGGCTTCGCCATCGAGGATAGCGGTGTGAACGTTCATCCCGCGCGCCGCGGCGGCGATAGTGGGAAACCGATCGGTCCAGTCATGCCCACCGCGCGTGATGACGCGAGCCGAATTCGGCTCGATGTGGATCGCCAGGCGGTAGCCATCCCATTTGATCTCGAACAGCCAGTCGCCGGCGCTCGGCACGGTCGGTTTCAGAAGCGCCAGGCACGGCTCGACGCGCGCGGACATCGGATCGAATGGCAGGTCGGGTTGGCGAGGATCGCGCCGGCGCGGCGGCCGAGACTGAACGGCCGGTTGGGAGGGCGCGAGCAGCGCAATCGTCGATTTCGACCCTCGCCTCATATCTGCTCCTAGCGCTTGCCCGGACGGTTCTCGGCCTCCACAGACTTGCGCAGAGCATCCATGATGTTGATGACGTTATTTGGGGTGGCCTTGGGTTCGGCCGCCTTCGCCTTCGCGGGCCGCTTGGTCTTCTTCCGCTTCGCCTCGATGATTTCCAGCAGCTTGTCCTGGACCGGATCGGCCACCAGCTTGCTGTCCCAATGGCGGGTCTGCTTTTTGATCAGCTGCTGGATGAGCGGCATAACCTGGGAATCCGATGGCGCATCGTCGATCCCGGCAAAATAAGCGTCTTCGTCCCGGACCTCGTCGCCATAGCGCAACGTCCACAGCACGATGCCCTTGCCGCGCGGTTCGAGCATGACTGCCCGCTCGCGCCGCGAGATCACCAGACGCGAAATGCCGACCATGTCCTCGGCGGCCATGGCGTCGCGGATCACCGAAAAGGCCTCCTGCCCCACGGGATCGTCGGGTGACAGGTAATAGGGCGTGTCCAGCCAGATCCACTCGACGGAATCGCGTGGCGCGAAGACGTCGATATCGACGGTCTTCGTGCTGTCGAGCGCGACGTTCTCCAGCTCCTCGTCCTCGAGGAGGATATAGTCGTTCTCGCCGCGCTGATAGCCCTTCACCTCGTCGTCTTCCTTGACCTCCTTGCCGGTGACGGCATCGACATAGTGGCTGACGACGCGGTTGTGGGTTTCGCGGTTGAGGGTATGGAACCGAACCTTCTCGCTCTCCGAGGTCGCCGGCATCATCTGCACCGGGCAGGTGACGAGCGAGAGCTTGAGGTAGCCTTTCCAATAGGGGCGCAGTGCCATGGCTGCCCCCGATCAAGCCGCGCGCTTCGAGCGCGAGGTTCGCTTTGCCTTCGGGGGCGCCGCGCCGGCTTCGGCCTTCGAGGCAGTCCGCTTCGGCTTCCCGGACGACGACACGCCGGCGCTCTCGCGCAGGGCTTGCAGAAGGTCGCTCTGCTTCGCGGGCGGCGGCGCCTTCTTCTTTGGCAGGCTCCGGCCCTCGATCTTCGCCTTGACGAGCTCGGCGACCGCGGCCTCGTAGCGGTCGTCGAATGTCTTGGCGTCGAACGAGCCCTTCTTCGTGTTGATGATGTGCTTGGCGAGGTCCAGCATCTCGCCTTCGATCTTCGTGTCCGGCAGATCGTCGAAGGCCTCTTCCGACGAGCGCACCTCATAGTCGAAGTTCAGCGTCGTGCCGATGAGCCCTTTGCCGTGCGGACGGATCAGCACGGTGCGCAGGCGGCGAAACAGGACGGTCTGTGCCAGGGCGGCGACCTTGGCCTGCCGCATGCCGTCGCGCAGCAGCTTGAACGCATCCGCGCCCATCTTGTCCGGCGCCAGATAATAGGGCTTGTCGAAATAGACGTCGTCGATTTCGCTGCAGGGGATGAACGCCTCGATCTTCAGCGTCTTGTCGCTGTCTGGGATCGCGTCCGCGACTTCCTCGGGCTCGAGCACGACATAGTCGCCATTCTCGATCTCATAGCCTTTGGCCTGCTCCTCCCGCTCGACCGGATCGCCGGTCTCGCTGTCGACGAACTCGCGGCGAACGCGATTGCCGGTCGCGCGGTTGAGCGTGTTGAAGGCGATGCGTTCGGACGAGGAGGCAGCCGTGTAAAGCCCCACGGCGAAGGCGACCTCTCCGAACTTGATGAAGCCCTTCCAATTGGCTCTTGCCGTCGCCATCACGCATACTCCGACACAACCAGCGCGAGTCAACAAACGGACCGGCGAGCCTCTGGTTCCGGGTCGGGACGAATCCGACTTCAAAAGGTTGGCTCGCGTCGGTACTGCGCGGCTCGGACGCAGAACCAGACAAGGCAGACCCCTTGCTATTCGGCAATATGCCGCCTATGTCTACGGCATATTGCCGTTGATCGCAAAGGAGGCTTGCATGTCGATCGCCATCGTCGAGGAAGTCGCCCGCAAGCTCGGAGGCCAGAGCGTGCTCGGCACGGTCGTGCGCTCGCAGGCCGATCTGGCCCTCGCCGTCCGCAACAGGCTTCCCCTGTCCGCACTTCGTGGGCTCAGCCAGGCGGGCATGAGCGAGCAGGAGATCGAAAGGTTCGTGATCCCGCAGCGCACCCGCCGGCACCGCGCCGACAAGCAGCAGCCGCTGACGGTCGATGAATCAGACCGGGCCGTGCGTCTGCTGCGCGTCCAGTCCCTCGCTGAGCAGACCTTTGGCGAGCTCGACAAGGCCAATCGCTGGCTGCGCCGCCCGCTCACCGAGCTGGGCGGCGAGACGCCGCTCGTCGTGGCGCAGACCGAAGCCGGCGCGCGCGTGATCGAGACCATCCTCGGCAAGATCGCCTGGGGCGCGGCCGCCTGATGCTGCTCTGGCGCCTGTCGGGCAGGAAGCATGCGCGGGCGCTCGACGGCGGCTATGGCCTGCACTTCGACGGCCGCTGGAACACCGTGGGCCATGCCGTCACCTATTGCGCGACATCTCCCGCGCTCTGCGTCCTCGAAAAGCTCGTCCATGTGGAGGATCCCGCGCTCCTGCCGGAGTTGGTCATGGTCACCTATGAGATCCCCGACACTGTCGCGATTGAGGACCTGCCGTTGGAAGGCCTTCCGACCGATTGGCGGCGGCACGAGGCCTGGAGCCAGGAGAAGGGCGACACCTGGCATGAGGCGCGGACCACCTTGCTGCTGCGCGTGCCCTCGGCGATCGTACCGATCGTCGGCTCTCCCGACCTGAACGTGCTGATCAACAATAGCCATCCGGCTGCGGCCGAGGTCCGCATCGTCGGCGAGGTGTCCTTCTCGCTCGATCCCCGGTTGTTCTGAGGCGAGTAGCGAAGGGCACTCGAGCCTGATGCAATGGCGTCGCCCCGCGGGCCGGGCTGCTGGCTGCGCTGAAGCCGGCAAGCCGTCCTCACCCCGAGGGCTTCCATCCAGGACGCGAAACGGGAAAAATCCTGTCGGAGGGGCAGAACCTCACGCTGGCTGCACTGCGGCGGTGGATGGAGAACCGTAGGCAAATCCGCCGGAGGTGGCAGGCGGACGCCCGCCGCCTCATCGAACACGATGAACCGAGCGCCTACTATGAAGCGCAGCGCCTGGCGGCGCGCTCCCGTGCGTCTGGGCAAGCAGGCGAATTCGTTCATTGGGCCAAGGTGGCGGCCGAAGTGGCGAGGATCTCGCCGGATGCGCAGATGGATCTCGCGGTGGTCCAGGCGATCGTCGACAATGAGACGCGGCGGGCGAGGAATTCCAGCTACCAGGGCGATTGAACGGGCGGCTGCGCCGACGTCGCTTCGGCGCTGAAGCCGTCCTTTCGACCTGAGGCGCTGCTCGGGACTGGATCTGTTCGGGCGCGGCAGTGTGGTTCGGCGTCCGGGAAAAGAGCGTGCAAGAGGGTCCGGACCATTTCTGGGGCATGCCTGACCCCGCTCTCCTTGGATGGCTTTCCTGGTCCTCCGCCCGACCTCCCACGATCAACCCTCAAGGGGTCGGCTATGCGGAGCATGCCGCCGCTTCGGCTTCGCCTGCGCGGTGATCGCGGCCGGTTGAGGACACTGACGGACGCCATCGAGCGGGGATCAGCCTCGCTCCTAGATGGAGCACTCAGATGTCGCACGATCTTTCCCTCGCACAGTCCCACGCATTCCAGCTCGCCCGCACCCTGATGGTCCCGGTCACGCTGTTCGAGGTTGACGGAGAGTTCGGCGTGATGCCGAGCGACGAACTCGACGATGCCGACGTGCTCGTCGTCCACGAATACGATCCGTTCGGCCCGGCTCATTGAGCCGGGTTTCGCCCGGGCGAGTGCCTGCCGCTTGCGAGCGGGCGGCCGCAAGGGAGGCTGCGCCGCGGCTGGTCAATGCCAGGGAGCTGCGCGCCCTGCAGGATTCATCAGTTGTCAGCCGCGCCCTTGCCCCCTTCGCTCTTCGCGGCGGCGGGGAATGGTCCCGCGAGGTGCGGGACGGGAAATCTCAAGCGGGAAAGGTCCGACCCGACGGGTGTCGGAAAAGGAAGATGGAAAAGAAGGATATCGAGGAGCTGAGGAGCCATGTGCCCTGCGCGGCCGTCCTCCAGAAGGCGGGGTTTGCGGTCGATCTGAAGGAGAGCACGCGAAAGGCGGTCAAATATCGCCGCGGCGACGACATCGTCATCGTGATCTATGACGGCAAGGGCTGGTTCAATGCCCGGTCCGAGGCCAAGGGTGACGTGTTCTCGCTCGTCATGCATCTCGACAGCGTCGACTTCGCGGAGGCCACGCAGCGCGTTTCGGACCTCGTCGGCTTCGTGCCGACCGAGCCCGTCTGGACCAGGCATGCCCGCGAGCGCAATCCGGATGTCGGCATTCCCGATCGATGGCGTGCGCGGCGCAAGCCATGGCCCGATTCCATGACCTGGCGCTATCTACGCGACGAGCGCGGGCTACCCGAGTTCGTCATCCGCGCCGCGATCCAGCAGGACCGACTTCGCGAGGGACCTCGCGGCAGCATGTGGGCAGCCCATGTCGACGAGACCGGCGCGGTCACAGGCTGGGAGGAGCGCGGGCCGGAATGGCGAGGCTTCGCCACCGGCGGCGGCAAGGTCCTCTTCCGCCTCGGGTTGATCGCTGCCCCCCGGCTCTGTGTCACCGAGGCCGCGATCGACGCGATGAGCCTCTCCGCGATCGAAAGCCAGCGTTCCGACAGCCTCTATCTCAGTACTGGCGGCGGATGGGCGCCGGCGACCGAAGCCGCCATCCGGGTGCTCGCGTCGCGCCCCGGCGCCCTGCTCGTGGCGGCCACCGACAACAATGCGCAGGGCGAAGTCTATGCCGGTCGCCTCGCGGCAATTACCGAAAGCGCAGCTTGCGCCTTCGAGCGGCTGATTCCGGAGGCCGATGACTGGAACGATGTCGTTCGGGGCCGAGCTGCGTCGTCGGTGAGGCGGTCGCGCAGCCGATCCCAGGACTATCGGTCGCCATAGACGGCGCGGCAGATACGCCAATGACGAGAACAGCGGTGCCGAGGCCGTTCCGGAGGATCTCTTCGCGGTCATGATCTGGGCGCGAAAGCCGGGCTGCGATCACGTTCTTTTCGATTGCGATGGCAGTATCATGGACGAACTACCCCACTTCGACTGGTGACGCCGCGACCTCGGCGGTGATCATCCGCGAGCGAAGGCGAGAAGCGGGTCGATATCGTGATTGTCGGCGGATCGCAGCGCGGTCACATAGCGAGCCCGCAATTCCCCGACGTTGGCGAGACTGTCACCGCCCCAGCTGAACGGTTCGCGTCCAAGCTTCTCGACGAGAAGGTCCGCCGCCAGACGCGCGTGGCGACCGTTGCCGTTCGGGAACGGATGGATGGCGACGAGACGATGGTGGAACCGGACCGCGATCTCGTCAGGCGGAAACGTCGCGTGCTTCACCCAATAGCGGACATCGCCGAGGAGGTTCGTGAGTTCCACTGCGATACGATAGGCGTGAATGCCGATGTTGCGCTCGGTGCTGCGGAAAGTTCCCGCCCACTCCCAAACTTCTCCGAACATCCGCTTGTGCAGCATCCGCACGAAGTCGTCCGTGAGCATCCTGTCGATCGGCAGGCGTCGGCGTCCCCGCGCCCAGGCCGCGCCCGCGACGATATTCTCCTGTTCGGCTTCGTTCAGATCTTTGCGATGCGTGATCCAGCTCTGGAGCAGGCCGTCGCGCTCACCGGGCTCGAGAGGCGTCGCATCCTCCGGCTCCTGAAACAGGTCGGTCATGCTTCGCTCCAGAGATCGCGCTCTGAAAGCCTGTCGCGAATATAGGCCTGCACGCGCGCTTCGAAGTCGCCGTCACCGGTTTCCTGCGCTTCCAGGCGCATCGTATGGGCGACGCGCTGCAGTTCCCGCATGGCGATCTGTCGTGCGCGGGCGTCGATACTCTCGCTCAGCGAGCTGTTTGGCACGAGGGCGTAGACAAGTGTGCAGTCGAGCGCCTCGGCCGCCCGGCGCAGGGTGCCGAGCTGGATCGACCCCGCCGCCTCCGACTTCTCGATCGCCTCCACGGTCTGCGGCCGGATTCCCATACGATGGCCGAGCTGCGCGCCGGTCATGCCGAGCGCGTCCCGCAGGGCCCGAATCCAGCCCTTCGGCGGCGGCCGGAAACGGTCGACCGGCTGCAGGACACTCAACCTTTCGTCAAGACGGACGCGGGCGCGCCTGCGTGCATCGCTTTTCATCCGCAGCCCTTTCAAATCCCTCAGATTACAGTCTGATAGCATCAGCACAATTATCAGCCTGTGACCTGGTCCGCAATTAAAATTAATAAGTCTACGATCTGATATTATACCAGAATCACGCAGCCTATGGGCTGAGTACAGCGCAGTCGTATGTGGAAGGGAATCGGAAAAAGAGAAGAGAAAACCGGCTGCCGCATGCTCGCCGGTCGCGTCAAGGGTGAAGCTTCGCCCGGCTGCGCCGGCCCTTGACCCGCCCGGACTTCGATGCGGCCGCGGGGAGAGGTCCTGAAGGGCTGAAGATGATGGTGATCCAGGAGGATGCGCCGCGCTTCAGCCCGAGGAGGCTGAAGGAGCCCCGACATGACCCTCTCCACCCCTCTCCGCAAGGTGTTTCAAGGCGTCCCCGACCGGCGTCAGATGCTCCGGATGTTCGACCGTCATGCGCAGCGACTCTCCCGCCGGGAGGGCGATGCGAGCGCGCTCTACGCCGGCGAATGGTTCGAGATCGGCCGGGTCGAGCACGATTATATGTTCGAGATCCTGCCTCCGCTCTGGATGCGCGGCGACATGTTCGCCATGCGCGAATTCCTGACCGGCAGCGTCACCAGCATCTTCTTCTCGCTGACGATCGACGGCCGCCCGCGTCATTTCGGGGTCGGAACAAGAGCAGTTCGAAATCGTACGCTAAGGTCGAACGGAGCAGGAACGTTATGCGGCACGCCGTAGCCCAGCCGGGAGGCGAAGCGATCT
>LNAP01003856.1_pt1 | contig 16406 bp, 16 predicted proteins | sample 602601 | NCBI WGS metagenome assembly LNAP01 (sample SAMN02440304, study PRJNA202911) | soil metagenome | biome: Subtropical and temperate rainforests or woodlands; isolation source: soil samples (1 kg each in a 20% v/v slurry with milli Q water) were... ... | reverse complement strand
TCCTGCTGGTACACGGCTTCGAAGGCAACCGCGCGCAGTTCGCCGCCATGGTCGCGGCGCTGGTCGGGCGCGGCTTCGCCGCTGTCGCGCTCGACGTGCCGGCACATGGCGAATCGGCTGGCGACGAGCTGACGGCGGTGAAGTTCATCGCTGCCATCGAGCACACCCTGGCGCGGCTCGCCCCTGTCCATGCCGTGATCGGCCATTCGCTCGGCGCTGCGATGAGCCTTTATTCCGTCGCCCACACGGGCGGCGCCCATCGCGTGGCGTTGATCTCGGCACCGTCGTCGCTGAAGCGCGAGCTCAATCGCTTCGCCGCCGCCGTCGGCCTTTCCGAACGCGGTACGGCAGCCTTCATCGCCTCGGTCGAGGCCCATGTCGGCCGGCCGGCGACGGACTTCGACGTCCGCCGCATCGCCGGCAAGGTCGACCTGCCGCTGCTGCTGGTCCACGACCAGAACGACCGGCAGGTTCCGGTCCTCGAATCGGCCAGAAACGCCCGCGCGCTGCCGGGCGCAGAGCTGATGGTGACGCGCGGCCTTGGCCACAATCGCCTGTTGGCCGATCCGGTGGTGGTGAGAGCTGTCGTCGACTTCGTCGCTCAGGAAACGCCCACTCAGGAGATGAGGGGCAACGCCTGCACGATATAAGAGTGCGAGAGCTTGCGGCCCAGCACAGGATCCTCGATCTCCATGTCGAAGCGCGAGGAGGACCGGATGCCGCCGATCGCCGGCAGGGTGCCGCAGAACATCGCGACGCCGGCCGGCAGGCGCTTGTCGCCGTTGTGCCAGCCGGCGATCAGATCGCGCGGCGTGCGGATCTTGCCTAAAAGGCCCTCCTGGTAGGGGACCTTCTTGCCACCTTCCTCGATGAAGCTGCGCAGGATCAACTGGTCCCAATGCGGCTCGACCTCCTCGAAGCGCCAGGCCGAGCGGCCGATCACCTTGGCGCAGACCTGCTTGGACTGGGCAACGCCGTAGGTCTCGAGCTTGCGGTCGGTATGGTCGGCGCCGACGGTGACCCACAGCCGGTCGGCCGTGCCTAAAAGCACCGGCTCGGCCTCGCCGGACGTGTCGTCGCCCACGACCTGGATGGAGTCCGCTTGCGTCAGCAGGCTCGCGGCGACGCGATAGTACAGCGGCACCGTCGACGGCGGCTGCACGCCGATCGCCTTCAGCTCCTCGATGTGATGCTCGAGGGCGGCGACATCGCGTCCGGTCCAGCCGGCGATTACCAGGTCATCAATGGTGTAGCTGCGGCCGGCGAATTCGACCTCAGCCATCAGAGGACGGCGAGCTGCGAGTTCAAGAGATCGGTCACCAGCATGTAGCCCGGCGCGTGGGTGATGCAGAACTCGGGCTTCACCGTGGCCACCACCGACTGCGGGGTGACGCCGCACGCCCAGAACACCGGAAATTCGTCATCACGCACCGGCACGGCGTCGCCGTAGTCCGGCTTGGCGATGTCCTTGATGCCGATCAGCTCCGGCTTGCCGAGATGCACCGGCGCGCCGTGCACCGAGGGGAAGCGCGTCGTCACCTGCACCGCGCGGATCGCGTCGGCCGGCTTGAACGGCCGCATCGACACCACCATCGGCCCGTGGAACGGCCCGGCCGGCGTGCACTGGATGTTGGTCCGGTACATCGGCACGTTCACGTCACAGCTCTGGTGGCGGATCTCCAGACCGTTGTCGATCAGCGCCTCCTCGAAGGAGAAGGAGCAGCCCAGCACGAACGACACCAGATCGTCGCGCCATACCTGCTTCAGGTCATCGACCTCCTCGATCAGCTCGCCCTTCTTCCACACGCGATAGCGCGGGATGTCGGTACGGATGTCGAGATCCTCGCCCAGCATCGGCAGGCTGTCGGGTGTCGAGGGACGGAAGCCCATCCAGAAGCGGTGGCCGTCGGTGTTCACCTCGGGGAACATCGTGCGGATATTGGCCAGCAAGGCCTTGGCGCGGCGTTCGTCGGGCGCCGCCTCGAGGCCTGCGATCTCGACCGTGCCCGCCACGCGGAGCCCATGCTCCATCGGCGTGACGCCGAAGGACCGGCTCTTGTTCGACAGGGTCGTGGTCAGCGAAACGTCGGGCGTCGGCAGCATGACGTGGTAGCCGCGCTCGGTCTCGAGCGGCACGCGGATGCCGAGCGGCTCGAGCAGGCGCACCGAGCGCGCGCCGGCGGCGACGACGATCCGCTGGGCGCGATGGAAGCCGACATTGGTCATGACGTCGTAGGCGCCGTCCTCGCGCGGCAGGATCTTCATCACGTTCTCGGGCAGCAGGCGCCCGCCCGCCTCCAGGAACAGGCGATGCAGCGTCTGCACGATGCGCTGCGGGCTCACGGTGTAGCCATTGCCGGGCATCAGCACGCCCCGACGCACGGCCGGGGAAATGCCGGGAAACATCTGCCGCAGGTCGTCGAAGCCCAGCGTCTGGCTGGCAATGCCCTGGCGCTCGCGCAACGTGCGCTCCAGGGCAGCACTCTGCGATTCGCCGTCGGCCTCCCAGACATGGACATGGCCGGCCGGTCGCACCAGATCGGCGAAATTCTCGGGCCCGAGCAACTCCTTCCAGCAGGCGAACGCGTCCTTGTGCAGCGCGCGCATGGCGTCGGAGATCGCCAGCACACGCGGCATGCGGCCGGCCGCGATCCATGTCAGCAGCCACGGCAGCGCCTTGGGAAAATAGGAGGGGCGAACGGCGAGCGGTCCCAGTGGATCGGTCAGCCACGACGGCACCTTGCGCAGCATGCCGGGCAGCGCGATGGGCACCGAGGTATCGGGACTGATCATGCCGGCATTGCCGAAAGATGCACCGCCCGGCGGCGGCAGCGGATCGATCACCACCACGTCGCGGCCCGAGCGTCGAAGGTAGAGCGCCGTGGAGAGACCGACCACGCCGGCGCCGATCACGACAATCGCAGGATCTGGTTGGGACATCGTACTTCTCCCCCTGGCGTAGTACGCTTCGAAAGCCGGTGATCGAAGCGTAGGAGAGATTTCCATGCCGTTCTATCAAAGAGGTGACGTTCGCATTCGCTATGAGGAGGTCGGCTCCGGATTCCCGCTATTGGTCATCCCGGGCGGCGGATTGAATTCGCGCGTCAGCAACTGGCAGACCGCCGTCATCAATGCGATGGAAGAGTTCAAGAACGACTTCCGCTGCATCACCATGGACCAGCGCAATGCCAATGGCGGCGAGTCCACCGGTCCGGTGCCGGTCGAGAACGCATGGGACGCCTTCGCCGACGACCAGCTCGGGCTGATGGACCATCTCGGGATTCGCGAATTCTTCTTCATGGGCTACTGCATCGGCGGCTGCTTCGCCGGCAAGCTGCTGCAGCGGGCGCCGGAACGCGTCGTGGCCGCCGTGTTCTGCCAGACCGTTGGCCATCGGCCCGAAGACCCCGAGGTGATGGTCCGACACAGCCAGCAGAATTGGCTCCCGGATTTCCAGAAACGGCGACCCGAGGTGTCGACGGAGACGATCGAGAAGTATCTCCATAGCCTCTTCCGGGCACAGCCCGATTTCCTCTACAGCGTGCCGCGCGCGTTCATCGGCAGCTGCCGGACGCCGATCCTGGTCCTGCCGGACGACACGCCCTCGCATCCGCTGCCGACCTCGATCGACGTCGCGTCGCTCGCGCCCAACGCCGAGATCACGGTCTTCCCGTGGCGCGAGCCGCCGGCACTCAAGGCCCGCACGATCAACCGCGTGCGCACGTTCCTCAAATCGCACGTTCCGATGCAAAGCGCTGCGCAGTAGGCGTTGCTACTGGTAGCGGCCGCTGGCGCGGTGCAAGCCACTGGCTCATTCCTCCCCAGCGAAGCTGGGGAGGTGCCCGCGTAGCGGGCGGAGGGGTCATGAGCAGCAGCATTGTTGCTCATGACCCCTCCGGCCCTTCGGGCCACCTCCCCGCGCTCTGCGCGGGGAGGACTGCAATCAGGGGGCGTCAGAGCTTTTCAACCCCGGCGCGGGCGCAATCCTCGTCTTCCTGTGCGCTCCCGCCGCCGACGCCGCAGGCGCCGACCAGGACGCCTTGGCGGAAGATCGGCACGGCGCCCTGGCCATAGAACATGTGGTTGCCTTCGGCCGCGGCGATGCCGCGCAAGGTCGGATGGTCGGCCCGGGGCGTCAGGTCGCCGCTGGGGCGTCCGAAGGCGGCCGAGGCCATGGCCTTGCCCTGGCTGCCGAACGAGCCGGCCCACATGGCGCCATCCATGCGCTGAAAGGCAAGGAGCCGTCCGCCGGCGTCGCACACGGCGATGTTCATCTTGGCGCCGATCTGGTTTGCCTTCTCGATGGCGCCGGCGATCACGCGATTGGCATCCGCGAGGGTGAGGGTCATGAGGTCAATCCTTTCCAGTCGGGAACTCACAAGATGCTGGCACTCAAAAATGCGCGCTACCAGCTCATACGCACGCCGGCGGTGAGCGCATGGGCGCTGTCCTGGCCGGAAATGTTGCCTCTCTGCTCGAGGCAGCCCTACCGCTCCAGCCACACATCCTCGAACCGCCAGTTATTGTAGATGCTGTTGATGTGCAGCGTCAGGTTCCTCACCTGCGGCTGCCAGCAGCCGGCGGCGCGACCGTAGAAGATGATGGGCCGCGCGATCTCCGCCTGCAGCTTGTGGTCGATGTCCCACGCCATCTGTTGGCGCTTCTTGGGGTCGAGCTCGCGCGACTGCGCCTGGAACAGCTTGGTCATCTCGGCGTCGCAGTAGTTGTTGTAGTTGCGCAGCGAGCCGCAGCCGTAGTTCTCGAACAGCGCCACGTCGGGATCGTCGACCGCAATGCCGGAGAGGTTCAGGGCCACCACGTAGTCCTTCTTGAACACGCGGTTGTAGTAGACGGCGGTGTCGATGATCTCGAGCTCGCCGTCGACATAGACGTGCTTCAGCTGGTCGATCAGGATCACCGCCGGGTCCTTGAAGGGCGCGATGTTGCGCGTGCTGACCTTGATCTTGAGCCGCTTGTCCGGCCCGTAGCCCGCCTCCTGCATCAGCTTTTTCGCTTCCTCGCGCGCCTGCGCGACGTCGCCGTAGCCCGGCAGGTCTTTCAGCATCTCAGGCGTCATGCCCCACCCGCCGTCGGGCGGCGGCAGCATGATGCCGGCCATCTTGTCCTCGCCCTCGCTCAGGATGTCGATGAAGGCCTTGCGGTCGAGCGTCAGCGCCAGCGCGCGGCGGATCTTGGGGTTGTTGAACGGCGGCGCCTCGCTGTTGATGATCAGGTTCGTGCTGACGCCGCTCTCGCGCATGGTGCACTGCGCCTGGGGCGCATCCTTGCGGATGTTCTTCAAGAGCGGCACCGTGACGTCGGACGGGAAGGTCATGTCGAACTTGCCGGCAATGAACGCCAGCATGCGCGTACCGCGGTCAGGCATGATGGTGAACTCGATGCCGTCGAGATAGGGCCGGCCCTTCTTCCAGTAGTCCTGGTTCTTGGTGAGCTTGATGCCCTCGTTCATCTTGAAATCGGCGAGCTTGAACGGGCCGGTGCCGACCGGCCGGCGCCGCATCTGGTCAGGCGGGATGTGGCAGGGATAGATCGGCGTGTAGCCGGAGGCCAGCAGGGCCAGCAGCGAGGGCTGCGGCGCCTTGAGATGGAACGTGGCCTGGGTATCGCTGTCGGCGGTCACCTTCTCGACGTTGGTCCACCACGACGACCGCGGATTGCGCCGGAGCTTGGCTTCGCTCTCGCCGCCCAGCAGCAGGTCGAAGGTGCAGGCGACGTCCTTGGCGCTGAACGGCTTGCCGTCGTGCCACTTCACGCCCTCGCGCACGGTGAAGACCAGCTTGGTGTTGTTGTCCGTCCATGCCCACTTGGTGGCGAGGTCGGGCACGACCGAGTCGAGGCTGTTCTTCGCCACGTGCTGGTCGAACATCACGAGGTTGTTGTAGAGCGACATGAACGGCACGGCGACCGACACTGTCGCCTCCTCATGGATCGAGGCGCTGGGCGGCGAGTCCATGTGCTGGATCTTGAGCACGCCGCCGGGCTTCTGGGCCACCGCAGGGCTCGCGATGGCAAATGCCGCCAGCATGGCGATGATGCCGGCGTGGCAACCGTGTTCGGCTTTCATTGGTTTCCTCCGTAATTTGGGAGGGAGCCTAGCCCATCGGCATTGAAGGGCATCAGGTGCGTATCGCTGCGCGATAGGCGGCCCGAGGCTGGCGTCGCTTTCACCAAATCCGTGCAGTCGACAACACCCTGGCTTCTTCCGACAGCAGCGCGACATAGGCTTTGAGCTTCGATCGCACGAAGCGGCTCTCCGGTATCGTCAACGTCAAAGAGCCGACCGGCCGCTCCTCGGACATTCTGACGGGCACGGCGATGCCGATCGAATCGGGCAGCTTCTCGCCGTTGCTGAAAGCGAAGCCCTTGCGGCGCGTGGTCTCGATCTGGTCGGCCAAGGCACTGCTCGACAGGCGCTTGCCGCTGAGCGGCGGCGGTCGTGGCGTGGCACAGACCCTTTCCCGCACGGGCAATGGAAGGAACGACAGGATGGCGAGCCCCGAAGCGCCACACTCGACCGGCGCCGGGTCGAAGAGCGTGATGCGGTACCGAAGGGAATGCGTGCTGTCGCTCTTTGCGGCGTACGCGGCCATCTGATGGTCCGCCAGATACTCGCAGTACAGGGCGGTCTCGCCGGTCTTGGCCGTGATCCGTTCGAGGGTGGGCTGGCACAACCTCGCGAAGGACGTGTTCTGCGTGACCAGGTTGGCGACACGAAGGAATTGCAGGCCGAGCCTGTAGCGCCGTTGTGCTGCATCGCGCTCCACGAAGCCCGCGCCGCGCAGCAGGTCGAGCAGGCGGTGTGACGTGCTCATCGGCAGGCCGAGCGCCGTGGCGACATCCGTCACGCCGACCGAACCGCCGGACTCGGCCATGACCGTCAGGACGGCGAGCGTGCGCGCCACCGTTCCCGACGTGTCCGCCTTTTCGTCACGTGCCTTCTGCACCTTCATCGCTTCCTGCGGGGACGGCGGTTGCGGCCGCGCGTTGACAAGCGTCGAAGCCGACTGCGATAGTTCTGGGATCAAATCCCGATTACCGGAATATGCGGTTGCCCAACCGCTTGTGTCAACGAGGGAGATTCCCATGGGCACGCTGCCGGCGGACAAGGTCACGCAATGGAAGCACGACGGCTTTCTGTCGCCGTTCCCGCTGCTCGACGAGGCGGAGCTTCAGGCGTGCCGGCAGGGTGTCGAGCGCTACGAGGCGTGGCTGGGCTCGCCGATCAACGCGCATCCCGACATGAGATGGCGGTCGATGCCCTATCTTCTCCTGCCGTGGGCCGCCCGGCTGGCGCGCGACCCGCGCATCCTCGACAAGGTCGAGGACCTGCTCGGACCGGACATCCTGATCTTCACCAGCACCTTCTTCATCAAGGAGCCGCACTCGCCCACCATCGCGGCGTGGCATCAGGACTCGACCTACTATGGGCTGGAGCCCAAGGACGAGGTCACGGTCTGGATCGCCCTGACCGAGGCCAGCCAGGCCGCCGGCTGCATGGACGCGCTGTCCTTTCGGGGCAGGCCGCGCCAGCTCAGTCACGTGTCACGGGTCGTCAAGGACAGCGTCAATCGCGCCGGCCAGGTCATCACCGAGCCGCTCGACGACAGCGTGCCGGTGCCCATGCCGCTCGAGCCGGGCTGGTTCTCGATGCATCATGGGCTGTGCCCGCACCGCTCCGGCCCCAACACCTCGTCGCACCGCCGCATCGGCCTGGGGCTGAACTACATACCGACCCACGCCCGGCCGTCCGGTTCGGTCCGGCAGGCCGCGCTGCTCGTCCGCGGTACCGACCGCTACGGGCATTTCGAGTCCGCCGCCTGGCCGAAGGACGAGCTGGGCGAAAACGAACTGAAGGTGCACGAGCGCGCCATGAGCCTCTATCGCGATGGGTATCTCGAAGAAGAGGCCAGGCACGCGAAGCGCTCGGCTCATCTGGCGCCGGCCTGAGGCCCGCCATCGCCATTGCTTGGGGAGGAAACGTCATCATGAAAATTGGGAAGTGGATCACAGCCGGACTCTTGTTCCTGTGCTGCACCGCATCGGCGGTCGCGCAGGATTATCCGAACCGTCCGGTGACGATGGTGGTGCCGTTCGCCGCCGCCGGGCCGGGCGACATCATCGCCCGCCTGGTCGCCGAAGCGATGCGGCGCAGCCTGGGGCAGGAGGTCATCGTCGTGAATGTCGGCGGCGCCGGCGGAACGATCGGCACGGCCCGCGTCGCCCAGGCGAAACCCGACGGCTACACGATCCTGCTCGGTCACGTCGGCCAGGCGACCAGCGTCAGCCTCTACAAGTCCCTGACCTACGATCCGGTCGAAGGCTTCGAGACGATCGGCCTGATCACCGACGTGCCGATGACGATCGTCGGCAAGCCGGATCTCGCGCCGAAAGATCTCAAGAGCCTCGTCGCCTACATCCGGGAAAACCCCGACCGCATCAACTACGCCCATTCGGGCCTGGGCTCGGTGGCGCATCTGTGCGGCCTGATGTTCATGAGCGCCACGGGAACGAAGATGGCCTTCATCCCCTACAAGGGCGGCGGCGAGGTCATGAAGGATCTGCTGGCCGGTCGCATCGACGTCTACTGCGAGCCGGCAACGGGCACGACCGCCAACATCCAGGCCGGCAAGATCAAGCCCTATGCCGTCACGACCAAGCGCCGGGTGGCGACCCTGCCCGACGTGCCGACGACCGCCGAGGCGGGCTTTCCCGAAATCGGCATCACCACCTGGTACGGGCTCTACGCACCCAAGGGGACGCCGGCGGCCGCCATCGACAAGCTCGCGACCGCTCTGCAGGCCGCCCTCAAGGACAGCAACGTCGTCACGCGGTTTGCCCAGCTCAGCATGGAGCCCGTGCCGCAGGACCAGGCAACGCCTGCCGCCCTGGACGCGAAGCTCCGGTCGGAGGTGAAGTACTGGTCGGCTCTTCTCAAGGAAGCAGGGGTACAGCCGGAATAGGTGTGAGAATCGCCAATTCCAGACGCCGCTTTTCTGTTTCTTCGTCGAACTTCTGTCCGACGATCTTGTAGGGTTGGCGAAACTCGAGGCTGACCGGCCAGCATTTCGGACTGAGGAGCAGGCGGCGCAGAGACTCGCCGAATCCCGGCAGTTCCTGCGTCATGTCGTCCGTCATCTTGACGTGCAGCGGCATGATCCAAGCGCCCTTTTTCCAGGCGGCCTTGAGGATCTGGCCGTTCTTGATCCTGCCCATCGTGTTCGGTCCGACCGACACGTGCTCGGCTTGCTTGCTCGTTCGACCGCCTTCGAGGTGGGCGACGAAGCACTGTTGTCTCTCGAAATGTTCCATCACCCTCTTCATCGCGCTCCAGTTGAGCTTGCGCGAGTCCAACGTGTCGTCGCGGCCGACCCGGATGCAGCGCAGTCGCTCGTGATGCTGCGGCGTGAACCCCTTGAAGAGGTTCTTGTCCGGAAGACTCCACGGAAACATCCGGAGCCTGAACATCGCCCACGGCCAGAAGACGAGAGGAATGAGAAACGTTTCGATGAGCGACGGATGATTGGCAACGATCAGCACTCGGCCTTGCCGCACGTAGCCCACCGCGCGCCAGTAGCCGCTGATCCTGATGACGCGGAACAGCACGAGCAGCCAGAAGGGGATTCCGAGAAGAGTGCCGAGCAACACCGCCATGGCGAGGCCGCTCAGGAGCGACGCGAGTCGATCTTTGCGCCCCCGGTGCATGGCGTTTACCGTAATCTATGCGACGCGTCTGACAAGGCTTGACAGGACAGACGGCGAAATCCCTCCAGACGAGGCCATCATGAAGATCAGCAAGGTCGAAACGTTTCTCGTGCGCTGGGGCGACGTCACCCGCCCGGCCGAAGCCAACTTCGGCTCGGCGACCGCCGTCGTCGCCGTGCATGCCGACGGGCTGGTGGGCCTGGGAGAGGCGTCGCCCATGCAGGGCGGCGTGGCGTCGCTTGCCGTCATTGCGCGCGACATGGCGCCGTCGCTGGTCGGGGCCGATGCGCTCGACCACGCCGTCCTGCTCGATCGCCTGCTGCACAAGCTGATCAAGCTCGGCCCCGACGGAATCGTGACCGGGGCACTTGCCGCGATCGACATCGCCCTTTGGGACCTGAAGGGGAAGGCCTTCCGGCAACCGATCTACAAATTGCTCGGCGGTGCATGGCGCACGCGCATCCCGTTCTACGCCTCGATCGGCAACAACGGCGCCAGGGACGTCGATGGCGTCGTGAAGGCGGTCGAGGCGAGATTCAGGGCGGAACAGCCGTCGGCGATCAAGATCCGCTGGGACGGCGCGCGAGGGGAGATCGATCGCGACGTCGCCGGCGACATCGCCAAGGCCAGGGCCGTGCGCCGGCTGGTGGGAGACGACTTCCCGTTGGCGTTCGACGCCAACAATCGCTACTCGATCGGTGCCGCGATCAGGGTCGGCCGGGTGCTCGAGGACCTCGGCTTCCTGTGGTTCGAGGAGCCCGTCGAGTACTACCATGCCAAGGCGATGGGCGAGGTCGCGCGGCGGCTGGACATCACGGTGTCGGCCGGCGAGCAGTCGTACACCCTGCAGTCGGTGGCGGCGCTGATCGACAGCGGCGTCCGCATGGTCCAGCCCGACATCGTGAAAATGGGCGGCGTGACCGGCCTGATGCAATGCGCCGCCCTCTGCCACGCCCACGGCGTCGAGTTCGTGCCGCACCAGACGCAGCCGGCGATCGGCAACGCGGCCAATCTGCACGTGCTCGCAACCCACATGCGCGCGACCAAGCCGGCAGAGCTTGCCGACGGCTGGTCGAGATGCGCCGACACGTTTGTCAACGCACCGAAGCCCGATGGTGGATGCCTGGTCGTGCCGGATGGAGCGGGACTGGGTCTCGTGGTCGATGAAGCGATGCTGGCGCGTCGCCGCGTCGACCTCAAAGGTTGAGCGGCGTTACATGCGCTCGAGGATCGACAGGCCTCGGTTGCGGTCGATCAGGTAGATCAAGCCTCGATGGTCGACGTAGACGTCGTTGCTGCAGACACGCTCTGCCCCCGCCGGCACGTCCGGCATCCACCAGGCGGCCTGCTTCAGCGACAGGGGATTGGCGATATCGATCACCCGCAGCCCATTGGCGAACCAGGCGGCGGGAACCTCGTTGCCGACGATGGTTTCGACGGGCTGATGGCACGCCGTCATCAAGGGCGTCTCGATCCCGACCAGTTCCGGCAGCTGGAAACAGCTGACCGGTATTGGACGGGTCTCGTCGGTGATGTTCACCATCCAAAGCGCCGCCGGCAGTTCCGGCGAGAGCTTGGGATCCAGGGGCTGAACGTGCTCGTCTGCGACCAGCATCCAGCGATGGCCGGCGATCGGCACGTCGATCGGAACCAGGCTGTGCGTGGGCCAGCCGAATGGCGGACTCCAGTCGAGGTGCGCGATCAGCTTCGGCTTGGTCATGTCGCTGATGTCGAGGATGACGCCGCCGCCGTACCAGTAGCTGACATACAGCCGATCGCCGCGCCGGATCGGATGGTGGCAGCGGTGGTTCTTGGCCTTCCAAGTCGGTGTTTCGCCGCCGGCGGTCCACTGTCCTTCCATCCACCAGCGGCCGACCTCCTCGGGCCTGGTCGGGTCCTTCAGGTCGAGGATCATGACGATGGTGCCGACATAGCCCTCCTGCTCGGTGGAGATGTAGGCGTAGCGGCCATCGAAGGTGAAACGGTGCACGCCCATGCCGGCGCACTGCCAATGGCAGATGTCGCGCGGATTGCCCGGTCGGCTGACGTCGAAGATGCGCAGCCCGACGAAATCACCGGCCGGCTTCTCGCCCCGCGTACGCTCCCGGTTCACCACCATGACGTCGTTGGCCACCCGCACCTTGTGGGAATGCAGCCCCGGCGGAATGTCGATCGAAGCGATGACCTTTGGATTCGCCGGATCACTCACGTCCAGGACCGAGGTCCCGTGCGGCGGCTGCATGTGCCCTACATAGGCGTAGTTGCCGTCCAGGACGACCTGCCCGCCGCCGGCGATATCGATCCAGGCGACCTCGCGAATGCCGGAACCCTGACCCATGGCGTTTCCTCCTCAGCCCGCTGGAAGCTGTTCGAGCAGGGTACGGATGCGGCTAAACCCTTCGTCATAAAGTCCCTCGGAGCCGCCACGACCACGCCGTGACGGAAGAACGACCGCCCATCCACGGGACGCGAACCAGTAGGCGAGCACGCCGGGATCAAACGCTCGCGAAAACCGGGATGGATCTGTACCGGAGCCAGTCGAGCCATGATGGAAGATCAGCGTCGGGAATGGTCCCGCGCCGGTCGGCTTGTACGTGACGACGGCCAGCCGCACCTGCTCGCCATCGACGCTGACAGGCATCATCGTTCGTTCCTGGGCCTGCGCCGGACTGCCTGATGCCAAGAGGTTGAAGGCGAGCACGAGCGACGTTGGCCACCCGACGCTGAAAGCACCTTTCATGCGAACATTCCTTGCATGCAACGAAGATAACCGTTGCAACGCAGCCGTGCGATCCCGAAGACCCTTCGAGCTCGTGGCTTTTGCCCAGCTCAATCCTTGATGGCCGGCAGCACGAAGCGGTTGAGGATGGCGTAGGGAATGATGCCCTGCAGCGGGCCGCTGTAGTGGGCGGCCGTGATGGCGACCACGAGGTCGAGCTCGGGCAGGATGTAGAGGCGCTGGCCGCCCAGGCCGAAGCCGGCGATCCAGTCGACGCTGCGGCCGCGGTACAGCGCGCGGCCGAGCCACCATTGATAGCCATAGAAGAGGGGGCCGTCGGTGTTGAAGCGCGGCTTGACCGATTCGGCCACCCAGCTCTCGGGCAGCACGCGCTGGCCGTTCCACATCCCGCCACTCACCATCAGCTGGCCGATCTTGGCGAGATCGCGCGGCCGCAGCCGGAGGCCACCGAACGCCGCGATCTCCTGGGCATTGCGGAAGTCGCGCCATTCGAAATCGGTGATCGAAAGCGGCCCGAACAGCTTTTCGCGCGCGTAGTCGTCGATCTTGCGGCCGGTGCTCCGGGCCAGCACGCCGCCCAGCAACGTGGTGGCACCCCCGCTGTAGTTGAACAATGTGCCGGGCGGGACGATGACCGGCTGTTCCCAGATGAAGCGGTAGGGATCGGTGTCCTCGAACATCGGGCGTTCGGTGTTGTCCGGGCTCAACCAGGCCGCGCTCTCGTTCCACTTCCAGCCGTGCGCCATGGGCAGCAGGTCGCGGAAGGTGATCCGGGCATTTTCCGGCGTGCGCAGGTGGGCGTACTCGGGGAAGGACTCTATGACGGCCGCCGAGCGCGGGGTATTTGCCTTCGCCCAAGGCGATGCCGACCAGCAGCGCGGTCACGCTCTTGGAGATCGACCGCATGTCGTGCTTCGTGGTGGGCGTGAAGTGGACGACACCGAGATCTTCGCTGGCGAAGCGCCGGTCTGTGCCCGACAAGTAGTGTTCCGCCACGAGCTTGCCGCGGCGCGCGACCACGACGGCGTGGATATTGGCGCTGGGCCACTGCTTCAGGAAAGTCTCCAGGCCGCAGAGCTTCGCGCCGTCGAGGCCGACCTCCTCGGGCGCCGCAACGGTCCAGCCGTCGTCGATCGCCTGCGTCTTGCCGCAGGATTGGGCGGCCGCGGGCACAGCGAAGAGCAGGGCAAGCGACAGGAGCGCGCGTCGGATCATCGCCGGCCAGTTTGTTGCAATCGTTGGGCATCGGCAACGTCCCGATGGTGCGGTAGTCTCGCCATGAGATTGTGACAGCCTGCGGCTGATCTCCTTTGTTTTCTTTTGAGGGGCCTGCGGCTCGGGTTGCGTCAAGGCCAGGCCCTTCGGGCGGAAAGCGGTGGCCGGGTAGTCGGCTGCGCCTCCGACCCGCACCACCCATCCGCTTTCCGGCCTGTGACGCATCACCCCTGCTCATTGCTGCGAGGCGGATATGCAACGCCACTTCCAGGTCACGCCGCCTTCGGTCCATCAGATGGTGCTAACTCTCGAACGTGCTGGACTGATCCGACGACGACCCGGCGTCGCCCGAAGCATCGAACTGCTCGTTGACCCAGACGCCCTGCCACCGCTGCGGCCCAGCGCCGAGCAAATCGTCAAATCCTCTGTGCAGAGGTACTAGAGCGGTTTCGTGCGGTTCCATCTGACCGGAAACGCGCGCACTGGGGTTGGTTGTTGCAGCAGGCATATTCCGTTCGGCTGATTCCAGCCGAACGGAATATGCTCTAGTCGAACAACGCGAGGTCGATCGCGTCGCCCATCTTGCAGTAACCGCTATCGCTCGGGTGCAGGCCGTCGCCGCAATCGTCGACGGCCCGCATCTGGGTCGGGATCTTGGGATCCTGCAATGCGGCGTCGAAATCGGCGACACCGTCAAAGGCCCCGCTTTCCCTTATCCAGGCATTCACCGCGACCCGATGCTTTTCCCGCGTCGGATTCCAGGCATTTGCCATGAAGGTTTCGTTGCCAAACGGGGTCAGTGTCGCGCCGATCAGCTTGATGCCGGCGCTGTGGGCGCGCACCACCATCTGCTGCAGCCCCGCGATCATCTGCTCGGCGGTGACCTCCTCTTCAGGCCTGGCCCAACGGTTGCGCAGATCGTTGGTGCCGAGCATGACGATGGCATGCGTTACGCCGGGCTGCGCCAGCACGTCGCGGTCGAAGCGTCGGAGACCGCTGTCGCCGCGAATGTCGTGAAGGATCCGGTTGCCGCCCAGTCCGTTGTTGACGACGCCGATCGGGCGTCCACCGTGCGCGACGAGGCGGCGGGCCAGCTGGTCGGGCCATCGGCAGTAGGCGTCGATCGTTGAAATGTTGCCATCGGTCAGTGAGTCCCCGAGTGCCACGACGCCGCAAGCCTCGCTCGAGGCGAACACATCGACGCCGCACAGGAAGAACCACTGGTCCGACAGATTGCCGACGGGCATCACCCTGTCGGCAACGAAGTTGCCGGGCGGCGAGATGTAGTTGGTCTGCCTTGCATAGCGGCCCGTGATCGGGAAATTCGCCGGCACTTCGCCCGGCAGATGAAAGCTGACCGCAAGATCGGCAAGCGGCGGAACGGAAAGCTCGACCGGATCGCTGAACAGCACCGCGCCGGCCGCGATGACGGCCGAAGCACTGCCGCCGAAGCTCACCTTGCGGCCGCTGTCCGCGACGATCGCCGGCCCTGCTGCGCGCAGCGCGATGTGTGCCGCGCCGATGGTGAGCGGGCGATTGCCGTAGGCGTTCGAGATCCGCACCCGCAGCCGGTCGCCGCCGAGGCTGATGCGCGGGTTCATGCGCAGCGTGTGGTTGTTGAACCCGACAACGCCCTCCGCCGGCGCCGGCGCCGCTGCCCATGTGCCGACCCAATGTCCGTCGCTTGGCATGGCCGCCCTCCAGTCTTGTGCGCGCTTTGGTGCAATCCTGGCAGGCGAGGAAGCCTTCGTCGCGGGCTTTCGCAGGGGCTGGTCGGAGGGTCTCAGAGCTTTTCAACCCCGGCGCGGCCGACGTGCTCGTCGGGGCAGCCGTAGCGGTTGGCGGCAACTGGGCCGTGGTCTGGAGGAGACTATTCCAACGATGCGCTAAAGCGGCATCGGCCGAATGCCGAGCGTGTGCTCGCGTGAGATCTGGACATGCTCGGAAAGGCGCGCGACGGCGAGATCGGCATTGCGCGTGAGGCAGGCATCGAGGATTTCCAGATGCTCCTTCGCCGCCACCTCCAGCCGTTGCAGCGGCTCGCCCAGGCTCGCGCGAAACAGCCTGAGCCTCGCCGCGTTGAGGCTGTAGTGCTTGCTGATGATCTCGTTCTTCTGGAAGTCGATCAGATCCTTGTGGAACTGGTAGTCGCAGTCCAGCGCCTCAATGCGGACCGTCCGGTCTTTCGGCGACTTTGCCATCGCCTGCAGCGACTGCTCGACCTTGGCGGCGATTGCGGCAATGTCCTCGGCGCCGGCGCGCGCGATGAGATGCTTCACGGCATTGGTCTCGAGCAGCAATCTGTAGTCGTAGCTGTCGTTGATCGCCTTCGGGCCGCCTTCGACGATCTGGATGCCGCGCTGGGCATAGACGTTGATCAAGCCTTCGGCTTCCAGCTTGCGGATCGCCTCGCGCACGGGATTGAGCGTCGCGCCCAAAAGATCGGCGAGTTCGCGCTGTGAGACGAACTGTCCGGTGCGCAGCTCGCCGGCCAGGAGGCGATCCTTCAGTTGTTCGTAGACATCCGTGCGCAGCGACATGCGCGATTGTAATTGACGCCAACTGAAATGTCAGTAAGATTTCAGTGTGACCATGAGTTCCCACGACTTCCGCAGCGATACCGTGACGCTGCCGACACCTGAAATGATGGCGGCCGTCGCTGCCGCACCGCTTGGCGATGCGGCACGAGGCGACGATCCGACGGTGAACGCACTGTGCGAGCGAGTCG
>LNAP01002999.1_pt1 | contig 16406 bp, 16 predicted proteins | sample 602601 | NCBI WGS metagenome assembly LNAP01 (sample SAMN02440304, study PRJNA202911) | soil metagenome | biome: Subtropical and temperate rainforests or woodlands; isolation source: soil samples (1 kg each in a 20% v/v slurry with milli Q water) were... ... | reverse complement strand
GGCACTATTGACGGTGTCGCATTCGACGGCGGCTCGGCCGAAAAATTCCCGTTCGTGCTGGGCCAGGGACGCATGCTGCCCGAGTTCGAAACCGCCGTGCGGGGCATGAAAGCAGGCGAAAGCAAAACTTTCCCGCTCGAGTTCCCGGCCGATTACGGCGGCAAGGAAGTTGCCGGTAAAACTGCCGAGTTCGCCATTACCGTGACCGAAGTGGCCGAGGCTGTCTTGCCAGAAGTCAACGAAGAGTTTGCCAAATCCTTGGGGCAGCCCGAGGGCGACGTCGAAAAACTGTTGGCCGATGTGCGTGCCAACATCGAACGCGAAGTAAAAACCCGCTCGCAAGCACGTACCAAGACTAGCGTTATGGACGCTCTGGTCGAAGCATGCTCGTTCGATGTGCCCAAGGCACTCGTTGACAGCGATGCGCAAAGCCGTGTTGTGGCAGCTCGTGAAGAGCTCAAGCAGCGTGGCGTGCCCAATGCCGACTCCATGCCCATTCCGGCGGATGCATTTTCGGCTGAATCCGAACGGCGCGTACGCTTGGGGCTATTGGTTTCCGAGCTTGTTAGCAGCGCCGATCTCAAAGCCAAGCCCGAGCAAGTGCGCGCGCGCATCGAAGAGTTCGCGCAAAACTACGAGCAACCGGCTCAGGTCGTGGCGTACTACCTTGCCGATCGTCAGCGCCGTTCTGAAATCGAGGCTATAGTCCTTGAGGACAACGTTGTGGACTATGTTTTGTCCAAAGCGCAGGTTTCCGACGAAAACGTCGCCTTTGATGAACTAATGGGGACTGCATAAATGCAGCGATTCACTGATTATTACGCGGCAATGTATGGTGGAAACTCGGTTGCTCCTACCGGATTGGGTTATGTCCCTATCGTTATAGAGCAATCGGGTCGTGGCGAGCGTTCGTACGACATCTACTCGCGCTTGCTGCGTGAGCGGGTTATTTTCTTTGTTGGGCCGGTTAATGACCAGTCTGCCAACCTGGTCGTTGCGCAGTTGCTTTTTCTCGAGTCCGAAAATCCCGACAAGGATATTTCGCTCTACATCAACTCGCCGGGTGGGTCAGTGTATGCAGGCTTGGCCATTTACGACACCATGCAGTTTGTAAAGCCTGACGTATCTACGTTATGTACCGGCATTGCAGCCAGCATGGGGGCGTTTTTGCTGTCGGCAGGCGCGAAAGGCAAGCGTTATACCTTGCCCAACTCGCGCATCATGATTCACCAGCCCTCGGGCGGTGCACAAGGCCAGGCGTCCGACATTCAAATCCAGGCTCGCGAAATCCTTAGTTTGCGCGAACGGCTTAATGGTATTTTGGCCAAAAATACCGGACAGTCAATCGAGCGTATAGAAGAAGACACCGAGCGTGACAATTTCATGTCCGCCGAAGATGCGGTATCGTATGGTTTAGTAGATAAAGTACTGGTTTCTCGTTCCGACGAAGAGTAATCAGCCGGTCGGCGAAAAGGCACGGCTTTTTCGCCGGTTATGACCCGACGGGGCAATGGTTGCATTGGCCCTGTCAACTGGAACAATCGAAGAGTTTTATGCCTGAAAAAAAAGGATCGGCAGACGAAAAGGTGCTGCATTGTTCGTTTTGCAACAAAAGCCAGCACGAAGTTCGCAAGCTTATTGCTGGGCCCTCGGTGTTTATTTGTGATGAGTGTATCGATCTTTGCAACGATATCATTATCGAAGAAACACAAGAAGCGGCCCGCGATGCGGTGCGTAACGAATTGCCGACGCCCCAGGAAATCAAAACATTTCTTGATGGTTATGTGATTGGGCAAAATACGCCCAAGCGCAATTTGGCTGTGGCGGTTTATAACCACTACAAGCGTATACGTTACGGCGAAGTCAAGGGTGACGAAGTCGAACTGTCGAAAAGCAATATTTTGCTGATTGGCCCTACGGGTTCGGGCAAAACCCTGTTGGCTCAAACCCTGGCTCGTATGCTGGACGTACCTTTCGTCATGGCCGATGCAACGACGCTGACTGAAGCGGGTTATGTTGGTGAAGATGTCGAAAACATTGTTCAAAAATTGTTGCAAAATTGCAATTACGATGTTGAAAAGGCCCAGCGCGCCATTATTTATATCGATGAAATCGACAAGATTTCACGTAAGTCCGACAATCCGTCCATTACACGCGATGTGTCTGGCGAGGGTGTGCAGCAAGCATTGCTCAAGCTAATCGAGGGCACTGTAGCCTCGGTGCCGCCTCAAGGCGGACGCAAGCATCCCAACCAGGATTTCGTGCAGGTTGATACCACCAATATCCTGTTTATTGTGGGTGGCGCCTTTGATGGACTGGACAAGGTCATTCGCAACCGCACCGAAAAATCCGGTATTGGTTTTTCGGCTTCAGTGCGCGCCAAGTCCGAGCGCGGGGTCGGCGAGCTTTTTGCCGAAGTCGAGCCCGAAGATCTGATCAAGTTTGGTTTGATTCCCGAACTTGTTGGCCGTTTGCCTGTTGTTGCAACACTTGAAGAGCTTCAGGAAGATACATTGGTTCGTATTCTTACCGAACCTAAAAACTCGCTGATCAAGCAGTTTCAAAAACTGTTTGAAATGGAAGACGTCGAACTTGACGTACGCCCGCAGGCGCTTACGGCCATTGCTCAGCGCGCTCTTAAACGCCGCACCGGGGCACGTGGCTTGCGTTCTATCGTCGAGCAGGCTCTGCTCAGTACTATGTATGAACTTCCATCGCTTAAAAACGTCAAACGAGTGGTGTTGGACGATAAAGCAGTTACCGGAGAAGGGGCGCCCTTGCTTATTTACGCCGACGAGGACACCCAGTCCCCCGAGCAAAAAAAGACGGGCCTGCCCAAGCTAAAGGATGCGGCAGCCTAAGGAAATTATTAAATAACCTTAGGAAATGTGGGTTTATCGACGTGACGACTTGAAAATTTCGCTATCGTCACTACATTCACCTATATGTAGTACTACGAAAGGGAGGCTAATGCTTCCCTTTCGTTTCTAAAGTAGCGTTTTTTAAGGAACTTACTATGTCTGCGAGCCAGATTCTTTCTTCAGAACCCATGGACTTGCCCCTTTTGCCTTTGCGTGATGTGGTGGTATTTCCGCACATGGTGATTCCTCTGTTCGTCGGCCGGCCCCGTTCCATCAAGGCTTTGGAACTGGCCATGGAAGCCGGCAACAATATTATGCTGGTTGCACAAAAGTCTGCCAGCAAAGATGACCCGACCCCGGACGATTTATACGAGATAGGGTGTGCGGCCAGTATTTTGCAAATGCTTAAATTGCCCGATGGTACGGTTAAGGTGCTGGTCGAGGGCTTGCAACGCGCCCGCATACAAAGCGTGACCGACGCTGAAACTCACTTTACGGCAAATATTGTCCCGGTAGCGCCCGAGGCCGAGCAAGGCGCCGAGTCCGAGGCTTTGCGCCGCACCGTAGTGGCTCAATTCGAGCAATACGTTAAGCTCAATAAAAAAATACCTCAGGAAATTCTAACCTCGCTCACCGGTATCGACGACGCCGGTCGCCTGGCCGACACTATTTCTGCACATTTACCGCTTAAGCTCGAGCAAAAACAAAAAATGCTTGAAGTAACGGTTACCGCAGAGCGTCTTGAAAATTTGCTGTCTCAACTTGAAGCCGAAATCGATATTCTTCAGGTCGAAAAACGCATTCGTGGCCGCGTTAAAAAGCAAATGGAGAAAAGCCAGCGCGATTATTACTTAAACGAGCAGGTCAAGGCGATTCAAAAAGAGCTTGGCGAGGGTGAGGAAGGCGCCGATATTGAAGAGCTCGAGAAAAAAATAGCGTCTGCCCAGTTGCCTAAAGAAGCGCAAAAAAAGGCCGATGCCGAGCTAAAGAAATTGAAGCTTATGTCGCCCATGTCGGCGGAAGCCACTGTGGTGCGTAACTACATCGATACGCTGATTGGGCTGCCGTGGCGCAAAAAGAGCCGTATCAATAATTCAATTTCGAATGCGGAAAACGTACTCGATACGGATCACTATGGGCTCGAGAAAGTTAAAGAGCGCATTATCGAGTACCTGGCGGTACAGCAGCGTGTCGATAAGCTGAAGGCTCCCATCCTGTGTCTGGTCGGTCCTCCGGGCGTGGGCAAAACTTCTCTTGGGCAATCCATTGCCCGCGCCACCAATCGCAAGTTTGTGCGCATGGCTCTGGGTGGCGTGCGCGACGAGGCCGAGATTCGCGGGCATCGGCGTACCTATATCGGTTCCATGCCGGGCAAAATTCTGCAGAACATGACTAAGGTCAGCGTGCGCAATCCGCTTTTCTTGCTCGATGAAATCGACAAGATGGGGGCGGATTTTCGTGGGGACCCATCCTCGGCTCTGCTCGAGGTGCTTGACCCGGAACAAAACCATACGTTTCAGGATCATTATGTCGAAGTTGACTTTGATCTTTCCGATGTTATGTTCGTGGCTACCAGCAATACGCTGAATATTCCGCCGGCGTTGCTGGATCGTATGGAAGTTATTCGCTTGTCAGGCTATACCGAAGATGAAAAAGTGCATATTGCATTCGATCATCTATTGCCCAAGCTAATGAAGAACAACGGTGTTCAAGAGGGCGAAATGACGCTCGATGAATCCGCTGTCCGCGATATCGTACGTTATTACACTCGAGAAGCCGGCGTGCGCGCGCTCGAACGTGAAATTAGCAAAATTTGCCGCAAAGTCGTTAAGAAGACCTTGGAAACCAATCCCGACTCAGCTCGGGTCCGAGGGCGAAAAACGGGTACGTCAGGGGCGGTGGTCAACGTTCTCGTTAATGCCGATAATCTTAGCGACTTTTTGGGTGTGCGCCGTTATACCTTCGGCATGGCTGAAAAAGAAAATAAGATCGGGCAGGTTACCGGCTTGGCATGGACTGAAGTTGGCGGCGAGTTGCTTACCATCGAAGTGGCCGATATGCCCGGCAAAGGCGTTGTGACGCGTACCGGATCACTGGGCGATGTTATGAAAGAATCGGTCGAGGCCGCCCGTACTGTGGTCCGTTCAAGGGCACAAAAGTGGGGTATACCCAATACTGCTTTCGAAAAACGTGATTTGCATGTGCACTTTCCTGAAGGAGCTACTCCTAAAGACGGTCCTTCGGCCGGCGGTGCTATTACAACGGCTATGGTGTCGGCGTTAACCGGTATTCCAGTACGTGCCGACGTGGCTATGACCGGTGAAATTACCCTGCGTGGCGAAATTTTAGCGATTGGCGGTCTTAAGGAAAAACTGCTGGCGGCTCATCGCGGTGGCATCAAGACTGTCATGATTCCAGAAGAAAACGTTAAAGATCTGGCCGATATTCCAGATAACGTCAAGAATCAGCTGGAAATCATTCCGGTACGCTGGATTGACCGGGTTCTCGAGGTTGCGTTGCAGCATATGCCCACTCCCTTATCCGACGAAGAGGTTGCACGTCTGGCGGCTGAATCGGTGGCCAACGCTAAGAAAGTAGCGGATGAGACGTCTGGTGGACTGATGAAGCATTAACTTAATTACCAAAACGCCTTGATTGGTTAAGGCGCTTCAAACCGTTGACGAACCCTCGCATCAAAGCGAGGGTTCGTCGTAACAAGATGTGCTAAAAAGAAGCCGCTGCCCAAGACTCTTCCGATAATGCCGGATCGAGCAAGGGCCTGAGGAAGGAGATTGTTTTTCGATGATTGGTTCTGAACCTACACTTTTTACCCTGGCTGCCGATCTGGCCGCGGGCCGTACAAGTAGCCGTGCCTTGACCGACGCATGTTTGTCCCGTATCGCTGATGATGGCGGTAACGGAGGTAATGCCTATACTTTAGTCGACGCCCAGGGCGCTCGGGCGGCGGCCGACGCGATGGACCAGTTGCGTGCCGCACAGGCCGCGCCGTCGCCGTTCGCCGGCATTCCCATCTCGGTTAAAGATTTATTCGATGTCCAGGGGCAGGTTACGACAGCCGGTTCGAAGTTGCTTGCCGGCGCGGCGCCAGCCACAGAAGATGCCGTTGCCGTGGCACGCTTGCGTCGTGCCGGGTTCGTGGTGCTGGGGCGTGCCAACATGACCGAATTCGCCTATGGCGCGCTGGGCCTGAATGCCTGCTATGGCACGCCGCTATCGCCGCTGATGGCCGACGAGCCCCGTGTCGCGGGCGGCTCCAGCAGCGGCGGCGCGGTGGCGGTGGCACTGGGCATGGTGAGCCTGGCTCTGGCCTCGGATACGAGCGGATCGGCGAGGATTCCGGCGGCATTCTGCGGCGTCGCCGGCTTCAAGCCGTCCCGCGGACGCTATGACGACGCGGGCATGATGTACCTGTCGCCCACCTTCGATGTGCCCGGCATCATCGCCGCGGACGCTGCACGGTGCCTGCTTGTGGATAAGGTGCTGGCGCCCTGGGATGCCGCCGAGCCTTCATCGGGCGTACACGGCGCGACGCCGCTGGCGAGCAAGGTGTTCGTGGTGCCGGACCACGTGGAGGATCTGCTGGAACCGGAAGTCAGGCGCGCCTTCGCCGGATGGCTGGAATGCCTGATGGATGCGGGCGCCGCGCTGCGCCGCGAACCCATGCCTTGCCTGGCGCTGGCCGGCAAGGCGGCGCGCGACGGCGGCATCATAGCGGCCGACGCGTATGCCTTGCATGCGTCCCGCTTGGCGACGGACGCAGCCCGCTACGATCCCCGCGTGGGGCCGCGCATGCTGTTGGGAGCGCAGGTGCCGGCGCATGCCTATATCGCGGCGCAAGGCCGGCTGGCCGACTTGCGGCGGGAGTACGACTGCGCCATCGCGGGCGCGGATGCGGTGCTGACGCCGACAGTGCCCATGCTGCCTCCACCGGTCGCCCGGCTGGACGACAACGACAGTTATCTGCGCGAGAACGGCCGGGCTTTCAGCCTGACGGAATTCGCCAATCGCCTGGACCTGCCCAGCATTTCCATACCGGGCGATCCGGCCGCGAAACAAGCGGTGGGGTTGATGGCGACCGGCCTGCGCGGCGGTGACCGGGCCTTGCTGCTGACCGCTGCGCAGATCGAAGACGCGCTCGGATCGGCCTCGCGCCGCCGGCATTGATTTTTTCCACCCATACGCGGATCTGATCCATGATAGTTATCCACAGCGACGACCTGACCGACACCGAACGCCACGCCCGGGGACCGGGCTGGGAGAGCAAGCGCATCATCGTCAAGCGCGACGGCATCGGGTATTCGGTGCACGAAACGCGAGTCTTCGAGGGCGCCGAGCTGCACCTGCACTACAAGCATCACTACGAGGCGAACTACTGCATGGAAGGCGAAGGCGAGGTGCTGGACGTAGCCACGGGCGCGACGCACGCTATACGCCCGGGCACCCTCTACGCGCTCGACAAGAACGACCAGCATGTGCTGCGGGCCGTGAAGGGAGACCTGCGCCTGGTCTGCGTCTTCAATCCGCCCTTGAGCGGACAGGAGACGCACCGGGCGGACGGCAGCTATGCCGAACCTGAAACGGAGGCGCGCGCATAGGCGCCTGTCCGTCGACCGCGTCCTGCGGTCCCTATTTGGCCTGCTGCTTGAGGCGGGTCAGCACGGCCATCAGCGTGCGTTCGGAATCGTCGAGATAGTCAGTGAGGGCTTGTGCGGCCAGGTCGCGCCGGCCCTCCACCAGCAGGCCGTGGATGCGGCGCTCGCGTTCGATCCAGTCGGGCGTCTGGATCAGGCTTTCGTCGACCTCGGACGCGAATACCAGGCGCAACTGCGCACAGAGCGTATGAAAGAACTCGTCCAGCAGGCGGCTGCCCAGCTGCGCGACGATGTGCTGGTGCACCTGCAGGCTCAGCGTGCCGACATTGCGCCATTTTTTCTTGGATAGCGCGCGCTCGGCGGCGTCAATGGCTGCAAGCATCTTGTCCAGCAAGGCGGGTTGCAACGGCAGGCTGCCGGCGATGGCCTGCAGTTCCAGGGCGCGGCGGGCCGCGTAGATCTCGCGCAGATCCTTGCGTTCCATGCGGCGCACCACGACTCCCTTGTGGCGGATGAACGTGGCGAGCCCTTCGCGGCCCAATTGATGCAGGACTTCACGGATCGTGTTGCGCGACGCGCCATAGTCAGCAGCCAGATCGACTTCGACCAGTTGCGTGCCGGGTGGCAGCTTGCCTTCCATGATGTCATCGCGCAGCTGGTGGCTGATGCGTTCGGCGATCGAGATTCCGCTGTCGCGTTCGGCGGGCATGATGGCATGGGCTCCTGGCAAGGCGCCGCGGCGTGGCCGGGCGCCTGTTGTTGTTATTTCCACTCGACCTTTTCAGGGTGCAGTCCGTGGACGCCCTTATACGGTGAAACCTCGGGCGGTGTCCAGCCTTGCAGCAGGGCGGAATCCAGCGCATAGACCTCCACGCCCAGGGGACGGCACACGTCGATGGGATCGCGCGCATCGGGGCCCCACATCGGCACGGACAGGTCGCCGCCGGGGCAGGTGGACAAGGCGCAGAGCAGGTCCATTTCGGCGAAGAACTCCAGATAGTCGCCCGGTTTGGCCGGACATGCCTTCATGAAGTACTTGTCGTCGTCGTTCAGCCCGGTGACCTGGAACACGTTGAGAACATCGTGGACATCGAATTCTGTCAGGCCATGCGGTGCCACGGCGCGCGTCAGGTTGGAATGGCAATGGAAGTGGAAGTCCTCGCCGCTGAGCAGCTTGTTGACGTAGGGATCGCAACGCGTGCCCAGCAGATCGTGTACCCGTCCGCCGTCGCTGTCCGTGCCGTAGCCGGCCAGCGTGTCATCGGTGATCGTGACCATGGGGCGCAGGTACGGCAGCGTGGACCAGATGCGGTCGTGGGTGCTCACATGCGCCTGTTGCAGCTGGCGGGTCCGGGATGCCCACATGCGTTCGCGCGGGTTGTGCAGGTTCCACATATTGAAGTCCGCGACTTGCGGGCCTTCAAGCGTGACGATGCGGAAGACATGGCCGGCGGGGACTTTCCAGGCGAAGCCGCTGCGGATGGGAACGACGTGCGATTCAACGAGTTTGCGTCGCGCCGGGTCGGCGACGAGTGTCCGGTAGAAATCCCGGTCCACATTCAATACCGAACCCTTGCTCATCTGGTACGCCGCGGGGTAATTCGACATGGCCTGCCTCCTGGAAACGCTCCTGGATCCAATGCCAGGATTGTTGAACAATTGTGAGGCAGTATACAGGAGAGGGAAAGGCCGGGAACCCTATTTTTACGGGGTCGAGGAAGCCTCCGCGGGCGTGCCGCAGACCTGCTTGATCGTCTGTCGCAGCCAGCGGTGCGCGGGGTCGCTGTCCAGCCGCGGCGGCCAGGCTTGCACCACGGTGACCGGGTGCATGGGCACCGGCACCTGGAACGCGCGCAGCTTCAGGCCCAGGCGTTCGACGCCGGGCATCAGGTTCTCGGGCATGGATGGCAGCACCAGGTCCGAATCGGCCAGGGCGAAGATCGCGGCATGGAAAGTGGGCGTGATCAGCGTGACGTGGCGCGCCAACCCAAGTTCGGCCAGGGTGTCGTCGATCGGGCCTTGCGCGCGACCACGGCGCGAGACGCTGACGTGGTCGTAGGCGCAGAAGCGCTGCGGGATGATGGGGGCCTTGAAGATCGGGTGTTCGTTGCGCGCCAGGCCGCAGAAGGCGGTGGTGAACAAGGTTTGCACCTTGATGTCGGCGCCGAACTTCTGGGAAGAACCGATGTAGAGGTCGGCATCGCCGCTGAGCGCGTCGGCGTCGTGATTGCCTTCGGAGACGAAACGCAGCACGGCGCGAGGCGCGTAGCGGCGCAGGTGCTCGCGCAGCCGGCCGCCGTAGCCGCCCACGAAAACGTCGTTGGCGCGCAAGGTGAAGACCCGCGTCAAGGTCGCCAGATTGACGTCTTCGCCGAAGGCGGTGAAGACGGCCTGCGCCTGTTCGATCACGTGGCGCAGCTGTTCGTGCAGCGCCAGCGCCCGAGGCGTGGGCGCCAGGCCGCGGCCGGAGCGCACCAGCACGGGGTCGCCGACGGCTTCACGGATGCGCGCCAGGCTGCGGCTCATGGCAGGCGTGCTCAGGTTCAGGCGGCGCGCCGCGCCGACGACGCTGCCTTCCTGGATCAGCACATCCAGGGTCAATAGCAGGTTCAGGTCTAGCGATTTCATGCGGCCTAGCATAGCGCGGCGGGTAAATCGGATGGGCGCTCCAGGATTGCGTCTGATGCACTTCTCGATTGCACCGGACGGCATTCCCCGGCGTTCGGGCCGGGACCAACATTCCAGCCTTGGCCGCGCGTGGGCGCAGGCCGATCAAAACCAAGGAGAGACAAATGGCGCTGGAAGTTCTGGAGCTGCATCATCACGCCGTGCGCATGCCGCTGGACAAGGTCGCGGCCATGGGGGCGTTCTATGGGGATGTATTGGGACTGGACACGGACCGGGGCCGCTGGGAGATTCCGGGCATTGCCGGGTACTTCCTGGACATGGGCAACGACTGCCAGATCCATCTGCTGGGCAGCGACGGTCCGTCGCCTTATTCCCAAGGCCCGGGCTGTGACCCTGTGGAAAACCACGTGGCGCTGGCGGTGCGCGATATCGCGGCGGCCGAGGCGGAACTGCAGCGCCTGGCCGTGGACTACTGGAAGCTGGACAACGTGGCAGCGCCGGAGCTCATGCAGCTGTTTTTGCGCGACCCGGTCGGCAACCTGATCGAGCTGCATCAGATCGGCCGCTGCCGCTGCAAGCGCAGCGACCGCGCCTTCGCCGACGCGAAGGCCGCGCAAGGCGCCGCGCCCAAGCAGGGCCAGGGCTGAGAGGCCTGGGATAAGCCATGTTCATCGATCTGAACGACTTGGCGGGCCCCGCCCGCTACAAGCTGCTGACCGCGGCGATCGTGCCGCGGCCCATCGCCTGGATCGTGTCGCGCGACGCCGAAGGGACGACGAACGTGGCGCCGTTCTCGTTCTTCAACCTGATGTCGGGCGATCCGCCGCTGATCTGCGTCGGCATCGGCGTGCGTGGCGATGCGCCCAAGGATACCGCGCGCAATATCGCCGAGCGCGGCGAGTTCACGGTCAGCCTGGTGTCCGCGCCGCAGGCAGGCCGGATGAATGTGACCGCGGTGGATTTTCCCCCCGGCGTGGACGAGTCCCGCGAAGCCGGCCTGGAGCTGGCGCCGTCGCGACGCATCGAGGTGCCATGGGTAGCGCAGTCGCCGGTGGCGTTCGAGTGCCGCGTGCATGAATTGATGCGCATCGACCGCCGCAGCCTGATCGTGGCGCACGTGGCGGCCATGCACGTGCGCGAGGACGTGGTTGCCGACCGGGAGCATCTGTATTTGGATGGCCCCGCGATGGACCTGCTGGCGCGCCTGCACAATCCGGGCTGGTATTGCCGGCCGCAGGCGGCCTTTCAGATGCCCCAGCTGACGCTGGCGCAATGGGAGGCGATGAAGCTGTCCGGCGAGGCCGGGCGCTATCTGGAGCAAGGCGCCGCAGAGCGCTGATGGCACAAGCGCGCGGCGTCACCGCCCCGATCGCGCTTTCAAGTCCCCCATCTCTTCCAGCATGAGCTGATGCGCATAGCGTGAAAACACGCTGACCAGCCGCGTGCGCGTGTGGTACGGCGGATAGAGCAGCGCCACCGTGACCGGCACGGCCGGGCTGAAGGGGCGGATCTCGACGTTGTGGGCGGTGTATTCCTCGCGCGCGGCCAGCGGGTTGATGAGCGCCACGCCCAGGCCCGCACCGACCAGGGCGCAGATGGACGAGCCCAGGCCGGCTTCGGCCACGGTCTGGCGTTCGACCTTGGCCGCCTTGAACACGGCGTCGATCTTTTCGCGCAGCGGCGTGCCGCTGGTGAATGCCACGAACGGCTCGCCGGCGAAGTCGGCGGGCTTGAGCTTCTTCAGCTTGGCCAGGCGATGCCCCTGGGGTACCACCGCCACGCAGCTCATGGTCAGCACCGGTTCGACCTGGATGCCGGGGGAATCGCCCGACAGCATGGCCAGGCCCGTATCGCAGAACCCCGAACTGATCCAGTTGTGCACCGTGCTGGCGTTGCCGGAATGGATGGACACCATGACATCCGGGTATTCCGTCTTGAAGGCGGCGACGATGCGCGCCAGCAGGCCTCCGGCCAGCCGCGGCATGGCGGCCACGCTCAGGCGGCTGGCGCTGAACGAGCGGATGCTGGCCGCCGCCGATTCCAGACCGGCCAGGCCGATGAAGGTCTTTTCCACCTCCTGGAAGAAGCGCGAGCCGTCCTGCGTCGGGCTCAGGCGGCTGCCATTGCGGTCGAACAAGGCGAACTGGGTAATGGCTTCCAATTGCGCAATTAAGCGGCTAACGTGCGGCTGCGAGGTGTGCACGCGCCGCGCGGCGGCAGTCATTGAGCCGGTCATCATGACGGCGCGGAACGCCTCGATGTGCCTCAGGCCCATCCGTGGAATGGCCATGTCAAATCCGTATAGAGGAATACTTGATTGGAACTGGATAAAACCATACCGCTAGTTGATACTTTTTGCCAGCCGCGGGGCTCATCGCGGGACGAGGCGGCTGTCAGCCTGGCTGGCGCCGTCGATCGTGAACATAAGCATGCGCCGCTCGAACGGCGCCAAGGGAATCAGATGAAAGCACTTGCTGCGATCTCCGCCGCCGTGGCCCTCTTGGGGGGCGCGGCCTCCGCCCACGCCGAAGGCCCCAGCCGCCTGGACAAGATCAAGGAAACCGGCGTGATCACGCTGGGCCACCCGGAGACCTCGGTCCCCTTCGCCTATCTCGACGGCAACCAGAAGCCGATCGGCTACACGGTGGAGATCTGCCAGGAAGTCGCCCAGTACGTGAAGGCCGCCCTGAAGCTGCCCAAGCTGGAGGTGCGCTACAACCCGACGACTTCCGCCACGCGCATTCCGCTGCTGGCCAACGGCACCATCGACCTGGAATGCGGCAACACCACCAACAACCTCGACCGTCACAAACTGGTGTCGTTCGCGCCCACGACCTTCGTGGCGCAGGTGGTGCTGGTGGCGCGCAAGGACGGCGGCGTGGACCCCAACAACCTGGAATCCTTCCGCGGCAAATCCATCGCAGCGCAGGCCGGCGGCCAGACCTTCCGGCTGATCTCGCAGTTGAACGCCAAGGGCAACCTGGGCATCACCATGGCGCCTACCAAGGACACCGCTGAAACCATACTGATGGTGGAGTCGGGCCGCGCCGCGGGTTCGGCCAACGATGACGGCATCGCCTACGGCGCGGTGGCTTCGTCGAAGAATCCCGACGCCTTCGTGATCGGCACCAAAGGCCTGGAAATGGCGCCCTACGGCATCATGGAGCCCAAGGACGATCCGGCCTTCAAGAAGGTGGTGGACGACGCGGTGCGCGATCTGATCAAGACGGGCAAGGTGGCCGCGATCTACGACAAGTACTTCAATGCGCCGATCCCGCCCAAGCAGATCAACCTGAAGTACCCGATGAGCGATGCCCTGAAGCGCGCGCTGGCCAATCCGACCGATTCCGGCGATCCCAAGGCGTACGAGTAAGCAGGCTGCGCGCGGGACGCCCGACGTCCCGCGCACTGCCGGGCAAGGACGCTGGCCGCCCGGCGCGGCCGGTGAGCTCATCAAGGGACGAGGATGAATTACAACTGGAGTTGGAGCGTCTTCCTGGAGATGTCGCCAGACGGCGTGCATACCTTCCTGGAGACGATCTTCATCGGCGTGGGCTGGACCTTGGCGTTGGCCCTTACCGCATGGGTGTTCTCGCTATTGTTCGGGGCGTGGCTGGGCGTGATGCGCACCGCCAGTTCGCGCCTGCTGAATGCGCTGGGCGCGACGTATGTGGAGGTGTTCCGCAACATCCCGCTGCTGGTGCAGATGTTCCTGTGGTATTTCGTGCTGCCCGAGCTGCTGCCGCATGCCTGGGGCCTGGCCATGAAGCAGATGCCGCAGCCCTGGGGCCAGTTCGTGCCGGCGGTGCTGTGCCTGGGATTCTACGGATCGGCGCGGGTCGCCGAACAGGTGCGCGCGGGCATACAGTCGCTGCCGCGCGGCCAGTTCCAGGCGGGCACCGCGCTGGGCCTGACCGAGACGCAGGTGTACCGCTACATCATCCTGCCCGAAGCCTTCCGCATCGTGTTGCCGCCCCTGACCTCCGAGTTCATGGGCACCATCAAGTATTCGTCGGTGGCGCTGACCATCGGCCTGCTGGAACTGACGGGACAGGCGCGTTCCATGCAGGAGTTCAGCTTCCACATCTTCGAGGCGTTCTCCGCGGCCACGGTGATCTATCTGATCATCAACGGCATAGTGGTGCTGGGCATGCGCCTGCTCGAGCGCCATGTCGCGGTTCCCGGACTGATCGGTTCGGCGAAAAGGCCCTAGGGTAGCGACATGGGCAAATTCGATTTCGATGTGATCTGGGCGGCGCTGCCCTATCTGTTCAAGACGGGCATGACGTTCACGCTGACGCTGACCGCGCTGGCGGGCGTGATGGGCCTGGCGCTGGGTACGCTGCTGGCGATGATGCGGCTGTCGCGCTTCAAGATACTGTCGGTGCCGGCGGGCATCTACGTCAACGTGATGCGTTCGATTCCGCTCTTGCTGGTGATCTTCTGGTTCTACTTCCTGGTGCCCTACATTGCCGCCTGGGTGGTGGGGTCGCCCACGCCGCTGCGCGTGGGGGCGTTCAATTCGGCCGTGATCACCTTCACGCTGTTCGAGGCCGCGTATTTCTGCGAGATCATGCGCGCCGGCATACAGTCGATTGCGCGCGGCCAGGTGTCGGCCAGCATGGCGCTGGGCCTGAACCACTGGCAGGGCATGCGCTACGTGGTGCTGCCGCAGGCCTTCCGCAACATGCTGCCGGCGCTGCTGACGCGCATCATCATCCTGTTCCAGGACACCTCGCTGGTGTATGTGCTGTCCTTGACCGACTTCCTCGGCGCGGCGGCCAAGATCGGCCAGCGCGACGGCCGGTTGGTGGAGCTCTATCTGTTCGTGGCGGTGGTGTATTTCGTGATCTGCTTCACGGCGTCCCGCCTGGTCAAGCTGCTGGAAAAGCGCACGCGAGTGCTGCGCTAGCGCAGCCCTTCCAGTTATCCACAGGTTCCAACAATGCAACTCTCTTCCCAGCCTCCGATGATAGCGATCAAGCAGGTCAGCAAGTGGTACGGCGACTTCCAGGTGCTGGACGATTGCTCCACCACCGTGGGCCGCGGCGAAGTCGTGGTGGTGTGCGGGCCGTCGGGCTCGGGCAAGTCCACGCTGATCAAGACCGTGAACGCGCTGGAGCCCTTCCAGAAGGGCGAGATCCAGGTCAACGGCATTTCGGTGGGCGATCCGCGCACCAATCTGCCCAAGCTGCGCGCGGTGGCCGGCATGGTGTTCCAGCACTTCGAGCTGTTCCCGCACCTGTCGGTGACCGAGAACCTGTGCCTGGGCCAGCTCAAGGTGCTCAAGCGCGGCAAGGACGAGGCCCGCCAGCGCGCGCTGTCACTGCTGGAGCGCGTGGGCCTGTCGGCGCACAAGGACAAGCATCCCGGCGAACTGTCGGGCGGCCAGCAGCAGCGCGTGGCGATTGCGCGCGCCTTGTCCATGGACCCGGTGGTCATGCTGTTCGACGAACCGACCTCGGCGCTGGATCCGGAGATGGTCAACGAGGTATTGGACGTGATGACCGACCTGGCCGCCGAAGGCATGACGATGATGGTGGTGACCCATGAAATGGGGTTTGCCCGCCGCGTCGCCGACCGTGTGATTTTCATGGACGGCGGCAAGATCGTGGAGGACTGCGACAAGGAGCAGTTCTTCGGCGATGTGGAGGAGCGTGCGCCGCGCACGCGCCAGTTTCTTTCCAAAATCCTGCAGCACTGACAGCCATGACCCAGACCCATCCCGCCGCTCCCCGCGCACCCGTCGACCTGCGCAGCGACACGGTCACCCATCCCACCGCGGCCATGTACGAGCGTATGCGCACCGCACCCATTGGCGATGACGGCCTGGACGGCGACCCCACCGTGCGCGAGCTCGAGGCATACGTGGCCATGCAATTGGGCAAGGAAGCCGGGCTGTTCGTGCCCAGCTGCACCATGGCCAACCTGCTGGCGGTGCTGGCGCAGACACAGCGCAATGAACAGGTCGTGCTGGAATCAGCCGCCCATATGTACACGTCCGAGCGCGGCGCGGCTACGTTCACCGGCTCGTTCTACCTGGGCGTGCCCGGTTCTGATGGCGCCATGGACCTGAACCGGCTGGAGGAGGCCTTGCAGTCCGGCGGCCACAGGCTGAAGACGGCGCTGGTGACCATGGAAACCTCGCACAACAACGCCGCTGGCGCGGTGCTGCCGCTGGATCACATGCAGGCGGTACACGGCATGGCGCGGGCGGCGGGCGCGCCGATGCGGCCGTGGGCAAGACCGTGGTCAGCAGCGGCTTGATCGATCGCGTCGCGGCGCGCATCGGACGGCGCCTGTA
>LNAP01007606.1_pt1 | contig 16409 bp, 12 predicted proteins | sample 602601 | NCBI WGS metagenome assembly LNAP01 (sample SAMN02440304, study PRJNA202911) | soil metagenome | biome: Subtropical and temperate rainforests or woodlands; isolation source: soil samples (1 kg each in a 20% v/v slurry with milli Q water) were... ... | reverse complement strand
TGGTGCGCATGGTGCGCCAGGACTGCGGCTCGTGCCACGGCCTGCACCTGACCGGCGGCCTGGGCCCGGCCCTGGCGCAGCGCGGCGCGCGCACCGGAGGGGCCGGAGAAATCACCGGTCTCCAGCGCAATGTCCTCGAAGAACACCCCATCGGTACAGCTGTGCGCGGTGTGCCAGCCGTGCGCCCGGCACAGCGCGGCCAGCAGGCGCACGGTGGTGGTCTTGCCGTTGGAGCCGGTGACCAGCGCGGTGGGGATGCCATGCAGGCGCGCCCACGGGATTTCGGCGACCTGCGGCAGTTCGTCCAGGAACCAGCTGCGCGCGCCGTCGCCGCTGCCCAGGGTCAGTTCGTCCTCGTCCAGCAGGAACGGCAGGTCGTGCGCGAGGGCTTCTGCCTGCAGCGTGACCAGCTGTGGAAGCGCCTCGGCGGCGGCCGCCGCGCGCAGCGTGTGCAGGGCCAGGGTCGCATCCCACACCGCCGCATGGCCGGGCGCATGGAAGGCCGGCGCATCGCTGCCCGCGGCCTGCCACCACGCCCACTCGTTTACTTCGGTGGCGGTGTAGAGCTGATCCAGCGGCGCGGCGAAGGCCAGGGTCACGCCGCTGGCATGCACCCGCTGGTGCACCGCGCCGTCGGCCCAGTCCAGCGCCCGGCGCATCTGCCGTACCAGCCCGCGCCAGCGCCTGGGCGCGATGGCGTCGAAGGCCAAGCCGTGCGCCGACTCCAGCGCCACCCCGGGACCGGCGAAGTAGACGTTGCAGCCGGTCAGCCGGCGCGAATCCTGGAAGGGTTCAGGGCGCATGGGAAATTTCGCAAAGCGTGGGATGCTGGTCTGCGCGGACCGGCATGCAAGCAACGGCACCTCGCAGCGCGCGCGCCCTCATCGCCCCCCGGATCGAACCCGGGACAGGCGCTTCGGGCTTCTTCTCTACCACAAGCGGGGGAGCCACCACCGCGATGTTCTGCGGACAGTCGTGGGTCCGTGCGGCGAGGACGATCGGGGGATTTGCTGCGGGAGACGGCACTAGTCGCCCTGCTCATCCACGCGCTCGAACACCAGCCCGCGCTCGTCGCGGACCATGCCCTCCAGCATCGCGGCCAGGGCCGGGCCGGGCGGCTGGCCGAGGGTGACCGGCGCATCGGGCACCGGCGCCGGCTGTGCGGGCTGCCCGGCCGGCCTGAACTTGGTGATCTGTTTCCAGGTGCGGGCCAGCGCATCGGCGAAGATCACCAGCAGGTCGCCGGGCTGGCCCATGCCCAGCGCCGCGTCCACGGCCTGCTGCTCGTCGGGGATCACGCTGATCGCCTCGCTGCCGATGCCGGCCTGGCGCAGCGCGCCGGCGATGATCCGCGGCACCTCGTCGCCATCGCGGCCGCGCAGTGAATCGTCGCGACGCACGATGTAATGATCGAAGCGCCCGGCCACCGCACCGGCGATTTCCACCAGGTCCTGGTCGCGACGATCGCCCGGGCCGGTCAGCACCACGATGCGCCGGCCGGACACGTCCATGCGCTGGGCCAGCTCGGCCATCACGCCCACCGCGTGCGCGTTGTGGGCGTAGTCCATCAGTACCTTGAACGGATGCTCGGAAAACAGGTTCATCCGCCCCGGCGCCTGGAAGAAGGTGGTGTCGAAAGTGCGCAGGCCCTGGCGGATCGCTTCCAGCTTCAGGCCCAGCGAAAACGCCATCGCCGCGGCGAACATCGCGTTCTGCACGTTGTGCAGGGCGCGGCCTTCCAGGGTGGCCGGGATCAGGTGCGTCCACAGCAGCGGGATGTGACTGCCCTTGTCGTAGAGGGTGATCATCTGGCCGTTGACGCCAGCCTCCAGCGCGCATGCGCGGCCGCCGGCGCGGATGTGTTCGCGCACCAGCGGATGCGAGGGGTTGGTGGTGACGTAGCAGATGGTGCGCGCATCGGTGTAGGCGGACATCTTGATCACGTTGGGATCGTCGGCATTGAGCACCGCGCAGTCGCGCGCCACCTCGACCACGATGCGCTTGACCTGCGCCAGCTGCTCCAGCGTGTCGATGCCCTTCAAGCCAAGGTGGTCGGAGGCGACGTTGAGCACCGCGCCCACATTGACCTCCGGCACACCCATGCCGGCGCGCAGCAGGCCGCCGCGCGCGGTTTCCAGGATCGCGATGTCGATCTGCGGGTCGCCCAGCACCATCCGCGCCGAGACCGGCCCGGTCATGTCGCCTTCCACGGTGCGCTGGCCGTCGATGTAGACCCCGTCGGTGGTGGTCAGGCCCGGCGTGTGGCCGGCCATCTTGGTGATGTGGGACAGCATGCGCGCGGTGGTGGTCTTGCCGTTGGTGCCGGTGACCGCGGCGATCGGCACGCGCGCCGGCGTGCCCGGCGGGAACAGCATGTCGATCACCGGGCCGGCCGCATCGCGCGCGGTGCCCTCGCTGGGTGCCACGTGCATGCGCAAGCCGGGCGCGGCGTTGACCTCGCAGATCGCCCCGCCGATGGCCTTGTAGCTTTCGGCGATGTTGGGGCTGATGAAGTCCACGCCGGCCACGTCCAGGCCGATCGCGCGCACCGCACGCACGGCCATGTCGCGGTTGTCCGGATGGATGATGTCGGTGACATCGGTGGCGGTGCCGCCGGTGGACAGGTTGGCGGTGGAGCGCAGGAACACCACCTCGCCTGGCGCCGGCACCGAGAAATGGTCGTAGCCGACGCGGCCGAGCATCAGATCGGCCTGTTCGTCCAGCTCCAGCTGGGTCAGCACCTTCTCGTGGCCGATGCCGCGGCGCGGATCGGCGTTGACCCGGTCGACCAGCTCTGCGATGTCGGCGATGCCGTCGCCGACCACGTGACCGGGCGTGCGTCGGGTGGCGGCGATCAGCTCGCCATTGACCACCAGCAGGCGATGGTCGTCGCCGGCGATGTAGGTTTCCACGATCACCGAACGCGCATGCTCGCGCGCGGCTTGAAAGCCTGCGCGCACTTCATCGTCGCTGGAGATGTTGATGGTGATGCCGCGGCCGTGGTTGCCGTTGTACGGCTTGGTCACCACCGCCCCGCCCAGCCGCCTGGCCGCGCGCACTGCACCGGCCGCATCGCTGGCCAGCATCTGGCGCGGCACCGGCAGGCCCAGGCCGCCCAGGATGTTGTTGGTTTCTTCCTTGTCGCTGGCCAGCTCCACGGCGATGTGCGAGGTCTTGCCGGTGACCGTGGCCTGGATGCGCTGCTGGTACTTGCCGTGGCCAAACTGGACCAGCGACTGGTTGTTGAGGCGGAACCACGGAATCCGGCGATCCTCGGCCGCCTTGACCAGCGCGGCGGTGGACGGGCCCAGCGCACGCCGCTGCGCGTAGCGGATGAACTCCACCCGCGCGGTGTCCCAGTCCCAGTCCTCGGGAAGTTTTTCACTGCCGCGCAGCTCGGCCGGCAGCAGCGAAGTCAGCAGCCGCAGCGCCAGCTCGCCGGCGGCGATGCCTTCCTCGCGCTGGGCGTATTCGTAGATCACCTCGTAGACCCCGTGGCGCCGGTCGCCCACGCCGCGGGTCTTGCCGAAGGTGACATCCTCGCCGGCGATGTTCTGCAGTTCGATGGCCACATGTTCCAGCACATGGCCCAGCCAGGTGCCTTCGCCCTCGCGCATGCGCCGGATCAGGCCACCGGGCTGGCGATACGAGCAGCCGTGTTCGGCCAGGCCGGGCAGGGCCGCGACCAGGCCATCGACGAATGCGCTGCCCAGCCTGCCGGTGGGCCAGTCTTCCAGCGCCTCCAGGTCCAGGATGACCGGGAAGTGCGCGTACAGCGAAGGACCGACGTAGACCGAACGCTCAAGGATGCGCATGCACTACCTCATGTCTTGGAAGGGGCCAGGGTGCCGGCCGAGGCCTTGCGGGTGGCCAGGTTGAAGGTCGCCCCGGCCAGCAGGATGTGCACGGTCAGGCCCAGCATGCACACCGGCTGGTCCTCGCCGGCATCGGCCATCGAGGAAAAGCCAAGGTTGCCGGCATCGACCACGCTGACCGAGCCGGAGCCTTCCACTTCCAGCGTGTTGTCCGGGCCGATGAAGGCCGCGGTGTCCTCGTCCAGGCCGATGCCGATGGCAAACGGGTTGTAGGCCAGCGCCGCGAGCAGGCGACCCAGCCGATCGCGCTGGCGGAAATGCTGGTCGATCACGAAGCGGTTGGTCAGGCCCAGCCCGGGCGCCAGGCGCACCGAGTCGGCCCGCGGCGAGGAGCCTTCCTTGCCGAAGGCGATCATGTGTTCGGACAGGATGCTGGCCCCGGCGCTGGTGCCGCCCACGGTCACCCCGGCGGCATTGCAGGCGCGGATCATCTGCGCCGCCGGCGTGCCGCCCAGGATCGTGGACAGGCGCAGCTGGTTGCCGCCGGTGAAGAAGATCGCACTGGCCCGCTCGATCCGGTCCAGGCGGCCGGAGTCGGTGCAGTCGCCGCGGCTGTCGAAATCGACCACCTCCACCTTGCGCGCGCCCAGCTCGCCGAACAGGCGCTGGTAGCGCGGCCCGGTATCGCGCAGCTGGCTGGCGGTGGGGATGACCACGATCTCGGCCGTGCTGCCGCCGGCAACGGCCAGGAATCGCTTGAGGATGCGCGGGTTCTCGTCCTTGTTCTCGGCACCGCCGATGGGAACGATCCAGCCTCTTTGGTCACCCTCGGCGACCTTGCTCGGACACATGACGGGGCTCTGACTCCTGCGGGAAACGGGTTGAATGACGCGGAAAGCCTTCGCCGCGAGGCGGCCATCAGGCAAGTGGCCCGGTGCCGCGATTTCCCCCGATCCACCCCCCAAGGCCGGGCCTGGACCCAACCCTGGCCACGGTAGCACGCGCCGCAGCGGCGGGCCTCTGCCCACGACGGGGACGCCTGCTAACCCGTGGCCGGCGCCCGTCCGGGCCAAGCCCTCATGGCCGCGCCCAGCGCCGGCGGCCGTGGCCACCGGACGGGCCGGCGGTGGCAACTGCGGCTACAATGGCCCCCGCGCTTGGCCCCGTAGCTCAGCTGGATAGAGCGTCCCCCTCCTAAGGGGAAGGTCAGTGGTTCGAATCCACTCGGGGTCACCAGTCCCACGCAAGGCCGCCCCTGAGGCAGCACGGGCCGGCGGGTGGAGGCCGCCGGGCAGGAACGACGGCACGGTTCAGAACAGCAGCGAGGACATCCGGCGACGGTACTTGCCGACCAGGTCCTGGTCTTCGATCACGCGGAAGGCATCGATCAGCGACTTTCTGGCCTGGCCGTCTTCCCAGGCGCGGTCGCGGCGCAGCAGTTCGATGAACTGTTCCAGCGCGCCCTCGGCGTCGCCGGCGACCAGCTTGTGCACGCCCAGCAGGTGGCGGGCGCGCAGGTCGTTCTCGTCCCTGGCCAGCGCGGCCTCCAGTGCCTGCGGGGCCGGTGCGTCCTTGAGCAGGGCGGCGAAGCCCAGGCGGGCGCGGGCCTTGACCGCGCGCTCGTCGGTGGCCAGGTTGGCGGGCAGGGCGTCGAGCAGGGCTTCGGCCTCGGTTGCATCACCGGTGGCCAGCAGGGCCAGGGCCAGGTCGAGCTTCAGCTCGTCCCTGTCCGGCTCGGCGGCGATGGCCTGGCGCAGCGCGGCGACCTGTTCGGCCGGGCTGAGCGGGGTCAACGCTTCGGGCTCATCATTGGCGGCCGCCTCGGCCGGCTCCACGCCATGCTGCTGCAGGAAGGCGCGCAGCTGGCCCTCCGGCAACGCGCCGGGAAAGCCGTCCACGATCTGCCCGTCGCGGACCAGGAACACGGTCGGCACCGAGCGGATCTGGAAGGCCGCGGCGATCTGCTGCTCGGCATCGACATCGACCTTGGCCAGCTCGAAGGCGCCGTTGTACTCGCCGGCCAGCTTTTCCAGGATCGGGCCCAGGGTCTTGCAGGGGCCGCACCAGGTTGCCCAGAAATCCACCAGCACCGGGGTGGTCATGGATTTTTGCAGCACCTCGGTTTCGAAGGTGTCGGTGGTGGCATTGAAGACGTGGGGCAGCGGGCTCATGGGAGGTCTGGTCCTTGCAACGGCGATGGCAGGCAGATGGTGCCGGGGCGGCGAGGATACAAGCCGGGTGGCGGCGGCCATTGACACCGGCGGCGGTGCCGGTAGCCTGCCCGCGCATGGAATCCCCCCGCTCGATCCAATGCGCGCGCGGCCACGCGCGCAACGCCACGGCCCGTCGGTGAAGCTGGCGAGCCTGCGCTGGTGGCGCGTGTGCAGTCCGCTGGCCGCCTTGCTCTGCCTGGGTGCGGCGCTGGGGTTCGGCGCGGCGCTGCCGGGGTACTCGCCCTGGGATCATCCGCTGGCGGTGCTGGGCGCGCAGGGCGTTCCGAATGCGCGGTGGTTCAACCTGCTGGGCTTCATCCTGCCCGGCGCGCTGTGCGCGATGGTCGGATTGGGCCTGCGCCTGCGGATCCCGCTCAGGGCGGCCTGGCCGCAGCGGATCGGGGCACAGCTGATGTTCCTCTCGGCGCTGGGGCTGGTGGCGATGGGCCTGTTCCAGCTCCAGCCGCAGCAGCTGCGCGGTACCCAGACCCAGCTGCACGCCACTGCCTGGGGCCTGTGGTGGGCCACCGGCCTGGCCTCGGCGCTGCTGCTGGCACTGGGCCTGCGCAGGCAGGCGCACTGGCGCGGACTGGTCCTGGGCGGGCCGGTCCTGGCCCTGGGCGTGGTCGCGTTCGCCCTGGTGCTTCCAGCGGTGCTGCCGGATGGCCTGTCGCAGCGGATCGCGCTGCTGCTGTGGTTCGGATGGTGCGCGCTGGCGGGCTTGAGCGGTCCTTCGCGGTCCCTGGCGGGCAGCTTGCAAGGCTGAAGCGGGCCTGCGCACCGGCACAGCGCGCGGGTGCAGCCGGTGGTGCGCTGCGGTACGCTTTGCGGCTTTGCAGCCGCCTTCGCAGCCCCTACCCATGTCCGCCGTTCCCGAAACCCACGCCTACGACCCCAAGCAGGTCGAAACCTCCGCGCAGCAGTTCTGGAACGCCAGCAAGGCCTTCGAGGTCAGCGAGACCTCGGACAAGCCCAAGTACTACTGCCTGTCGATGCTGCCCTACCCGTCCGGTGCGCTGCACATGGGCCACGTGCGCAACTACACCATCTCCGACGTCATCAGCCGCTACAAGCGCATGACCGGGCACAACGTGCTGCAGCCGATGGGCTGGGACGCCTTCGGCCTGCCGGCCGAGAACGCCGCGATCAAGAACAGGACCGCGCCGGCCCAGTGGACCTACGCCAACATCGAGCACATGCGCAGCCAGCTCAAGGCGCTGGGTTACGCGATCGACTGGACCCGCGAGTTCGCCACCTGCAGCCCCGAGTACTACGTGCACGAGCAGCGCATGTTCACCCGGCTGCTGCGCAAGGGCATCGCCTACCGCAAGGCCTCGGTGGTGAACTGGGACCCGGTGGACCAGACCCGAGCAGGTCATCGACGGCCGCGGCTGGCGCTCGGGCGCGCTGGTGGAAAAGCGCGAGATCCCGCAGTGGTTCCTGCGCATCACCGACTACGCCCAGGAGCTGCTGGACGGCCTTGATACGCTGCAAGGCTGGCCCGAGTCGGTCAAGACCATGCAGCGCAACTGGATCGGCCGCTCCGAAGGCCTGGAAATCCAGTTCAACGTCGAAGGCGGCCATGAGCCGTTGATGGTGTTCACCACCCGCCCGGACACGCTGATGGGCGTGACCTTCGTGTCGATCGCCGGCGAGCATCCGCTGGCCCTGAAGGCCGCTGCGTCCAACCCGGAACTGGCCGCCTTCCTGGAGCAACTCAAACTGGGCGGGGTGTCCGAAGCCGAGCTGGAGACCCAGGAAAAACGCGGCATGGACACCGGCCTGAAGGCCGTGCACCCGATCAGCGGCGAGAGCGTGCCGGTGTGGGTGGCCAACTTCGTGCTGATGGGCTATGGCACCGGCGCGGTGATGGCCGTGCCCGGCCATGACCAGCGCGATTTCGAGTTCGCGACCAAGTACGGGCTGCCGATCGTGCAGGTGATCCAGCTCAAGGAGCCGCGCAACGAGGCCGAACGCCACTACGACAGCAGCCAATGGCAGGACTGGTATGCGGACAAGACCCGCGAATTCCAGCTGATCAATTCGGCCGAGTTCGACGGACTGGATTTCCACGAAGCCTTCGAGGCGCTGGCCGAGCGCTTCGAACGCAAGGGCCAGGGCCAGCGCCGGGTGAACTATCGCCTGCGCGACTGGGGGGTGAGCCGCCAGCGCTACTGGGGCTGCCCGATCCCGGTGATCCACTGCCCCCAGTGTGGTGCGGTGCCGGTGCCGGACGACCAGCTGCCGGTGCTGCTGCCGGAGAACGTGACCCTGGACGGGTTGAAGTCGCCGCTGAAGGCCGATCCGACGTGGCGCGTGACCCCCTGTCCGGAGTGCGGCGGCGCGGCCGAGCGCGAGACCGACACCTTCGACACCTTCATGGAATCGAGCTGGTATGTGGCCCGTTACACCAGCCCGGGTGCGGCGACGATGGTCGACAAGCGCGCCAACTACTGGATGCCGGCGGACATGTACGTCGGCGGGATCGAGCACGCGATCCTGCACCTGATGTATTTCCGCTTCTACCACAAGCTCATGCGCGACGCGCGGCTGGTGGACAGCGACGAGCCGGCCACCAACCTGCTGACCCAGGGCATGGTGATCGCCGAGACCTATTACCGCCTCAATGCCGACGGTTCCAGGGAGTGGATCAACCCGGCCCAGGTCCAGGTGCAGCGCGATGAGCGCGGCCGCATCGTCGGTGCGGTCCTGGCCAGCGACGGCCAGCCGGTGCAGATCGGTGGCGTGGAGAAGATGTCCAAGTCCAAGAACAACGGCGTGGATCCGCAATCGATGGTGGACAAGTTCGGTGCCGACACGGTGCGGCTGTTTTCCATGTTCGCCGCGCCGCCCGAGCAGTCGCTGGAATGGAACGAAGCCGGGGTGGAAGGCATGTCGCGGTTCCTGCGCCGGCTGTGGACCCAGGCCCAGCGCCATGCCGCCGGCGGCGCCGCCCCGGCACTGGACGTGGCGGCGTTGAATACCGAGCAGAAGGCCCTGCGCCGCAAGACCCACGAAACCATCGCCAAGGTCGGCGACGATTATGGCAAGCGCCACGGCTTCAACACCGCCATCGCCGCGGTGATGGAGCTGTCCAACGCGCTGGCCAGGTTCGATGACCTCAGCGAGCCCGGCCGCGCCGTACGCCAGGAGGCGCTGGAAGCGGCGGTGCTGCTGCTCAACCCGATCACCCCGCACTCCAGTCACGCGCTGTGGCAGCTGCTGGGCCATGCCCAGACGCTGCTGGAGGACCTGCCGTTCCCGCAGGCCGACCCGGCGGCGATGGTGCGTGACTCGGTGACCCTGGCCGTGCAGGTCAACGGCAAGCTGCGCGGCACGATCGAGGTCGCGGCCGATGCACCCAGGGATCTGATCGAATCGCTGGCCAGGGCCGAGCCCAACACGGCCAGGTTCCTGGCAGGCAGCACGATCCGCAAGGTGATCCTGGTGCCGGGCAAGATCGTCAACCTGGTCGCAGCGTGAGCTCTCAAGCCGCGTTCACGCTGGATCAGGCAGGCTCGCCCGTCGCTCAGCTGCCGTCCCTGCCACCCTTGCCGCGCCTGCCGGCCTCGTCCAGACTCCCCGCCATGAAACCGACCCCGATGCTGCGGCTGCTGGCCGTCACCCTGCTTGCTGTCTCCCTGTCGGCCTGTGGCTTTCACCTGCGCAGCAAGATCGCGCTGCCGGCGGATCTGGGCCCGGTCAAGGTCTCGGCCAGCGATCCGTACAGCCCGTTGGCGCGTGATGTGGCGATGGGCCTGAAAGCCGCCGGCGCCATCCCGGCCGAAGACGCCAACGCCAAGGCCGCCACCCTGGAGATCCTGTCCGAGCAATGGGGCGATCGCCCGATCGCGCTGGACGAGCAGGGCCGCGCGCTGGAATACAGCCTGCGCTATGCGGTGGTGTTCCGCTTCGTGCGCGCCGATGGCAGCGAGCTGGTCCCGCAGCAAGTGGTCGAACTCTCGCGCGATTATGTGGCCGAAGCGACCGACCTGACCGGTACCACCTCCGAGCGCGAAATCCTGTCCGAAGAACTGCGCCGCGACATGTCCGCCTCGATCCTGCGTCGCGTCGACGGTGTGGTGCGTGGCGTGGGCCGGGTGCCGCCACCTCACGCGCAGTAGCGATGGAACTGGCCCCCGACCGGCTGGCCGCGCAGGTCGCCGATGCGGCGCTGGCGCCGGCCTACCTGATCGCCGGGCCGGAACCGCTGCTGGTGCTGGAGGCCGCCGATGCGGTCCGCGCGCGCGGGCGCGCGCTGGGCATCGCCGAGCGCGAAATCTTCGACCTGGAGGGCCGCGACATCGACTGGGCCGGGCTGCAGGCCAGCTTCGATGCGCCCAGCCTGTTCAGTGCCCGCCGCATCGTCGAGGTCCGCCTGCCCACCGGCAAGCCGGGCAAGGAGGGGGCCGAGGTCATCAGTGCCTTCTGCGCGCGCCCGCCGCAGGACGTGGTGCTGCTGGTCACCGCCGGCGAATGGAGCAAGGCCCATCGCGGCAAGTGGGCCGATGCGATCGAGCGCATCGGCGTGCTCTCGGTGGCCTGGGCGATCAAGCCGCACGAACTCTCCGGCTGGGTCCAGGCACGATTGCGTGCGCGCGGCCTGCGGGCCGAGCGCGATGCGATCGCGCTGCTGGTCGAGCGGGTGGAAGGCAACCTGCTGGCCGCCGCCCAGGAAATCGACAAGCTGGTCCTGCTGGCCGATGGCCGGACCCTGGACCTGGCGACGATGCAGTCGCTGGTGGCCGATGCGGCGCGCTTTGACGTGTTCGGTCTGATCGAGACCACCCTGTCGGGCCATGCCGGCCAGGCCGCGCGCATGCTCGCCGGACTGCGCGCCGAAGGCGAGGCGGTCGCCGGGCTGATGCCGATGGTGGTGCGCAACCTGCTCAGCACCGCGCACCTTGCGCGCGTGGCCGGGCAGGGCGGCAACTCCGGATCCGGTCTGGCCGCCGCGATGAAGGGGCAGGGCATCTGGGAAAGCCGGCAGGCGCCGTTCAAGCGCGCGCTGCAGCGCCATGCCAGCCCGGCCCGCTGGGACCGTTTCGTCGCCGAGGCCGGACACATCGATCGCATCGCCAAGGGCCGCGCCGAAGGCGATGCCTGGGTCGCCCTGGAACGGCTGCTGCTGGCGATCGCCGATGCCAAGGCGGTGGAGCTGCTGGTGTGAGGGACGGGGGGCTGGAAGCCGGGACTCGGGACCTAAAAGCCGGGACCCGGGACCCGGGACTCGGGACCCGGGACCTGGAAGCCGGGACCCGGGACCCGGGACTCGGGACCCGGGAACAGCAACAGCAACAACAACAACAACAACAACAACAACAACAACAACAACAACAACAACAACAACAACACCCGTGGGCTGTGCTGGCTTCTGGCTCTTCCGGGTCCCGGGTCCCGGGTCCCGGGTCCCGCAAGCAACGGCACCCCGGGCCTGTGCTGGCTTCTGGCTTTTCCGGGTCCCGGGTCCCGGGTCCCGGGTCCCGCAAGCAACGGCAACCCGGGCCTGTGCTGGCTTCTGGCGCTTCCGGGTCCCGGGTCCCGGGTCCCGGGTCCCGTGGACAGCACCACCCCGGGGCTGTGCTGGCTTCTGGCTCTTCCGGGTCCCGGGTCCCGGGTCCCGGGTCCCGTAAACAGCACCACCCGGGGCCTGTGCTGGCTTCTGGCGCTTCCGGGTCCCGGGTCCCGGGTCCCGAGTCCCGGCTTGCACGCCCCGAGTCCCGGCCCCATCTCATCTACGGCGGGACCTTCGATCCCTTCCACAACGGGCACCTGGCCATTGCCCGCCTGGCAGGGCAGACCCTGCAGGTCCCGGTGACCCTGGTGCCCGCGGCTGATCCGCCGCATCGCCCGCCGCCCGGTGCCAACGCCGGGCAACGGCTGGCGATGCTGGAAGCGGCCGTCGCAGGCGACCCGGGCCTGCGCGTGGACCGGCGCGAGCTGGATCGCCCGGGACCTTCCTACACGGTCGATACCTTGCGCGAACTGCGCGCCGAGCTTGGCCCCCAGGCACCGCTGGCCTTGCTGATCGGCGCCGACAGTTTCCTGGGCCTGCCGGACTGGCACCAATGGCAAGCGCTGTTCGGCCTGGCACATCTGGTCGTGGCCGAGCGCGCTGACACCATGCTCGAGCAGCTGCCGGCAGTGCTGGCCGAGGCGGTGGCGGCACGTTGGACCAGCGAGCCTGCCGACCTGCAGTCTGCCCCCGCGGGCCGGGTCCTGCGCCTGCACCAGCCGCTGCAGGCCGAATCGGCCAGCGACGTGCGTGCGCGCATCGCCGCCGGCCAGTCCTGGCAGGCGCTGGTGCCGCCTGCAGTGGCCGCATTCATCATGGCCCACGGCCTGTACGGAGCGGCGGCGCTATAATCGCGGCTGGTCCGTCCACCAAGTCGCTCTTTTGTCCAGCCAAGCCCACGTCATCAAGACCCGCCTGCCCAGCCCGCCCCCGTCCGTCCCGGACCTGCTTGCCAGCGTGCATGCCGCGGTGGGTGAGCTCAAGGCCAAGGAAGTCATCGAGATCGACGTGCGCGGCAAATCCAGCGTCGCCGATTTCCTGGTGATCGCCTCGGGCACCTCGACCCGCCACGTGAAGTCCATCGCCGACGAAGTGGTGAAATTCGCCAAGAAGCTCGAGGTGATGCCACTGGGCGTGGAAGGCGAGCGCGAAGCCGAATGGGTGCTGGTCGACCTGGGCGATGTGATCGTCCACGTCATGCTGCCGCGGGTGCGCGAGTTCTACGCGCTGGAGCGGCTGTGGACCGTGGGCGACCAGCCGCCGGAAGACGAGTCCGACGACCCATCGCGGTCCTGACCCGTTGGGTTGCGTGGACGAACGGCGCCTGGTGGCGCCGTTCTGCGTTGCAGAGGGCGGCACCGATCAGAGCGGGCCGCGTTCCCACGGCCCGGTGATGGCCACGGTGATGCCGGGGGTCTGGATGTTGACGAACAAGGTGCGGCCTTCCGGACTCCACGCGGCGCCGCAGAACTCGCTGGTCCGGTAATCGCCCGCGGCAATGGTCTTGCCGGCACCGGCAATCTGGTCGGCGGTCAGCTCGGCGTTGTTCTTCAGCAGATGGAACGGCTCGCCGCTGCGGGTCAGCCCGACCAGGCGCGTCCCCGGGCCGTAGTCATCGGGGCTGCCGCTCGGTTCCGCGTCAGGGTCCTCGCACAGCACCACGCCGCCATGCGGGCTGACCGTGATGTTGTCCGGGTTGTGCGCGGCCAACTGGTTGCCGCTGACGAAGAGTGCACTCAACTGCTGGGTCGCCAGATCCAGCACCCACACCGCACCGTAGCCACGGCCGCGGCGGCCATCCGCGCCCACGCCGGTACTGGTATCGACGATGAAAACCTTGCCAGCCGAATAGAAGATGCCTTCGCCGCGGCTCATGCGCAGCGCGCCATCGGTCCAGGCCTGGGCAAACGGCCCGCTCAGCGTGTCGCTGGGGTTGAGATCCGGGAAGCCGCTCACCGTGACGGTGTCCAGGTCCGGATCGGCGATGTCCACCCATTCCAGCTGGAAGCGGTCGCCGATCCCGGCCACGACCAGGTCGGCGTTCGACCTGCCCTTGACCCGCGCCGCCTGCAGGCGGCCGCCGTTTTCCAGCGAGCCGGGGCGCCCGTTGCGGTCGTTGGGGATGAAGCGGTAGAGGCCCGACTTGTTGCGATCGTCTTCGGTCAGGTACAGGTAGCCGGTCTGCGGGTCGATGGCCACGGCTTCGTGGCTGAAACGGCCCAGCCCGACCAGCGGGCGGCCGGTGGTCCGTTCGGCGTCAGGGTTCACTTCGAACACGTACCCATGCTTGAGGCCGGTGCTGGACACCGCATCGGACTTGATCTCCTCGCAGCTCAGCCAGGTGCCCCAGGGCGTGCGGCCACCGGCACAGTTGACCACGGTGCCGGCTAGACTGGCTTCAGCCTGCAGCCACTGGCCATCGCGGAAGCGCAGCGTGGTGGTGCCGCCGCCGGCGCGCGCACCAGCACTGTCGATGGCACCGGTATCGTAGGTGCCGGGTGCACTGAATGGCGTGGCCGTGCCGCCGACTTCGTGATTGCGGATCAGGACCAGCTCTGGTCCGTTGCCGCGCCCTCGCCCGTGCCTGGCAATGCCCAGGCCCCGGCCATGTCCGTGCATCACCGCCATGCCGTCATGCCTGGCGGGCGTTGCCTGGCCGTCCGCCAGGCGGTCGCCAGTCCACGAGAACGAGCTGTAGCTGAACCCCGGCGGCAGCAACAGCAGTGGCAAGCCGGTGGACTGGTCAGCCACCGGGGCCAAAGCGCCATACGGACTGCGGACCGGTGTCAATACGGTCGGATCACCGGTTGCGGCCAGGGCTTGACGCGAATGCAGCGCACTCAACGTACCCAGAGTGCCCAGGGCGACTGCGGCGGCACTGCCCTTGAGGACGGTTCGGCGGGCTGGATCGAACTTGGCGTTCATGTGGCGACTCCTGCTAGCGAAGGAAGTGCCGACCGTAGGAAATCGCTGTAACCATTGGATGACAAACACATGGAATGCGCCGGCCATTCGACGAACGTCCCATGGCTATCATGCTTTCATGAGGGACCATCCATGAAGCAAGGCGCATGAAAGCCCGCCTGATCGCCACCGGTGAGCGCGCACCCGGCTGGGTCGCCGAAGGCTTCGCCGAATACCGCAAGCGCCTGTCGCACTGGCTGCCGCTGGAACTGGTCGAAATCGCGCCCGGCCTGCGCGGCAGGCATCGCGATGCCCAGCGCGCGGTCGAGGACGAAGGCCAGCGCGTGCTCGCCGCGCTGCCCAGGAACGTGCACGTGGTCGCGCTGGAAGTCACCGGCAGGCAGCATTCCTCCGCGCAGCTGGCCCAGCGCCTGGAACACTGGCGCGGGCAGGGACGCGACCTGGCGTTCCTGATCGGCGGGCCGGAAGGCCATGCGCCCGAGGTCCTGGCCATCGCGCACGAGACCTGGTCGCTCGGCCCCTTGACCCTGCCGCACATGCTGGCGCGCCTGGTGGTGGCCGAGCAGCTCTATCGCGCCGCGGCGATGCTGGCCAACCATCCGTACCACCGCGCCTGACCAGCGATCACGCAGGCAGCGCAGCGTGCGCTTCGGATGAAAAGAAGGCCCCGACGCAACGCATCGGGGCCTTTTCCATCGCACCGCCCGCGCCCTTGCGAGCGAAGGCGGATGGATCAGCGCTTGCTCAGAACGTGTAACGCGCACCAAGGGTGAAGAAGCGGCCGATCGCGCCGCTGCTGTCCAGCGGGTTGTAGTTGAAGCCGCCGTAGCTGAGCGGGTCGAGCGGGGCAGTGCGGTCGGCCACGTTCTGCACCGAACCGAACACCGAGAACGCCTCGGTCGCCTGCCAGTTGGCCGACAGGTCGACGGTCGTGAACGAGCCCAGCCTGCAGCCGCCCGGGGCCGGGCTGCCGTCGGCATAGGTGGTGGCGCAGTCCTCGCCCTTGGCGGTCTTCACGTCCATCGCGCTGCGGTAGTTGGCCACCGCGCTCACGCTGAAGGCGTTGATGTCCCAGGTCGCGCCGAAGTTGATGCGGTCCTGCGGCGTGCCGATGCAGTTGGTCACGTCGCAGTTGCCGTGGGTGCCTGCGTACTCGTAGGTGTCGTCGCCGACGGTCTTCTCGAACTTGTTGATGTGGCTCCACTGCAGGTCCAGCCGCAGCTGGCCGGCGGTTCCAAGATCGAAGCGCTGGCGGGCGTCCAGGTCCAGGCCGTTGACCTTGGTCGAATCGGCGTTGACGTAGGCGGTGTTGATCGCCAGCAGCTGGCCGGTGCCGGGCTGCCCGTCGACCAGGTTGTCGCCGCGCACCACCTCGCCGCTGGCGATGGCCTGCAGCGAATCGCCACCGCCGATTTCGTCGGTGCGCTTGATCTGCCAGGCGTCCAGGGTCAGCGTGGTGGTGGAGGTGGGCTGCAGCACGATGCCCACGGTGTAGCTCTTGGACTCCTCCGGATCCAGGTCCGGGTTGGGCGTGGTGATGATCGCCACGCTCTGCGCGTTGCATTGGTCGATCAGCGCGCAACGGACCGGGTCGACGACGTTGGAGAAGCCGGCCGATCCACCCTTGCCCGACTCGGCCGGATTGGGCGCGCGGAACCCCTCCGCATAGGTGGCGCGCAGGGCGATCCAGTCCGCCGGCGTCCACTTCAGGCCCAGCTTCGGGGTGAAGGCGGTATCGCCACCCTGGTAGTGGTCCACGCGTCCGGCCACGGTGGCCTCGAAGGTCTCGGTGAACGGCGCGGCCAGTTCGGCGTAGACCGCGCTGGTCTTCTCCACCCCGTCATAGGCCGAGTAGCCCAGGCCGATGATGTCGCCGGTTTCGGTGCCGTTCTGAATGGTCAGGCGCCCCCCGTGATCTCCGATCTCGCCCCCCACGGCCCG
>LNAP01002998.1_pt1 | contig 16409 bp, 18 predicted proteins | sample 602601 | NCBI WGS metagenome assembly LNAP01 (sample SAMN02440304, study PRJNA202911) | soil metagenome | biome: Subtropical and temperate rainforests or woodlands; isolation source: soil samples (1 kg each in a 20% v/v slurry with milli Q water) were... ... | reverse complement strand
GACGAGTCGTCACTATGTCCAACGAACGAAATTCCTCCGAGTCCTTGCAGTTGAACCTCGGGTCTCTGCGCAGCGCCATGTCGCTCACGCTGCACACGCACCATGCCTCACGTATCTGGCACGGACGAGCTCCGGCCGAAGGTAAGCCGGCTATCGTCGGCCTGAACGGCTTTGTGTCGATCATGAATAAGCTCAAACGTGGCGCGGAGCAAGACGACCCATATTCCGACTGGTGGATGCTTCGCATTGAAGACAAGCTCGAGCAAACCAAGAACACGCTTCAAACCCTAGGCGACCAGGTCGATCAGGCACTGACCAACGTTCCATCGGCACTGAGCATTGGGGAGAACTTGAACGTACAGCCGGTTAAGTTACCGCTGTTCGTCAATGCCCAATTAGGGTTCGCCGCCGTTTATCTGCTGGCCGATTACGATGAGATCGCCCGCAAACTTATCCTCGCGCATCACACGGCATTGATCGATCGCCGCACACTGGAGCGCTGGCTGAATGAGGGCGCGCACGCACTGCGCAGCCTGTTTAGCTTGGCCCAGCAATATCGCTACTCAGGTACGCAGCGCGACGACTTCGCCGCCAAGAATGCCGCCGCGCGGGCCGCCACCGAGAAGTTCGGCGAATTGCCGCAGGACGTGCTGGAAGGTTCGCGGCGCTCTCGCTTCGCGCCGCCGATCGTGCGCCGGGGCCAGCCGCTGAGTAGCCATGTCGAGTCCGATGCGGGCGATACGCCGTCTGTCACGTCAGATGCTTCGCCCGACACGTTTGAGCCTGTTGCCACCGACGAGGACGAATCGGCATGAGCGATCACGACGACAGCGCACGCCGCCACTTCCAAGCGTTGCAACAGACGGACTTCCTGCGGCTGGAACACGCAGCCTATCTAAAAGGCCTTTTAAAACCTTTTAAAGGTAAGGGGGCTTTGGAGGATTGGGCCAACCAGTGCTTCGCATTGCGCAACGACATGATAGGCCTGGCGCAGCGACGGGTGCTGCCACAGACGAGCGGCTATCCATTTCATCTGCTGGATGTGGAACTGGCCCAACAAAATACTGGCGCAGGCACGACCTTTCTGCGCTGGCGCAAGCATGACCGTTCGGCGATGGGCGTGGCCTTGTGGCAGGCGTTGATGGACAGCACCGCCACGCCGCACAACATGCTCGGTGACCTGCACACCATTGAGCAGCAGCGCATTGTGATCAACATGCAGATCAGCCTCTTGCACACGCTGGGTCGCCAGGCTCACGATTGCGCCAACAAACTGGCTCAGGCCGATGACGTTTATCTGCGCCGGTTGCGAACCCTATCTACAACACGCCGCGATCAGCGGTAATCCCATCCGTCTGCGCCAGCGCAGGCACCACCAGCATCAGGAGATTGACCTATGAGTACCCATTTTTTTGGTGAAGGCAATATCGGCACAGCACCGGAGTACCGTGAGTTTTCCAACGACAACGACGAACCCAGTCGGCTGCTGCGCCTGAATGTTTACTTTGACAACCCTGTGCCAAAGAAGGATGGCACCTTCGAGGATCGCGGGGGCTTCTGGGCGCCCGTGGAGCTGTGGCATCGCGACGCCGAGCGTTGGGCGAGCCTGTATCAGAAAGGCATGCGGGTATTGGTGGAGGGGCGTACTGTTCGGGACGAGTGGGAGGACGCCGAGGAGAATGAGCGCGTGACCTTCAAGATCGAAGCGCGACGCGTGGGCATCTTGCCGTTCCGCCTGGAATCCATCAAAGTCAGTGCCAAGCTGAGCAACACCGAACCGGTTTCTGAGGACGAATAACTTACTTTGTGTGGCGCAGTGGCATGTCGATGTCGCTGCGCCTTTTTTAACGTCGTGCAATACACCTATCCCCAGGGGATAGCGCCACTGACGTCCATCGCGTTCCGGTGTCCTGCGGTGCATTGGCATAATATGCCAATGATGGTATGCTTTTCTTGTTCCTAACTCTTCGGGAGAACGACATGCCAACGCGCAATGTAGTGCTCAGTGAACACCAGCACGACTTCGTTGAAACGCTGGTGCGGACCGGTCGCTACCAGAACGCCAGCGAAGTGCTGCGGGAGGGCTTGCGCCTGATTGAAGAGCGCGAACGCATTGAGGCAGCCAAACTCGACGCACTTAAACGGGCCGCCAGTCAGGGTTGGAGTGACATAGCGGCCGGACACTACACCGTCGTTGCCGATAATCAGCTCGACGACTTTATTGGGCAATTAGGTCTGCGGGCTGAACGCCAAACATAAACGGTACGTCGATGCTTCAATATCAATTATCGACTTCCGCGCAATCAGACATCATCGGCATTCTTGCCTGGACGCATGAGCAGTTCGGTGTTGAGGCACGCAAGCGTTACGAGACGCTGATTGTTGCCGCGCTGCGTGACATCGCCGCCCAACCTGACCGGGTGGGCAACGTCAAGCGACCCGAACTAGGCGCAGCGGTCCGATCCTGGCATCTGCGTTTGAGCCGGGAGCGCGCCCGCACCGAGACCGGTGTGGTGCGCAACCCCCGTCATTTTCTGATCTACCGCCAGGAACCGGGTTTGATCGTCATCGCCCGAGTGTTACACGACGCCATGGAACTGGCGCGACATCTGGAAGCGGACACTTCCTGAAATTAGTCGGCGAACCTGTTTTTTTAACGTCATGCGATGCAATTATCCCCAGGGGATAGCTCCACTGACGTCCACTGCGGTCCACGCGCCCTCCGATCTGGGCGCACCTGTTTTAGAAACCTCTGATTCCGTCCGGCCCTTATGTGTGCCAGGAAGCGCCGTAAAGGCGATTTCCTCGAGTACGATTTGTTTACTGTCCGAATCTGACACTGCCGCCATCCTGATCCCATTCGCATGAACAACGAGATTCGGATGGAGCACCATGAGGTTATTTCTGTGCGAGAAGCCCTCACAGGGCAAAGACATCGGCAAAGTGCTTGGTGCCACCCAGCGCGACAACGGTTGTTTGAAAGGCCCGGGTGTTATCGTGACCTGGTGCATTGGCCATCTGGTCGAGGCGGCACCGCCCGAAGCATACGACGCAAAGCTTAAATACTGGTCTATCGAACAGTTGCCCATTGTCCCTGAGCGCTGGCGTGTCGAAGTTAAACCTAAGACCGCCGCGCAATTCAACGTCGTCAAGCAGTTGCTGGCACACGCTACCGAGCTGGTGATCGCCACCGACGCGGATCGCGAAGGCGAAATGATCGCCCGCGAGATTATCGATCTTTGTGGCTACCGAGGCCCCATTCAACGCCTGTGGCTATCGGCCCTGAATGATGCGTCGATTCGCAAGGCATTGGCCGCCCTGAAACCGTCGTCTGAGACGCTGCCCATGTACCATTCGGCCTTGGCGCGCTCCCGCGCCGACTGGCTAGTGGGCATGAATCTGAGCCGCCTTTTCACCCTGTTGGGTCGGCAGGCTGGCTACGATGGCGTGCTGTCGGTGGGCCGGGTGCAAACGCCCACGCTCAAACTCGTCGTGGACCGTGACCGGGAAATCAACCAGTTTGTCTCCGTCCCATTCTGGACCATCGACGTAGCGCTCTCTGCAACAGGACAATCTTTCCTCGCGCCGTGGGCCCCTGAGTCCTACACCGATGATGCGGGCAGGTGCCTGCAGCAGTCCGTGGCTCAACAGGCGGCGCAGCAATTGCGTGCAAACGGTGCCGCCCAGGTCGTGTTCGTCGAAACCGAGCGTATGCGCGAAGGCCCGCCGCTGCCATTTGATCTGGGTACGCTGCAGGAAGTTTGTTCCAAGCAGTTTGGCCTGGATGTTCAAGAAACGCTGGACATTGCCCAGGCTTTATACGAAACACATAAGGCCACCACCTATCCACGCTCGGATTCGGGCTACCTGCCCGAGAGCATGCTAGCCGATGTGCCAGTCGTGCTCGACAGCCTGCTCAAAACTGATTCCGGCTTACGGCCCGTGATGGAGCAGCTTGATCGCACACAGCGCTCGCGGGCCTGGAACGACAGCAAGGTGACCGCTCACCATGGCATCATCCCGACGCTGGAACCTGCGAACCTATCGGCCATGAGCGAGAAGGAGCTGGCCGTCTATCGCCTGATCCGTGCCCATTACCTGGCGCAATTTCTGCCCCATCATGAATTTGACCGCACAATTGCGCGGTTTTTGTGCGCAGGTCACAATCTTCAGGCCGTAGGCAAACAGATCGTCATTCCCGGATGGCGGCTGGTGTTGGCCGAGCAGCAACTGGATGATGCAGACGATCAGGCTCCGCGCAGTCAAGTACTACCCGCACTCAGGCAAGGCCTGTCCTGCCAGGTTACCAACGTCGATCTTAAGGCGCTTAAGACGCTGCCTCCACGGCCCTTCACGCAAGGCGAGCTGGTCAAGGCCATGAAAAGTGTCGCCAAGCTGGTGTCCGATCCACGTCTGAAGCAGAAACTGAAGGATACGGTGGGCATCGGTACTGAGGCCACTCGCGCCAATATTATAAATGGGCTGCTCACGCGCGGCTATTTGCTCAAGAAGGGTCGGGCGATCCGTGCGTCGGATGCGGCTGGCACGCTCATTGATACTGTTCCGGCGGTCATTGCTGACCCCGGTACGACAGCGGTATGGGAGCAGGCCCTGGACATGATCGAGGCGGGCGAGCTTACCCATGACGTCTTCACCGGCAAGCAGTCGGCCTGGATTTCACAGATCATCGCCCAGTACCAAGGCACAGCCATGACGATCAAGGTGCCCCAAGGTCCAGCTTGCCCGCAATGCGGCTCGGCCACACGCCAACGCACCGGCAAGAACGGTCCGTTTTGGTCATGCTCGCGTTATCCCGAGTGCAAAGGCACGTTGCCGGTTGACTCCGCAACACCCAAGCGCAGCGCGCCGCGTAAGCGCCGCAGCGCACCCACGGCATCCTGAAATACTCAAAATCCCATGTGCTTTGTAGACCGATCCGGTTGCATGGCATTAATCCCGTAGCCTTTTCGGGACCCCCAGCGCGCAAATTCTTCTGCGACAGTGTGCGCGTTTCGTCACGCCGCAGACGGCGGGCGAGGCAGGAAGGATGCTTTTACGTGAATCGCTTCGTGCGCTTTCCCTTGATCGTTACTATTTCCGTCGTCTGCGATGGGTCTCCTGGTGCTTTGCCGCCGCGTTATCGTGCGAGGCACCAGGAGACCCATCGGGGTTGACGGTATTCGGTGCCGGTGCCCGCCGGCGAAAGAACGGGCTCCCTTTGTGCGCGGATGTGCGCCAGACAATGCCGGCCCCAGCCACGACATGGGCCGGGTGCGATTGCTGTGACAGCGTACGGTTCTAGCGACGACCGTGAGCCTGAATCAGCCCACGGGTGGTGACTTCCTTCCGCGTCGAAGGCCTACGGGTCTTCGGCTTGTTTCTCCTGACTTATACCGCTACCTCCCGGTCCAACCCATGTCGGTTCTGGACCCTAGGAACAGGAGACATCCGAATGCACCCTCAATCGATCAACAAAATGCTGCAGTACGGCAGCGTCTGCAGCGGCATTGAAGCCGTGAGCCTCGCGTGGCAACCACAAGGCATGCAAGCTGCGTGGTTCTCCGAGATTGAACCGTTTCCGTGCGCCGTACTCGCCCATCACTACCCCAACGTGCCCAACCTGGGTGATATGACACAAATCGCTGCACAGGTACGTGACGGCCAGGTTGTCGCACCCGACATTCTCGTGGGCGGCACCCCTTGCCAATCGTTCAGCGTGGCCGGCATACGTCTGGGGCTTTCTGACCCGCGCGGTGCCTTAACCCTTAAATTTGTGAAGCTTGCCAATGTCATCGACCAAACCCGCCAAAAAAGTCAACGCCCGCCCGCCACGGTCATCTGGGAAAACGTTCCCGGCGTCCTTAGCGACCGCTCCAACGCCTTTGGCTGCCTGCTGGGCGCACTTGCCGGCGAAAGCCATGCGCTCGAACCGCCAGGGGAAAAATGGACGCACGCAGGTTACGTGTCTGGCCCCCAGCGCCGCCTCGCCTGGCGCGTGCTCGACGCTCAATATTTCGGGCTCGCCCAGCGTCGCAAACGCGTGTTTCTTGTGGCAAGTGGTCGAGACGGCTTCGATCCCACCGAAGTACTTTTTGAGCGCAACGGCTTGTGCGGGGATCCTTCGTCGGGCTTCGCGCCGTGGCAAGAGGCTGCCCATGCTGTTGGAGCAAGCACTGCATCATCAAGCGATTTTGCCGGACTGAGCCAACCTTACGACAATGTCACGGTTACGTTCGGCTTTGGCGGCGGCAACACTTCGGGGCCGATCGACGTTGCCGCTTGCCTAACGGCGGCCGCAGGCCCTAAGAATGACTTTGAGGTCGAAGCCTTTATGGTGCAGTCCGTGGGGGGTGACATTAGTCACACGCTCAATACATCGACGGGTATCGGCGAAGACGGTACTGGCCGGGGCGTACCTGTCATCACGACTTACACGCCACACGCCATGGCATTCGCACAGAATTCTCGCGACGAGCTGCGTTGGGAGTCTGGCCACGGACAGGTCGTTGGTGCGCTCTCCACAGGCGGGGGCAAGCCCGGTCAGGGTCTGCCCATGGTGCTTAGCGTGGCATTGCGTGGTCGCGACCACGGCATCGCCGCCGAGCTGGGAGGCACCGTCGCACCGGCTCTACGTGCCAGCAGTGGTGGCGGTGACAAAAGCCATGTGCTTGCGCCCGACTATGACTCCAGCTTCCAGTACACAGGAAATAGGCCCAGTGTCAGCGACTGGTCTCAGTGGAGGGTGCGGCGGCTGATGCCAGTGGAATGTGAGCGCTTGCAGGGCATGCCGGATAACTACACCTTGGTACCGTATCGCGGTAAGCCCGCAACTGATACGCCGCGTTACAAGGCGATCGGAAACTCCATGGCCGTACCGTGTGTAGCGTGGCTGGGGCAGCGGCTGATGCAGCATCTTAAAAAAGAGGAGGCCTCTGGCGCGTATTGATGCGCGACTTTCTGGCTTGGTAAAGCCACGCTCTAGCCCTGACTTGCTGAAACTTCAGTAATCGCCAGCAGCCAGGGTTTGCAGGCTGCCGTGGGACTTTCCCATGTGACCCACCAGTTCGCAAAAGCATCGCATCGGCGAACGTTGCCCACCATGGGCATTGATGCCTCTTTCTCTAACCTACTGAGTAAGTGTCTCGTCCCGCCAGGGGCGTGCCCTCGCTCGACCCCAACCTAGGAATCCCCATGGAAACCATCATTAAGCAATCGCGTATCACCTTAACGAGTCTCAAAGTGGCACAGTTCGCCAGCGAAGAAACGCTGTGCTTTACCGCCACCGTGCTGTTTGACGGCATCGCCATTGCCCATGCACGCAATGACGGGCGCGGGGGTTCGACTTTTCTTCATTGCCAGGAAGGCAAGAGCGCGCAATTATCCGAAGCCGAACAGTTCGCCAGAGGTCTGCCTCCCGTGCAGTTCGAAGGCGGAGTGACTGGTCAGGACGATACCCCACTCGTCATCGACATGACGCTGGACTTCCTCGTCGATCAATTGGCCGAAAACCTTCACGCCGATCGCAAGCTGCGCACCGCGTTTAACCGAGACATTGCAAACAAGGTGTTGTTCATCAAGAACGATAAGCTGCTCTTTTTGAAAGATGCCAAGCTGAAGGCTATCGCGGACCGACCGGCGTACTTCACAGCCCTGCGTGCACGTCAATGCCAACCCATTGTCATCCTGGCTGAACTGTCGCCAGACGAGGCCTTTGAGGTATGGAAGCGATATGCCTTGAGCAATGACCCGTCCTAACTATGAAACCGTGAATCCTTCATCCAGCTTCTACACACACTGCATGACCAATCCGGAAGTGGGTGATTTCTTATTGCCGACTGACACCCGTGGGCGTCGGACCGAAGCTCATCGCATGTGTCGCTGATTGCGTCAGCACCATGCCAGCAGCTTGGGTTTGTAGGCTGCCGTGGAGTTTCTTCATGCAACCCACCAGTCCGCCATCGCATCAAGTTCGCGGACGTGCGTCTTCGTGACGTTGATGCCTATTTATCAATCGCCAGCGGGAGTTGCCATCCCGTCAAGGGCCTGGTCGTCTCGCTACATCAAGGAGTTCCCCTATGTCCAAGCACGTTTTACTCGGCCATCTGGCCTTGACCTACGTCGGCAGTTGTCTGCCGCTTGAGGTGCTGCACAGCGCCGGTGGTCACTACATCGGTACGCGCGACGCGCACGGGCCGGTCACTCGCGAGTCGGTGGAGTATTTCCGAAGCTCAGCCGCCGCTCAGCGCGCGCTGGAACGAGGCGGCTGGACACAGTTGCACTATTCATAACCTGCACTAAGGAAACGGATATGAATTATCTCTTACCTCATTACCTCGTTGATCACTTTCCACAGGACGAAAAGAATTTCGCCCGTGCGCCAGACGCTTTTTTCCAAGCGTGGAAGCGCGGTGTGGAGATTGCAGGGCCTGAATGGTTTGGTGATGGCACGCACGACAGCTTCCAGGGCGCGGCCAGCAAATGGGACCTACGACCCAACCTGCTCCTGATCAATGACGCCTTGGGCGTACTGAGCAGCGGCCAGCGTATGTTCTTGGCGGCCATGGTCAGCTTTTACAACGCGTGCGACGGTGCTGCCATGCTGCATCGCTGCGGTTTTGAAGGGCTATCTGATCTGGGCGGCCTTGATCTAAAACGGCGTCAGGTCATTGCCGACCTGGTGCTGCACTACAACGGCTGGTGAGCCTGCAACGGTAAGCCACCGCGCTTTCTCTACCCACAAAAGAGGGACATGCGTTCCCTCGGGCCCATGTCCCTCCATTTTTTCTAGGAGTGACTTATGTCCCGAAACCCATCTTTTGCCGTTGTCCTTGAAGGCGGCCTCGTACAAGCCACGCTCGTGCAGGACTGGCCGCAACACTTGCCACTGCCGCAGTTCGCGATTGTGGACTACGACACCGAAGACGCAGCCGCCGACGAAGTCACCCACTTTGCCATTGGTGCCACCGCCGCAGAAGCCATCTGTAGAGGCGAGACGCCAACGGTGTACGAGTCTTTGCCGGATGCGTTGTCTCCCAGGGTTGTACTGGCGGCATTAGGCGAATCCGTCCGTGATAATGACGCCGAGTCGCCGCTGGCAATCGCTCAAAGTGTGCGTCAAAGCATTCTCGATCTGGATGCCCAAATTAACGCCAATGAGCAAGCGCCCACTGGCGACGACTACAACCACCTCTATGTCCTGGCCAACTGCGGCCTGATCGACGTACTCAAGGCAATGGGCGACACCACCGATTTTGGTGATTGATCAATCCATGGTGCGACCTGACTGGTCGTTATCCACGTTCCACCTACCGGGGCTCAGTCTCCGGCAGGGGATGGGCCTCGGCTATCTTCTGCTGGAGAAATTCCATGATCAAGATCGAAAACCCTTTCATTCGCGGCTATCAGAGCCTGCACATTGTCCGAACGCTGCTCATCACCTACAAGGATGATTGCCCACCAGTCTGGCGGCGGTTGCATGTCAGCCAGGCGCATCTTACGGACGACCAGGTAGCATTGTTTCCTTGCCTATTTGGCGAGAATTTTGCGCTCATCACCGAGGGCCAGGACGTGCCTGACGAGTTGGAAGCTCAGTGCCAGGGTGAAGGCATCGTGCGCACAGTGGTCTACGCCATCGTTGCAGACGATTTCGACGGCCAGCCGGCGCATGTGGGCGACACTTATTCCGAAGCAGCCGCCCGCGAGGTGGTACGTCGTTTGAAGTTCGAGACCGGCGTCTACAGCCGCGCCTGGGAAATCAGCACAGCTCACATTACCGAGCAGTCACAGCGTTATTTGCGCGACTTGGCCGATATTGCCACGCCGACCGGCTTCATGTTTATCGCTTTTCGGGTGCCATACAGCCCAGCCATTGGTGTCAAGTTGATCGCCACTCCTTGGACGGATGAGCATCTGCAGAATGTCGACGGCATTACCGCCGAGCAACTGCGGCAGGAGCATCTGTCCAAAGGTATGCCGGATGATCTGATGCGGGTGCTGCACCTGGCGGCCAACGCCGATGTCCGTATCTTGATTCTGGACGCTGACGCACCTGAACTGGACGGTCTCCCAATCTACGACATGTAGGTGTTCCCATTCGCCCCTTAACCAGGGGCTTCTTTTTGTCTGCAGGGCTGGAAAGTGGATGAAGACTACATCTGTTTCATGGCTGACGACTTGGCGCTACTGCGCCAAGCTTGAGGTGTGTTCGCTGGCGTAGCCGGCAGCATCCCAGGCAGTCCAGGCCATTAAGACTGCAGTGTGCCCAGTGCACGCTGGCTAACTTCATACTCGGACGTATGTCGTCCATTCCACCCCAAGGGACGACATATCCCAAGGGGATGAGGAGTCCCTTATCTTTTGGAGACTTCATCATGGATCATCAAGCCATTCGTCAACAAATGCCCACCCTAGTTGCCGGCCATGTGCCAAGCAACGCACGCTCCTTCCAGTTCAACATCTTCGACGGGAAACCCAAAGAGAACATGCTGGGCTTTCACGTTGATCCGTCGCCCTTTGAGGGTAAGGTCGTTGCCAGCACTGAGGACGCCATCGTTGTCAAAATCAGTCGAACGAAGTTTGCGGTTCTAGATCGTACGCTCGTCACCGAGGTTCCCGAAGAGGGCACCAAGGTCGAAGTTATACCGTATGCACGTCGCCGTTTCGACGGTCAGCGTGCCGATACCCCTGAAGAGGTGATCGAACATACCGCAGACGGCACCCCGTACACGGTGCAGCGCATGATCCTGGGTGCGGCACCGGCTAAATTGCCCGTGGAGCAACCGCAGTGCCTGGAGTTGCAGCAGCTTATCGAGCAACTGGAGGAAATGCCTGCCCCAGACGGGCATCGACGGATCGCCCACATGCTGGTCGATGCACAGGCGCGTGACTTCACGATTGTTGATCCGACGCCCGCAGACATAATGCGGACGCCACCCAAAATAAGCTTTGTGGTTAAAACCGCAAAGTTTTCGGGGCGCGTAAGCATAATCTATATGCGGGCAGACGATACGTATTCGGTGGCGCTGCATCGCGATGATGAACGTGTCGAGCGCCGAGACGACGTTTATTTCGACATGCTAGGGGAAACTTTGGCTGACTTGATCGACGATGGATCATGGCGCCGTATCCAGGTCAAATCAGTACTCAAGAACGGGCGGGGCAGCGTGAAAGCCATCGTATGATGGCGGCGCATAGCGATGTCTGGGTGATTTATTCCCCGAATGAATCCTCGCTTTTTGGTGACAACGGGTTCTGGTCGAATATGCATGGATGGGCCTCGATTGATAGAGCCACCCACTTCACACGCAACGAAGCGGACACGTTGGAACTTCCGATTGCAACTGGCCGTGATGCGAGGTTCGTTCTGTATAGTGAGGCCCGCCGACACTACAGCCAACGCTATATGCCTGGCTCATTCTTTGTGCTGCAGTCAAGGTATTTATTGCTCAATCTATTTGTTCTCCATGCCCCCGACCAACAATCGGGGGCATTTTTTTGATGATTCCACTTTTGTAGCGTCCAATAGGGTCCGATGTGGTTACCCATTGTCTGTGGCGCATCAACAAGCATGATGCAACCCTTGCCCCATGATTGCTGACGTTGTCAGCGACATGCCAGGCAACTATCGGTCTTCAAGGTTGCAACGCGGCGCCTGCCGCGTGACCACACCAGTTCGCATCGCATCCGTGCGCGAACGACTACCCGCTCATGCGGGTAGTGATGCAGCCGCTTTTTTTTCTACCCATCGCGGGGTGACGCACCTCCGGCTGTGGGCATGGTGTGTCTCCGCTTGTTTTTCAATGGAGATTCATCATGAACCAACCTTCTTCCAATACTAAGTCCTACTTCGATCTTCATACGTCCGGCGTGGGCTATTTGCAGCGCGTTCGAATCGTTCCCGTCCGAGGTGGTCGGCGTGCCGAGTCGTTTCTGGCATGCACTATCGCCGCGCTGGTCGGTCCCGTCAAGGACGCGACACTGCGCTATTTTGACGTCAAAGTTTCTGGCGCCGATGCCAAGACACTGGTGCAGCGTTACGTCGGTATCGATGATCCGAAACAGCGGCCTCTGATCCGCTTTCGGATCGGTGATCTCTGGGGTGATGCCTACCTGCGCACGAGTGGCGAGCGCAAGGGCGAGCCAGCGGGAAGCCTCAAAGGCCGACTGCTCAAGGCCGAGCTGATTGATCGAGCCGAACTGGCCCAGATTGAACAGCATGAACTGATCACCCGAGGCATTGGTTATTTGAACCGTCCCAAGGAAGTGGCGCCAAAAAATGGCGATCCGTTTCTATCTTGCTCCATTGGTGCCTTGGCCGGGCCTGTCGAGGAACCGGACTACCGCTACATCGATACCATTGTTGTGACCACCGATGCACAGCACCTGGTGCGTCGCTGCGTCGAGGCTGTCGAAGCCGAGCGCAAGGTGCTGATCGCCTTCCGTCTGAACGACATGAAGACCGATCCGTACCTTCGCACCAAGGGTGAACGCGCAGGCGAAGCAGCCTTGTCTTTGAAGTCCAACCTGATTCACATCAGTCTGATAAAGGTCGATGGCCAGCAGGTTTATCCGGCTATCGCCTTGGCTTCTGTACCCGAGGACGCTTTGGCGATCGAAGGCACAGATCAGACCTGCAGCAGCGATGATGCAACAACTCTCGAGTCCGCTCCATGCGAGATGGAAGGGCTAGCGCAGACGGATGAGCCAGCGATGGCAACTTCGTTCTGATCTGACCCAATAGAGCCCCCACCCCAGGGGCTTGTGCTTTCTTCCTCTGGTGCCCGCAACCATTCTGTGTGGTTGTGGGCATTTGCACGTTTATCCCAAGTAGCCCACTTCTCGCATAAACGAGATCCGCTGCCTTCCTTATCCAGGAGACTCATTATGTCCCTCGCATCCAGTTTTTCATCACGCGCACCGGTATTGCGCTCTGATCGTCCGTTATCGAATGAGCAGATCCGGGCTGCGGTTCCCTCCATCTTTGCGGAAACCCCGCATGAAAGTCGCTCCGAGCGTTATAGCTATATCCCGACCGCTACCGTGCTGTCGAAACTTCGCAAGGAGGGGTTCGAACCCTTCATGGTGTGTCAAACGCGTGTTCGTAATGAAGACCGTCGTGACCATACCAAACACCTCATACGTCTTCGCCATGCGAGCCAGATCAACGGTTCTGAGGCCAATGAGATCATTCTACTGAACTCCCATGATGGTTCCAGCAGCTATCAAATGCTCGCTGGCATGTTTCGCTTCGTCTGCCATAACGGCCTGGTATGCGGCGATACCTTCGCCGATGTTCGTGTGCCACACAAGGGCGATATCACAGACCAGGTCATCGAAGGCGCCTACGAAGTTCTCCAGGGCTTTGAGCAGGTACACAGATCGCGCGAGACAATGCGCGCAATCACGTTAGAGGAAGGCGAGCAAGAAATCTTTGCCCGTTCTGCGCTGGCACTCAAATATGACGACCCGAATAAGCCTACGCCTGTTACGGAAAGTCAGCTACTCATGCCCCGGCGCTATGAAGAGCGTAAACCTGATCTCTGGTCGACATTTAACCGAGTGCAGGAAAACTTCATCAAAGGTGGACTTAATGTCCGCGCCTCCAACGGTCGTCAGCAGCGTACTCGAGCAGTACAGGGGATAGATCAAAACCTGAAACTGAATCGAGCGTTGTGGATGCTTGCCGAGGGCATGCAGCAGTTAAAGGCATAAGCCACATCGGACAGATCCATTCTTTACTAGGTCTGCCGTGTTGACGTACACGACAGATCGTCATCATCACAAGGAGCTGCCTCATGGCTACTACCGCTGCACGTTCCAGCACTTCACCTATCGTTGTTCCAGGCCAGCTGACTCTGCGCTCAATCCGAGGTCGTAATGGTCCGTTCACAGTCGGTCGCCTCACCACGCATCTTGGCGTGTTCGAGGTCAAAGACGCCGAACTGGAGCAATACCCCGAAGGTAAATACGACGGGGAGTTCATCATAAAGTACATCTACCCGAGGGCCTATCCGACTGGCGGTGGGATGCGTTTCGAGATTCGTGCCTCTTTGGACGGAATGACTCTCTCGGGCCTGGATGAACTAAGCCGCGACGATGCCAAAAGCTTCGCCGCTCAGGAAGTTGATCCACTCGATGAGGAGCTTGGCACGCAGCCGATAGCAACGCCGGTTCAAGCGTCGTCAGACCCATTGATCGACACTACGCCGTTTGGAATGGACACGCCATCAGCGGCGATTGCTGCTGGGGGTGGTCCTGACAGCGACGATGCCGCCTTGTTCGGTCTGCTATGGCCGCTGGAGGATTCCATCAAACTGGATTCGACCATCGACCGACGCACCCTGCGTGCGCAGATTGCTCGCCTGGGCGAACTGGGTTACGCGCTGGACTTCAAGGCGCAGGAGTGGAGCCGCCAGGCCGAACTGCAACCTGCGTGATCACAGTCACCGTATCCGCGGTGATCTTAATCAACCCGCCGGGTCTTCTTCTCCCGCGCGGGGAGGACGCCCGGCTATTTCAGTTGAGGAACCTCACCATGAGTCGACACTACTTCGAAACAGTTCACAAGGGATTTCCCATTACTCTCATACTCGGCTGGGACCGGCCAATGGATAACTTCTTCTTGGTTATCGAGAAACCAACTGAGTCGATCGACAATACCATGAAGACCGAAAGCGACGACTTTCTGTACAGCAATCTGCACGAGAAGAATCCGTTCATCCATGACCTGGACTATTACCGTGAAGTCTTGCGCCATTTTCAGATCCTCGCGCCGGAGAGCATGTTCATCGAAGTCCAGCGTGACTGCGAGAGGCGTGTCGGCAACCGCATAGTCACGCATCAGGCAGACGGTTCGTTCACCGAACGGAGGCTTTGAATTTCTATGTGGATCGATCATTTGTACCGGTTCGTCTTCCCGGCGATGCGCTGCAATTGCACTCGCAGCCAGAGTGCTCAATCCGAGTAATCGGCATTCTTTTATCCCTTATAGGGCAGTCACTGCCCTTGGGGCGGTGCTGTCTCCTTTCTAGAGGACACCACTATGCTCCCATCATCTAATCAAACTCCCGTGCTGTACCGCATCGACGAATGCAGCGACCTGATGGCCGACGCATGCGTTTGTGACGAGCGGGGTGAATTAATTTTTCTCTCCGTCTGGGCACGCGATACCGCGATCCAGCAATTTATCGCTCGCCTGACCCTGGGCCGCGCCGAGGATGGGCTGGATCAATTTCATCTCATCACCGGCCAAGAGGGGTCCGTCCCAGTCTCGGTCGGCGCAGTGGATCGTCTGGAAAAGCGCCTCACCCGTGCTTATCGTCGCACGCTGTTCGGTTCGATGACCAACCTTTGGTTGTTCGACCGACGATGCACCCAACCTGAAAAGAGTACGGCCAGCGCACTCGCGTTGCTGCCACGCTCAGCCACTGATCCCACCGCCCGCCTGTGGCGCCTGGTCAAGGACACGTGCCCGCTGCCACTTCTGGAGCATTGGCAAGCGCCTGTGCTGGTGCTGCTACGCGATCGGGAAATGCTCAAAGCACTGCCAATGGCTCTGGGGCCGTTGCAGGGCTTTCGTCTGGGGTTGGACGTTCCGGTGCTCACTGACGCATTAGGCGATCTCATTCGCCAAGACGTACTCACTGCTTATGCGATGCAGCCATCGGCAACGACCGATCTGCCACAGGAAACGGTGGTCTGAAGCACTCGCTCGCGGATACGTGCTGCTCGCCTGTATCCGCATTGACTTATCTACGCCAACTAGGAGGTTATCCATGGCTCTCATGTTCCCCAGGCTCGCTCGGAATTTTGCCAAAAACGGCTATTACCCGACCGACGAAGCCACACTTGAACGAACCCTCAGCGCACTCGCGCCCAGCGATGGGCCGATGTGCATTCTTGATCCTTGCGCTGGCGAAGGTGTCGCCATCGCAGAGGCTGCGCACGCCCTCGGGCGTGAGTACGTCACCGCCTACGCAGTTGAGTATGACCAGGAACGAGCAGACCATGCCCGCGGACTGGTTGACCGCTGCATCCATGGCGATCTGCTGGACACGTTCATCACACGCCAGTGCTTCGGTTTGCTGTGGCTCAACCCGCCTTACGGTGATCTCACCCGAGACGCCAACGGCAACATCGGATACGAAGGCAGAGGCCGCGCCCGGCTGGAGAAGTTGTTCTATCAAAAGACACTGCCGCAGTTGCAGTATGGCGGTGTCCTGATTTTCATCATCCCATCCTACGTCCTGGATCAGGAAATGGTTGGATGGCTGACGCGCCACTTTACCGATCTGAGCGTCTACCGTGCGGTGGATACCCAGTTCAAACAGGTCGTCGTGTTCGGGCGTCGAGTTCGCCAGCGTGAGCTGGCGGGTGATGACGTCAAGTCCATCCGTGCCCGGCTGCTACGG
>LNAP01002997.1_pt1 | contig 16416 bp, 17 predicted proteins | sample 602601 | NCBI WGS metagenome assembly LNAP01 (sample SAMN02440304, study PRJNA202911) | soil metagenome | biome: Subtropical and temperate rainforests or woodlands; isolation source: soil samples (1 kg each in a 20% v/v slurry with milli Q water) were... ... | reverse complement strand
GTACGACTTCAGGTCCTGCATGAAATCCGTCAGGCGATCAACGATCCGCACCGGGTCGGCCGAGCGCATGGCGTTCCGCGAGGTAAAGACGGGCTGCTGGCCCTTCACCGTGAAGAAGTGGCCGGAGTCGTCGGACAGGCGCTTGAGAAACGCTAAATCTCGCTCGCCGTTCTGGGTGATGCGATCGAAGGACAAATCCTCAATCTCACCCTCGACCGAAAAGCCATGTTCCCCGGCGACCTTGTTGAAGATCTCGGAAAGGCTCTGCTTCTCAAAGGACTTGTGCTTGCCGGTCCTTAGCGCCTCGGTCTTGGGTGCCGACAGGCCCTTGAAGTCGACGGTATCGCCACTCGAATCCCCGTCCGCCCCTGTCTCGTCGACGGTGAATTCACCGGCGGGAACCTCCTGGCCCACGTAGCCGTACATCAGCTTGAATTTGTCGCCAGCCACAGGCTCCCATTCGGCCAGCCATTGGCCGGTCGTGTTGTGCACCGTCACCTCGTCGGCCTCGCCACGATGGCGATCGGTGTAGGTGATCTCGTTTGGCCACATCGCCAGCTCGGCGGTGATGTCGCGCCCGTCATAGTCGAGTTTGAACGAGGGCTCACGCATGCCGTCACCGCTTCCAAGGCGGGAGCTGGGCGGGCGCAACCGTCATCTTCCGCTCGCGAATGGGAATGTTGAGCTTCAGCCCGGCCGACAGGATCGCAGGCACCTTCATGGTGTCGAAGAACAGGTGACGGGTGCGCGATCTCGCCATGTTCAACCTTGCCATCGACAGCAAGCTGCGCGGCTGCGATCTGGTCACACTGAAGGTCGGCGACGTTTTCTCGGGCAGCAGCATTCGCGGGAGATCGGTGGTTGTCCAGCACAAGACCGGGCAGCCGGTTCCCTTCGAGATCACCGAACCAACGAAGGACGCACTCGCTGCGTGGCTCGCAATCCGGCGCGCAAAGGAAAGCGACTGGCTTTGGCCGAGCCGCAGCCATGGTGGAGGACATGTCACCACCAGGCAGTATGGGCGCCTCGTCGACCAATGGGGCAGCCTGATCGGCCTCAATCCGGCGGATTACGGCACCCACAGTCTCCAGCGAACAAAAGTCCCCATTCTCTACAAGCGGACCGGAAATCTGCGCGCCTGCCAACTCCTGCTCGGTCATACGAAACTCGAAAGCACCGTGCGGTATCTTGGAATCGAGGTCGACGACGCATTGAGCCTGTCAGAGCAGACGGAAATCTGATTTTTGGTCCCGGCGATCCAGAGGTTGCCGGTGCGCTGATCTGATGCGGACGTTGGGAACGTCCGGTCATCGGACGATGCGGTCGAGGAATACGCAGAACGGCGCATAACTCACTGTACTGCCGTGACCTGCGGCTTCAGAAATAGACTCGCTTACTATCGTGATGTCGTGAGTGGATCGAGACCAATAAATTTCTCCGAGCCTTTGGAATATCAAACAAAAGATATCGATTTGACGCCCGTCCGGGACGAGCCGCGCCGCAGTTATGCTCGGTAGCGGAGCACGTCCAACACCACAGCGAAAGCGGGTGCATGCTGACGGCTGCTCGGGTAGTAGAGATGATAGCCGGGGTACGGTTCACACCAATCTTCGAGAACCCGCAACAGACGTTTCGTCGCGATGTGGTCCTGTACAAGATCGCCCGGTAGGTAAGCGAGACCAAGCCCTTCCAGCGCCGCGTTGCATGCCAGCTCCAGGCTATTGACCGCCAGCTGGCCCTCAACGCGGACGTTAATTTGGCGGCCGCGCTTCTCGAATTCCCAAGGGTGGTATCCACCGCGTGTGACGCGGCGCAGGTTGATGCACCGATGCCCGGTCAAATCTTCGGGCCTTTTGGGGATGCCGTGCTCCTTAAAATAGTCCGGCGTGCCCACGATCGCCTGGCGCATCTCGGGCCCGATCCGCACCGCAATCATATCCTTCTCTACATACTCGCCGACCCTTACACCTGCATCGAAGCGTTCGCTCACGATGTTCGTCAGTCCTTCGTCAGTGACCAGTTCGATGGCAATATCGGGGTATTCCCGCATCACCTTGGCGAGCTTCGGCCACAACAGTGTCTCGGCGGCATGGTGCGTCGACGTTATGCGGACGATGCCCGATGGCTTGTCGCGCAGCTCGGTCAGCGCCGCGAGGCTCGCTTCGATCTGCGTGAATTGAGGCTCGATGCTCTTCAACAGCCGCTCTCCGGCTTCGGTTGGGGCAACACTGCGTGTCGTACGGTTGAGCAGCCGCAGGCCGAGCCGCTCTTCCAGCGTGCGCAGGGTGTGGCTCAAGGCCGGTTGGGACACGCCGAGCTTAATGGCCGCCCGCGTGAAGCTGCCTTCACGCGCGACGGCAATGAATGCCACCAGATCGCTGACATTGTCCCGAATCATTCATAAACCCTACTTATAAGCTCATCATCATTTGAGCGGCTTATCCTATGAGTTCGCACGGACTACATTGATCGTCAAGCAAGGTCGCTCGAGTAAAGGCGGGCAGTCGAACAGCCCAGGACGCCCAATATCGGTGGGTGGCTGAACAACCATAGGAATGAACCGTGAAAGAAATAGCTCTCAGCATCGCTCTACTGCTCGGCTCGGTCTCCGGATTTTCTCTGAGCGCATCTTCGGCAATAGCTCAGGATATGTCCAACGGCGCCGCCAATTTCTACAAAAGCGACAGGGTGGACGTCAAAAGAGTGACCTTCCAGAACCGATACAACATGAAAGTCGCCGGCCACCTGTTCACACCCAAGGGCATGAAGTCGGATGCAAGGCTGGCCGCTATTATCGTCGGCCACCCGATGGGAGCCGTAAAAGAGCAAAGTGCCGATCTGTACGCCACCAAAATGGCTGAACAGGGCTTCGTCACGCTCTCCATCGATCTGTCCTTCTGGGGCGAGAGCGAAGGCAAGCCGAGCCACCTGATCGCGCCAGAGATTTATTCAGACGACTTTAGCGCAGCGGTCGACTTCCTCAGCACTCAACCTTTCGTTGACAAAGAGCGCATCGGTGCGATCGGCGTGTGCGGCAGCGGCAGCTTCGTCATCAGCGCGGCCAAGATCGATCCTCGGCTGAAGGCAATCGCGACAGTCAGCATGTATGACATGGGAGCCGCCGCTCGCGACGGGCTGAAGAAGTCCTTCACGCTCGAGCAGCGCAAGGCGCTTATCGAGAAAGCCGCCGAACAGCGTGGGGTGGAGTTCGCTGGCGGCGAGATCTCGTACGTTCCTGGCACGGTCAATGAACTGACGGCTGACACGGATCCGATCCAGCGGGAGTTCTTCGACTTCTACCGTACCTCGCGTGGCGCCTATGCCGCGCCGGGTGAGAAGGCCGAACTGACCACCAAGCCTATGCTCAGCAGCATTGGCAAATTCATGAACTTCTATCCGTTCAACGACATCGAGATGATTTCGCCGCGTCCGCTGCTGTTCATCGCCGGCGACAAGGCTCACTCGAAGGAATTTAGCGAGGATGCCTACAGTCGAGCAAGCGAGCCTAAGGAACTCTACATCGTTCCGAATGCAGGTCATGTCGATCTCTATGACCGCGTGAACCTAATCCCGTTCGAGAAGCTGACCGACTTCTTCCGGGGCAATCTCAACTCCTAACGGCCGACAATCGCACGTCGGGAAGCGCCTCCCGGCGTGCGATTTCAAGCCAGAGATGGAGGCACTTATGAACTCCGCATCGCAGGCTTTTCCATTGAGGCATCAGCCCTTAGCGGCTTCCTGGAGCGCAGTGTTTGCTCTGTCTCTATGCGTAGCGACGCTCATCTCCTCGGAGTTTATGCCGGTCAGTCTGCTGACGCCAATCGCTGCGGACCTGCGCATCACCGAGGGACAAGCCGGTCAGGCGATTGCGATTTCCGGTATCTTTGCGGTGCTGACCAGCCTCTCGATCTCTTCGCTTACGCGCAAGATCGACCGGCGCACCGTACTCCTCAGCCTCACGCTCTTGATGGCAGTGTCGGGCGTGATGGTCGCATTCGCACCGAGCACGCTCATTTTCATGACCGGCCGTGCGCTCGTTGGCGTTGTCATCGGTGGATTCTGGTCGATGTCGGCCGCGACGGTGATGCGCCTGGTACCAGATACGGCCGTGCCGCGTGCGCTTGGCTTGCTTAATGGTGGTAACGCCCTCGCCACAACCATTGCAGCGCCTCTGGGAAGTTTTCTGGGTCAATTCATCGGCTGGCGCGGCGCGTTCTTCGCTGTTGTGCCGCTGGCTGCGCTCACGTTCGTCTGGCTTTTCGTCAGCTTGCCCTCAATGCCTTCGAAGACAACTCAGAGCGGCACCGTATTCCGGGTTCTGAGGCGGCGGCACGTTCCGATCGGCATGGCCGCGGTTGCGCTGTTTTTTATGGGGCAGTTTGTTCTTCAGACCTATCTGCGGCCCTTCCTTGAGGGCGTGACGCGGGTCGACACATCCGCGCTGTCAGTGATCCTGCTCGTGATCGGAGGCGCCGGTTTGATCGGGACTTATTTGATCGGCTTCATTCTGCGCACACGGCTCTTCAGCGTGCTGATCAGTATCCCGCTTGCTATGGCAGCGCTCGCCCTTGCACTGACCCTCTTTGGTCACTCGCCTCCCGCAGCCGGATCGTTGCTCGCGCTCTGGGGATTAGTTGGAACGGCAGCTCCCGTCGGCTGGTGGACCTGGATGAGCAAAGAGCTACCCGATGATGCGGAGGCCGGCGGCGGCCTGATGGTGGCCGTGGTGCAACTCGCCATAGCTATGGGCGCGGCAGTTGGCGGCTGGGTGTTCGACGCACGCGGATATGAAGCGACCTTCAGCTTGAGCGCAGGAATCTTATCGGTCGGCGGCTTGATTGCGGCCGCAGCGTGGCTTCGTGCGGCAAAGGCGTAATGCGATGACCATCCAGCTGAACCAGTCGTCTCTGGCCTTCTCCCCGCTCCGTCGGAAATTGCTCGGCACGATGTTGGCGAGTGCCGTTCTTCCAAGGACCGCTCTGTCAAAAACGCAAACGTCGAACAGTTACGACCCGCCCGCCATGAAGATCGAGCTGACCTTTAACGGCCACAGCATGATCGCGAGGCTCCACGGCAATCCAACGGCGCGAGAGCTGTACTCGTTACTGCCGCTTGAACTCCCTATCGAATCTTACGGCAACAACGAAAAAATCGCCTATCTGCCGCGAAAGCTCACGGAGGAAGGCAGCGGTCCGTTTGGCAACGAGGCACCCGGTGACATCGGCTACTTCGCGCCATGGGGCAACCTTGCATTTTACCACGGCAGTTATCGCTGGTCGGAAGGGCTGATCCGGCTTGGCCGAATTGAAGGCGACATCCGTCCGCTCCTCACGCCTGGCAGGTTTTGGCTCAAAATTCAGCGTGTCCCGTAATCTTTTGATCTGCTCCCGAGAAACTGGATCGTTCTGAAGTGGAGTTTTCAGCGGTAACATCCTTGGCTAGGAGGAGCGGAGAACGATGAAGGCATCGAAGTTTTCGGACGCCCAGAAGGCGTTCATTCTGAAGCAGGGAGCCGATTGTTGCCGCGACTATCTCACGAGGGATCGCCCGCCGCTGTGAACAACAAGCAGGCCAACGCCCTGTATGGACTCATTGTCGAAAGGCATGGGCGAAGGAACTGTTGGCGGAATAGGACAGTGCTTCGGCGACGCGACTGATCGGCAGGCGGGTCAGCGCGAGCAGTTCGCGGGCGATCGCGAAGCGCACCTCGTCCTTGATCGCCTCGAAGCTGGCGCCCGCTCGCGCAAGATGCCGGGCGAGCGGGCGGGGCTCGAGGTCGAGGTCGCGAGCCACCGCATTTCGACCGGCTTCGCCAAGCATCAGGCGTGGGCGTAGGGCATGGCGTATCCGGGAGGCGACATCCTCGAGGTCACCGCGCACCATCTCCTGTATGGCGGCTCGCAGCTGCACTCGCCGGCCCGGATGGGCACCAGGTAGCGGCATGGCCATGTCATGCCCAGAGATGACGATGCCGGTCTGTTCCTGCTCGAAGACGATGGTCGTCTGCACTCGCGGGCCCATGGGCACGCTCATCAAGCTGCGGAGCTATCCTGACGCGTCGTTCCGCGATGTCACCGCGCCGAACGCCGACACACTCTATACCACCGCCTTCCTCGATGTCGGTGACGAACCCTGGGTGGTGAGCGTGCCGAACATGAAGGGCCGTTACTTCCCGCTGCCCTTCCTCAACGGCTGGACCAAGGTGTTCCAAGTGCCGGGATCGCGCACCACCGGCACCGGCGCGCAGACCTATCTCGTCACCGGTCCCGGCTGGTCCGGCGAGGTGCCGGACGGCATGGTGCAGCTCAAGTCGACCACCAGCATCGTCTGGATGCTCCGACCGGCGTTGGGACCGGCGGCTGCCGCAGCTCTCCTATGACCGCATCATGCTGCACTTCAAGCTCAGCGATAGCGACATCCAGAGCATCAACGGCTGGAGTTACACGACCAGGACCGGCGCCTATGGCACGGATATCTGCAGCGGGCCCTCATCACCGCCATCGGCCTCGGCGCCAATCGGCCGCAGGATGCCGTCTATCCCACCTCGCTGAAGGACAAGGACGATCGCGAATACAGCGGCGCGAACAAGTACGAGCTGCGTTTCGCACCCGGCCAGCTACCGCCGGTGAAAGGCTTCTGGTCGCTGGCCATGTATAACGCCGGCATGTTTTTCGTCGCCGATCCGATCAACCGCTATTCGATGAGCATGCGGACTAACCCAAGCTGGAGGCGGGCGGTTTGCTGGTCATTCATGTCCAGAACAAGAATCCCGGCCCGGACAAGGAAGCCAACTGGCTGCCCGCGCCGGAGGACCGGTTCAACCTCATGCTGCGCCTCTATTGGCCGGACAAGAACGCCCCCTCGATCCTGAACGGATCCTGGGTCATTCCTGCGGTGACAAAAGTCGGCTGAAGCGGCGCGCAGCCATGCCCCAATTGGGTCGGAGGACGCGGAGACAATGGGGGCCACGGTGGGAAACGACATGTGCCGGTGGGCCGGACGTCGGCCCGACATCACGTCGTTGCTGCTCGATAATCTCGACGGCGCCTTGATGGGCTCGTTTCTAGCCACCGATGGAAGGTGGCTGTTTCTCGCCGATCTCGTCCTGGCGAGGTTGTCGCATGAAGACCAGATCGGCCGCTACGGGCGCAACACCCAGCGTCTGTCGTGAGATGCGAAGCAGATGGGACACCACGAGAAGGCTAAGCCTCACATCGCAGCGCCGGACTTACGACCACGGCAGATTTCACCTGATCGCAAAGGATCGCGAAACAGTGCCTTTCGGCGAAACCCTGCTTTGATCTCAGCATGTCGTGCCAGATTTTCAGGAATTAATTTGGAGGGCTATAGCGTAAATGTAGTTCTCCGTTTCGTCGTTCTCGCCCCCCGCCGAGGTGCCTCCATCGCTCGACGCTGCCGTCCACCGCCCTCGTCTGCTCTGTTAGCCAGTACGGCGTCATGCGCAACGGCTGTCCAAAACCTCGCCAATCCCCAGTTCAGGATAGAGTTCCGCCACGTAGCGCACGTCCTCGTTGAGCCGGGCGATGATCCAGTCGCGCAGTTCGGCGACGATGGGGCGTAGTGGCTTGTCGCGTGAACGCAAGAACTGGCAATGACGCCCAGTGGTCCTGATACGCGAACTCGCCGGTACCAGCGCCCGCGTGCGCAGCCAATGGCAGGTGACGTTCAGCCAGCCCAGCGCCACACCTTGCCCGAGCATGGCGGCCTGCACGACGATCGCGTAGTCGGAGAAGATCATCGCATTGGTCGTCGCGCCGGGATGGCCGGGAAAGAACACATGCGACCAGTCGGGCTGTGCATCGCTAAGATTGACCAGCGTCTCCAACGAGGCGGCAGCCTCCCTCGCCAAGCCGCCCTGGCTGTCGCGGTAACTCGGGCTGCAGATCGGCACCAGGATCTCCGGCATGATGTAGCTCGCCTCGTGCCGCTCGTCCGCCCCGTCGATGAAGCGCATGCCGAGATCGACATCGGTGACGGGCCCCGACACCGCCGACATGATGAGTTGGAAGCGCAGTTCGAGTGAGGGAAAGGCCCGCTTGATCTCCGCCATGTGCGGCATGATCCAGTGGGTGGTGAAGCCGGTCGAGACCGAAAGCGTGACCGTTTCCACGCCGGTCTTGCGATCCTCGATCTCGCGCAGCGCGTATTCGATGCCCGAAAAGCTGCGCGAGATTGCCTCGTAGAGGATGCGCCCGGCTTCCGTCAGCGTCACCCCGCCGAGCGCGCGCTCGAACAGGGTGATGCCGAGATGATCCTCAAGCCGTCCCATCATCCGGCTCACGGCCGCGGGCGTCACATTGAGTTCCTCCGCTGCGCGCGCAAAACTGCCACAGCGCGCAGCAGCTTCGAAGGTGAAAAAGCCGTTCATGGACGGGAGGGCGAGACGGAGGCGACGCATTACATAGTGTAACGTCGATCGAATTTTTTTTCAATTGAATGTGCCCCGGATCGGGCGTCTGCTGCCCTCAACAAACATAGAACACAGAACGACGGAACAGCATCGCGGCGACGGCTCGGCATCGTGGGCACCACGGGCGCGGCGGCAGTGATCGCGCTTATGCGATGTAACGTTTTCCGTTCGTTCTCCAGATCGGGGCGACATGAGCAGACTGGCTTCACGCGACACGATTGGGGTCTCTATCCGATCCGCTTCCAAATTTTACGGAAGCTTCCGCGCGCTCGACGACATCAACCTTGAGGTCCAGCCCGGCGAGTTCGTCTCGATCCTCGGCCCCTCCGGCTCGGGCAAGACCACGCTGCTGGGCATCCTCGGCGGCTTCGTCCAGCCCACGTCCGGCTCGATTCACCTCGGCACGCGCGACATCACCACCGAGCCTCCGCACCGGCGTGACATCGGTATCGTGTTCCAGAATTACGCACTGTTCCCGCACATGAACGTCGCGGAGAACGTGACGTTCCCGCTGCGCGCGCGCCGCATGCCGAAGTCGGAATGGCCCGAGCGCCTCAAGGCAGCGCTCGACATGGTCGAGCTCGGCGGCTTCGGCGAGCGCAAGATTCACGAACTGTCCGGCGGCCAGCGCCAGCGGGTCGCCCTCGCCCGCGCCATGATCTTCGAGCCGCGCCTGATCCTGATGGACGAGCCGCTCTCCGCCCTCGACAAGCAGTTGCGCGAAACCATGCAGATCGAGCTCAAGCACCTACACCGCAAGCTCGCCGCCACCATGATCTATGTGACGCACGACCAGCGTGAGGCGCTGACGATGAGCGATCGCGTCGCGATCATGAACAGGGGACGCCTCGTCCAGGTCAACACCCCGGAAAGGCTGCACGACAACCCGGCGGACGCCTTTGTCGCCGGCTTCATCGGCGAAGCGACGCTGCTGCCGGTGCGCCGCATCGACGGGCATTCGGTCGACCTTGACGGCACGCGGCTCGTTTCCTCGCGGCCGGTACCGAACCATCCGCAGCTATCCCTCGTCGTCCATTCGGAGAAGCTGACCGTCGCGCCCGACGGCTCGGACGGGACGAACCGGCTTGCCGGCACCGTTAGCGAGACCCTCTACCAGGGGGAAAGCATCCGCATCTTCCTCGACCTCGACAGCGGCGCGCGGCTCAGCCTGCGCGTACCGAGCAATCACCAGGGCCGATCGCTGCTGAAAGCGCCGGGCGAGCGCATCGCCGTCGCCATTCACCCGGACGATACCATCGTGGTGCCGCAGGCGGCCTGACCCGACTTCCCAATCTCCCCAAAAGGAATGCAGAGATGAAGTTCACCGATTTCAAGGTCATGACGTTCGACGTCGTCGGCACGCTGATCGACTTCGAAACCGGCGTCCTGACCGCCGTGCGCGCGCTCGGCGGGCCGAAGGCACAAGCGGCGAGCGACGACGAGATATTCGAACCCTATAAGCGCGGACGCGACAAATTCTACGGGCGCTCGTCCTTCGCCATGAAGGATGTCTATCTTTCGCTAGCCAATGAATGCGGCTTTAACAATGACGAGGCGACCGCCGAGGCTTTCCAGCTCTCGGTGCTGCGCTGGCCGGCCTTCGCCGATTCCGTCGAGGCGCTGCGCCGGCTGAGAAAGAATTTCCGCCTCGTCGCCATGACCAATGCCGACCGCACGGCCTTCTCGGCCTATTCTGCGACGCTCGGCAACCCGTTCCATGACAGCGTCACCTGCGACGAGACCGGCTGCGCCAAGCCCGATACGCGCTTCTTCGCCTTCAACAAGGGACGGCAGTCGGCACTCGGCTTCCAGCAGTCCGAGATTCTGCATGTGGCGCAGAGCCAGCACCACGACATCGGCGTCGCCAAGGCCGAGGGCTACACGACCTGCTGGATCGAGCGCCGCCAGGGCCTCAAGGGCTTCGGCGGCACGCCCGACCCCAAGGTGATGACGCGGCCGGACCACCACTTTTCCTCGCTGAAGCAACTTGCCGACGCCGTGGACGCCGAGCTTGCCGACGCCCGCGTCGCGGCCTGACGGCGGGGCAAGACGCAGCCATGTCCACACCGCTCCTCCCGGCCGACGCCGCCTCGCTCTGGCGGGCGACCTCCGTCGCGCGGCCTGGCTTCGCCAGCCTGTCCGGCGATCAGGCCTTCGACGTTGTCGTCATCGGCGGCGGCTATACGGGGCTGTCGACGGCGCTCTATCTCGCCAGGGCGGGACTGTCGCCCGTGGTGGTAGAGGCCAACCGCATCGGCTGGGGCGCGAGCGGGCGGAACGGCGGCGTAGTGTCGGGCAAGTTCCGCATCGGCTTCAAGGACATCGCCGCGCGGCACGGCCTCGACGTTGCGCGGCGGATGCACGATCTCGGCATCGAGGCCACCGAGCATGTCGGCCAGCTGATCGGGGAGCTCGGCATCGAGGGCGCCGATTACCGTCCTTCGGGCTCGCTGCGCTGCGCCCATAACGCGCATATGCTCGCAATGCTCGAAAACGAGGCGGCCTGGCTGCGCAATTCGCTCGGTGACACCGCCGTTTCGATGCTCGGCGCGGGAGAGGTGGCGGCAGAGACTGGATCGAACGGCTTTGCCGGGGGCATGCTCAACACCCATGGCGGGGTCATCCATCCGCTCAACTACGTGCTCGGCCTTGCCGCCGGGTTGAAGGCGGCCGGCATCGCCGTCCACGAGAATACCCCGGTCATCCGATTCCGGCGCGAGGGCGCGGGGGTCGTCGCGGAAACCCCGAACGGGCGGATCACGGCACGCCAGATCGTCATCGCCACCAATTCCTATTCCGACCTGACGCCGGCGACGGCGGCGGTGCGCACGTCGATCATCCCGTTCCGTTCGGCGATGATCGCCACCGAGCCGCTGGCGGACACGCCCGGCGCGCACCTGCTTTCCAGCGGGCGCAGCTACACCGAGACGAGGCGCATGATGCGCTGGTTCCGCAAGTCGGGCGACCGCCTGCTCTATGGCGGGCGAGGCGCCTTCGGCAAGACGGACACGAACGCAGCCTTCGCCGCGCTCGAAAAAGCGATGGCGCGCCAGTTCCCCGAACTTGCGCGCGTGAAGGTGACCCATCGCTGGTCGGGGCTAGTGGCCATGACGCTCGACAGCGTGCCCCATCTCGGGCGCCTCGACGACCGGGTCGTTTACTCGGTCGGCTACAACGGCACCGGTGTCGCGCTCGCCTCGGCGATGGGGCGTCATGTCGCCGCGCTGGTCACCGGCGAACAGCCGGATCTCGGCCTGCTCACACGGCTGCCGCTTCATTCCATCCCATTCTACGGACTGCGCGAGCCCGCGGTCCGGCTCGTCGCGGGCTGGTACCAGTTCCTCGACGCCATAGGGCGATGACGCGCCGCGATCATCGCCGCACTCAAGCAAGCGGCCGACAAGAATGACCAGAGGAGAACGAAAATGCGCGTGACACTCTCGATCTCGGCCATGACGGCGGCGCTGCTGCTATCAGGCGCGGCCGCCTCGGCCGAGCAGATCACCTTCGTATCGCAGGGCGGCGCCTATCAGGAGGCCCAGACCAAGGCCATCCTTGATCCGGTGGCCAAGCAACTCGGCATCACCGTCAATCAGGACAGCTCCCCGGATGCCTGGCCGGTACTGAAGACGCAGACAGCGACCGGAAAGCCGGTGTGGGACGTTATCGACACACCCACCAAGGACTGCATTCGCGGCGGCGAACAGGGCATGATCGAGAAGCTCGACTTCTCGAAGATTCCCAACGCGGCGGATATACCGGACACTTACAAGACGCCTTTCTCGGTATCTTACGAGTTCTATTCCTCGGTGCTCGCCTACAACAAGAAAACCCTTGGATCCAATCCTCCGAAAACGTGGGCGGATTTCTGGGACGTGAAGAAGTTCCCCGGCACGCGCGCGCTGCGCAACCATCCGCTTGCCACGCTGGAGGCCGCGCTGCTGGCTGATGGTGTTCCGGCCGACAAGCTCTATCCGCTCGACGTCGACCGCGCCTTCAAGAAGCTCGAAGAGATGAAGCCGCACATCACCGTCTGGTGGACCTCCGGCGCCCAGTCGGCACAACTTCTCGCCGATGGCGAGATCGACATGGAAATGGCCTGGAACGGGCGCGTCACCGCAGTGATGAAGGAGGGTGAGCCGGTCGACTACACCTTCAACCAGGGCTTCCTGCAAGCCACTTCGCTCTGCATCCTCAAGGGAGCGCCCAATCTCGAAACCGCCTACAAGTTCCTGAATGCGGCGATCTCTCCCGATATCCAGGCGAATTTCCCGGCCTATATCGACTACGGCCCGGGCAATCCCGCAGCATACAAGACCGGCAAGATTTCGCCGGAGCGCGCCGCACAGATGCCGAGTTCGCCGGAAAACGCCGCCAGGCAGGTGCTAATCTCGGTGGATTGGTGGAGTTCGCCGGCAGGCGAGGAAGCACAGAAGCGCTGGGCGTCCTTCATCCAGAAATAGCGCCGACGCGATGCGAGACCTGGCGGGCGCCCCGAGGCCCCGCCGGGCACGCACACGCTCCATTGATACGAGGCATTAATCCGTAGTCCAGATGCTATTGGACGGATGACGGGTTCGGTCGGGAGACCTTCATGTCGACGTCATTGACTAATCCGTCGGTCATGCACCAACGGCGGGAAGGGCGTCTCGTCCTGCTGCTGCTGGCCCCGGCGCTCATCGTGGTCGGCGGACTGCTGATCGTACCACTGTGCTGGCTCGCCTGGCAGTCGGTACGGCAGGACGGCAGCTTCACGCTCGTCCACTACGCCCGCTTTTTCACCGACGACGTCTACTGGATGACGTTTCTGCAGACCTTCCGCATGGCATTCATCGTGACGGTTGCGGCTGTCGTGCTCGGCTATCCGGTCGCCTATGTGGCGGCGGGCGCGTCGCGACGCTGGAGCGTCGTGATCCTGGCGATGGTGGTACTGCCATTCTGGACCAGCGTGCTCGTGCGCGCCTATGCTTGGCTGATCCTGCTGCAGCGGCGCGGCCTCGTGAACAGCGCGCTGATCGATCTCGGCCTCATCGACCAGCCCCTGCCGCTCGTCAACAACGAGTTCGGCACGATCATCGCCACCATCCACATCCTGCTGCCCTTCATGGTGCTGCCGCTCTACGCCACCATGCAGAAGATCCCGCCCGAGCTGACCATGGCGGGGGCGAGCCTCGGCGGCTCGCCGCTGCATGTATTCCTGCGCGTGTTTCTGCCGCTATCCCTGCCCGGCATTGTCGCGGGCATGGTGCTTGTCTTCGTGCTGACGCTCGGCTTCTACATTACGCCGGAACTGCTCGGCGGCGGTCGGACCTTCATGGTCTCCATGCTGGTTTCGCGCAACATCGAGGTCTACAACGAATGGGGCGCCGCCTCGTCGATCAGCATCGTCCTGGTCGCCTGCGTCTTCATCATCTTCCGCCTCGCCAGCCTGCTCATTCCATTCGAGCGCATCATGGGAGCACGCTGACCATGACGCCGCCGAAGATCCTGCTGCGCGCCTTCGTCGGTCTCGTGCTGCTCTGGCTGATGATTCCCATCGTCATCATCGTGCCGATGTCCTTCTCCGGCGCGCGCTTCCTCGCGTTCCCCCCGCCCTCCTGGTCGCTGCGCTGGTACGAGGCCTACCTCGCGAGCGCGGCCTGGATGCAGGCGACCCGCGTCAGTCTGACCGTCGCCGCGTCGAGCGCAGCGATCGCCACCGTGATGGGAACCGCCGCGGCCTATGCGCTCAATCTGCGCTCGTCGCGTCTGGTCGGCAGCCTGCAGGTGGTGCTGATGCTGCCGCTCGTGGTGCCCATCGTGATCACGGCGGTGGGCGTGTTTCTGGTCTATGCCAATGTTGGCCTGCTCGCGACCATGACGGGCCTCATCCTCGCCAATGTCATGCTCGGCCTGCCCTATGTCATCACCTCGGTGCTGGTGGGCCTTAGGAAGTTCGATCCGGCGCAGGAAATGGTCTCGCGCAGCCTGGGCATGAACCGACTGCGCACCTTCTTCATCGTCACGCTACCGCAGATCCGGCCGAGCGTGATCACCGGCCTGCTGTTCGCCTTCATCTCCGCGCTCGACGAGACGGTGGTGGCGCTGTTCATCTCCGGCGGCGAGTACCAGACCCTGACCAAGCGCATGTTCACCGCCCTGCGCGACGAGATCGACCCCACCATCGCGGCGATCAGCACGCTGCTCACTGCCACATCCTTCCTCGTGGTCATGCTCGCTTCGCTCAATGCGCGCGGCGGGGAAAGGTCCAAAGCATAGTCATGGATACCGACATCCTGATTCTCGGTGGCGGCTCGGCGGGGTGCGTACTGGCCGCGCGCCTCTCCGAGGATCCGCAGCGAGACGTCATCCTGGTGGAAGCCGGCCGGAACATCGCGGCGGGCGACATTCCGCCGGATGTGCGCTCGCGCTATCCCGGTCGCGCCTATCTCGACACGTCCAATATCTGGAGTGGCCTCTCGGTCCTGATGGGCGGGGCCACGCGCAACGCGCCCCGTCGCCCGCGCCGCTACGAGCAGGCCCGCCTACTCGGCGGCGGCTCGGCAATCAACGCGCTCATGGCCAATCGCGGCGCGCCCGGCGATTATGATGAATGGGAGGCGCTGGGCGCCGAAGGCTGGAACTGGGAAGCCTGCCTGCCCTGGTTCCGCGCCATCGAGGCCGATCGCGACTTCGACGGCCCGCTGCATGGGGCGGACGGCCCGCTGGTGCTGCGACGCATAGGCGACGAACGGATCTCGCCCTTCGTCAACCAGATGATGAAGACGCTGGATAGGCGTGGGCATCCGATCCGTCCCGACCAGAACGGCCCGTGGGAGGATGGCGGCTTTCGCGGCGTGGCGGCGATCGACGACCGCGGCGAGCGCCAGCCGACCTCGCTCGCCTATCTGACATCCGAGGTTCGCCGACGTCCCAACCTGAAGATCCTCACTGGCCATCTCGCGACCCGTCTCACCCTCGACGGCAGGCGCGTCACCGGCGCCGGGATCGAGGCGCCCAGCGGCGAGGCCCTTGCCATAACCGCACGGCAGGTCGTGGTCGCGGCAGGGGCGATCCATTCCCCGGCGCTACTGCTGCGCTCTGGCATCGGCCCGGCGGACGACATCGCCGCGCTGGGCATCCCGGCGCTGCTGCGCGCGCAGGCCGCGCCGAAGATCCGCATCGGCTACTGGCCGGTGGCGGCCGGGCTGCCGTTCTTCGCGGCGATCGAGAAGGGCTACTTCAAGGAGGCAGGCGTCGACGTCGAGCCGCTCAAGTTCGCCGGTGCGCAGCAGGTGATGGAGGCGATGCTCTCGGGCCGCTCCGACGGCAGCGCCAACGGCACCGGCTCGGCCAACCTCGCGATCGGCGAGATCGCGCAGCCCGGCCTGTTCAAGATCTTCTGCACCAACCCGAGCAACGCCAAGTTCGTGCTCGACGAGTTCATCACCGCCAAGGACAGCCCCTTCAAGACCGTGGCCGACCTCAAGGGCAAGAAGGTCGCCTCGGGCCCCGGCATCCAGAACGTGACGCTGTGCAAGACCATGCTCGAACGCGCCGGTGCCGCCGGCGCCACGGTGACCGAGCTGCCCATCGGCCAGCATGTCGCCGCGCTGGTCGCCGGCCAGGTCGACGCCTGCTACACGCTGGAGCCGACCGGCACCATCGGCCGCATGAACGGCACCACGCGCGTCATCGAAGCGGGTGTGGTCGCCAAGTACATCCTGGGCGACCCGATGGCCCCGTGGCATGGCGGCGCGGCCAGCCTCACGACCGAGTTCATCAAGAAGAACCCCGAGGTGGCGAAGAAGTTCATCGCGGCCTATGCACGCGGTGTCGAGCTGGTGCGCACACACCCCAGCGACGCCCGCCAGTACATGAAGGGCTACACCGCCATCGAAGGCGCACTCACCGCCGAAGTGCCGCTCGCGTCGTACATGCTCTACAACGAGTTCAAGCCGAGCGACGTCGCCTACTTCCAGAAGTTCTACGACCTGTTCACCGAG
>LNAP01002996.1_pt1 | contig 16416 bp, 14 predicted proteins | sample 602601 | NCBI WGS metagenome assembly LNAP01 (sample SAMN02440304, study PRJNA202911) | soil metagenome | biome: Subtropical and temperate rainforests or woodlands; isolation source: soil samples (1 kg each in a 20% v/v slurry with milli Q water) were... ... | reverse complement strand
CAGGAGCAGCTCGGGCGCCTGTCGCCGCGCGAGCGCGACGTGGCGCGCCTGCTGGCCCTCGGCCTGAGCAACAAGGAAGTGGCGCGGCAACTGAGCATCAGCGACCACACTGTGCATGTGCACCGCCAGCGTATCACCGAGAAGACCGGCAGCGGCCATGCCGCCGACCTGGCCCGCCTGATCCTGCGCGCCGACCCGGAGAGCCTGGAAGCCGGCTGAACGCGTGGCCCCACTCCCCATTGCTTCTGAAACCATCGCAGAGCATTTCCGCATTGGAAATGCAGTGGACCGCTTGCCAGCGTTTGCTCAACCGCACGAAATCAAGCGTTGAGGGTTGCGATGGAAGCTGCGCCAGAGGACATCACTGTGTAGCCGCCGGGGCCTGTTCGCGCTGTGCCATGCACGACGTTACCCATGTTCGCGGACAAGGTGCCCGCCCCATGGTGTCGCCAGTGCCGCAGGGGCGTGTGCCCCTGCGAGACCGTCAACAGATGCTCAGTACCTGGCATCCGCAGGTTTTTTACCATTCGGCCAGTCCTTGACCTTGTCGGCGAAGTCCGGGCGCGGCTGGTGGCTGAAGTACTCGGCAACGTCCACCGCCTCCTGGTCTGTCAAGCCGCCCTGGCCCAGCGGAAACTTGTTGTGCATCGCGATCGGCATGTTGCGCTTGACGAAGGCGGCTGCCGTGTAGGTGCGGGCCATGCCGGCGCCGATGTTGAAGGACTCGTCACCCCATAGCGGCGGATAGACCCACTGGCCCTTGGCGTTCTTGATGCCTTCGCCGTCCGTGCCGTGGCATTGTGCGCATTGGGCCTGGTAGATTTTCTTGCCGTTCTCGGTGTTGGGGATGATGCTCTGGCTGACCTTGCCCACGCCCCGACCCTCGACCTTGTCCTCGGGCTTGGTCTCGCGACGCATCCAGTCGAACAGCGCCACCATGGCCTTGAGCTCCTCCGAGTCCAGCGGCAGCGGTTTGCCGTTCATTGAGCGCAGGAAACAGCCGTTGATGCGGTCTTCCAGCGTGATGGTGCGGCCGGCGCGCGGCGCGTAACTAGGGAAGAAAGCCGAGATGCCGATATAGGGTGAGCCATCGGCCACAGTGCCGGCATTCAGGTGGCAGCTGGCGCAGTTCAGCGCATTGCCCACGTTCTTGGGCAGCAGATCGCGTGTTTCGATGTTCAGGCGCGCGCCATAGACCAGTTGCTTGGCGTTGGGCTCGGCCAGCATGGCGGCCAGGCGAGGGGTCTCGAAGGGACGCGAAGTGTCGGGCGATGCATGGAGCTGCTTGCGCTGGCTGGAAATATCCCCGGCCTTGATCTCCGACGCATCCTTGCTGCCCCAGTTGCGGCGGGTGAAGTTCAGGATGTCAGCAATCTCCTGGTCGCCCAGCTGGGCGAAAGCCGGCATGGTCAGCGGCCGTGCGTGGCTCTGGGTCACCGGCGTAGTCCAGCCGGTCAGCATGATGTGGATGAGCGTGCTGGGATTGTCCGCGCGCAGCGAGCGATTGCCCTCCAGCGAGGGGAAAACGTCCTTGACGCCGCCGCCATCGGCACGGTGGCAGTCCGCACAGAACTGCAGATATCCCAAGCCGCCGCGGCTGGTGTAGAGGTCGGCCGGCACGTTGTAGTGCGCGGCGTTGACGGCATTGGCTTCAGTGCTGCCAACGGCGCGCGCCGGAATCGCGATGCGCGGCGCCGGCCCCTGGGCCACCTGCATGGGCAGGTCATCCTTGCCGGCGGGCAGGGACTTGAGGTAGGTGCCGATGGCCAGCAGGTCGGAATCGCTCATGTACTGCGTGCTGTGCTGCACCACGTCCACCATGTTTCCCGAGACCGTGCCGTGGCGGTTGCGGCCGGTTTTGAGCATCTCGGCGGTTTCCTTGGGCGTCCACAGGTCGCGCAGACTCAGGGCACGCCAGCCTTCCACCGTCTCGCCGGCCAGGAAGTAGGTGCCGCTCTTGCCCTCGCCGGTCATGGCCTTCTCCTGGAAAGCCACGCCGCGCGGCGTGTGGCACGCCCCGCAGTGGCCCAGACCCTGTACCAGGTAGGCCCCGCGATTCCACTCTGGTGTTTGCTGGGCGCTGGACTGGAACGGCGTAGCGTCCAGAAACAGCCAGTTCCACAGTGAAAGCCCCCAGCGCTGGTTGAAAGGGAAGCCCATTTCCAACGCCTTGTTCGGCGCTTGCACCGGTGCCACACCTTCCATCAGATACGCATACAGTGCCTGCATGTCTTCAGTGGACATCTTGGCATACGACGGGTAGGGCATGGCCGGATACAGGTTACGACCGTCGGCTGCCACGCCCTTGCGCATGGCGCGATCGAACTGATCGAAGCTGTAGCTGCCCATGCCGGTGGTCTTGTCCGGCGTGATATTGGTGGAGTAAAGCTTGCCGAACGGTGTCTCCAGCGCGAGGCCGCCGGCCATGGGCTGGGACTTTTCGCCCGTGTGGCAGGCTACGCAGTCGCCCAGACGGGCGATGTAGCGTCCACGCTCAATCAGGCTGCGCTGCTCAGGGGGCAGATCGGCTGCGTAGTTGGCGGGCAGGTCATCAATGACCTGCGGCTCCATGGCATGTTTGGACGGTGCACTCGTCGTCGCTTCGATGGCTTGCCCGATGACAGGCGAGGCGGTCACGAATATTCCCGCCAGTGCTCCGAATAGAACCGCGCGGCGAACGAATGCAGAGGGATGGCGAAGGGGATTCTTCATAGGAAGTCGTAATGTGTGAATCTTGGCGAAAATACGCACGCGGGACGCACCAGCGGTGCACTGCATGCACCATTGCCGCAACTCCAACAGGTTTGCTGCGCTGTCATGACCACTTTTGACCAGCACAGACTCCTGTTGATCCAGCCTGCGAAATCATCGTAAGCAGCCGGTTTTTCCTGCACAAGTACCGCTTTGGGGTGGCGGTATAGCTTTTTTAGGCTATTGCGTTCGCGCCGGCACCGGCGATCGGGCTGGTAGTCTTGGGGGCTGTTTTTCCCTTGCCCGTATCACCGCAATGCCCGCCCCTTCCCCCCGTGAACGTGCCGTGCTGGGCCAGCTCAGCGACATGGACCTGCGCCTGCTGCAGGTGTTCAAGAGCGTGGCCGAGTGCGGCGGCATGTCGGCGGCCGAGCTGGAGCTGAACATCGGCACCAGCACCGTGAGCCGCCACATGAAAGACCTGGAGACGCGCCTGGGCCTCACGCTGTGCCGGCGCGGGCGGGCGGGCTTTGCCCTCACGCCCGAGGGCCAGCGCGTGTACGACGAAACCCTGCGGTTGCTGAGCGCCGTGGACGCGTTTCGCAGCAGCATCGACGACATCCACCGCCGCATGGGCGGGCGCCTGGAGGTGGCGGTATTCGACAAGACCGCCAGCAACCCGGCGGCGCACATCGGCGACGCGATTGCGCTGTTCTCCGAACAGGCACCGGACGTGAGCCTGCAGATGCATGTGGCCTCGATCAATGCCATCGAGCGGGGGCTGATCGACGGCAGCCTGCATATCGGCATCATCCCGGCGCACCGCGCCTCGCAAAGCCTGGTGTATGCCAACCTGTTCACCGAGACCATGCTGCTGTACTGCGGCGCGCGCCACCCGCTGTTCGGGGCCGACCACGCGGCCCTGACCTGGGACGCCTTGCGCACCCACCAGTTTGCCGGCCTGGGCTACCACTCGCCCAACATGGAGCTGAGCCACCGCGCACACCTGCCGCGCAAGGCCACGGGGTTTGACCAGGAGTCGATCGCCACGCTGATCCTCTCGGGCCGCTATCTGGGCTTTCTGCCCGACCACTACGCCGAAGCCTTCGTGCGCCAGGGCCTGATGCAGGCCGTGCAGCCCGCGCAGTTTTTCTACCGCTGCCAGTTTGTCAGCGTGCTGCGCAAGTCGCCCCAGCCACCGCGCGCTGCGCAGGCGTTTGCGCAATGCCTGGTGCAGGCGCATGGGTGAGTGGCAGTGAGTTGCCCTGTGCGCAGGACAGGCAGACAATGCTTGCCCTTTGGTGCGTTTCCAGCGGAGCACATGATGACAAGCATTGCTTCCATCGGCAGTTCGGGCCTGCAGGCCGCACAGTTGCGGCTGGATGCGTCGGCCCACAACGTGGCCAACATGAACACGCCCGGCTATCGCCGCCAGGGGGTGGAGCAACAGGCCGTTGAAGACAGTGCGGGCGTGCATGCCACGGTGCAGCGCGAGGCCAGCGAAAAAGGTGTGGCGCTGGAGCAGGAGGCCGTGGAGCAGATGGCGGCCACCTACGCCTTCAAGGCCAACCTGCAGACCATCAGGGCGCAGGACGAGAGGATGGGCTCGCTGCTGGATACAAAGGCCTGAACGTTTGCATCGCCCCCGCCCCCCATGCCCCGCAGGTCGGGGCATGGTTGTTTCTGGGGGGCAGTTCAGACCCGGCGATTCAGTACAAGGTGCGCCACCTGATCGAGAACTTCTTTGCGCGTCTTAAGCGATACCGGGCCATTGCTACGCGTTATGACAAGACGGCGCGCAATTTTCTGGGTGCCATTCACTTGGCCGTAACCATGGTTTGGCTCAATTGAGCACCATGGCCTTTGGTTGCACTCGGATACCGATTGATGGCACGCCCTAGCTGCGCTGGCCGTGGCGTGACGTCTTCGCGGCTCTATAGCTACGACCGATTTCTGGCCTCTTCCATTTGGAAGCCGCCTAGAAATGGCATTCCCAAGGCGCAGGCTTTCTGACAGGCGCGGGAAAACCCGATAACGGGTGAACGCACGAGCTACCCAAAATCCGATTGTCCGACAAACAAATTGCAGCGCGACAGCCGCAAGGAGACATCGATTGAACGGTCGCATTCATCCGTCACGCCGCAAGGCAGGCACACCATCTGAGAGCGTCGCATCGCCATCTGGCAAAGCGAAGGCGCTCGCCGATGGTTCGATGTTCAACCGGCTTCGCATCGAGCCAGCCTACAAGGCCGTTTCCGCAGAGATCGAACGCAGCATTCTCAGTGGACAAATCCAGCCTGGCATGCCAATGCCGACCGAGCAGAGCTTGGCCGAGCAATTCGGCGTCCATCGCTCCACGGTGCGAGAAGCCATCCGTCAGATCGAGCAAGAGGGGCTGCTGCAGCGCCGCGAAGGGCGCCGGCTTTTCGTCACCTTGCCGGGCCTCTACGACCTTGCCCCCCGTGCAACGCGCTTGTTATTGCTGCAACAGACCACCTTCCAGGAGCTGTGGCAGGTCGCCGTCACGCTGGAGCCGCTTGCCGCCGGACTCGCTGCGGTACAGGCGAACTCCGAAGATATCGAGGCGCTGGAAGCCAACACGGCGCTCACCGCAGAACTCCAAGCTCGCGGTGCAACGTCGATGGAAGAGAACATCCGCCTCGTTGAGCTCGACGTTGAATTCCACGCCTTGGTCGGCCGCGCCAGCCACAACCGCGCGCTCATGCTCGCACGCGAGCCGATCAGCCTGCTCTACAACCCTACGCTGCTGCAGATCCATCTGCACTTGCCTCAGTCCAAGGCGCGCAACCTGGTGGCGCATCGCGCCATCCTCGATGCACTTCTGTGCAAGGACGTGCAATCCGCCACCGAGTGGACGCGAAAGCACATGGTTGATTTTCAAAAAGGTTTCGAGATGACGGGCTTGGACATGCGCACGCCCATCACGACAGCACCCTAGTTCACTACAAGGAGACAGACATGGAATCGAAGCAGAAGAAGCATCAACAAATTTCGGGGTTGCCACAACCGGCCATCTGGTACCGCCATTTGGCGCGGAGCGCGGTAGCCGTCGGCATGGTCGCGCTCGGCATGACCGCCCATGCGCAGGAAACCTTCAAGATCGGCGTTGTCAGTTTTCTCTCGGGCCAAGCGGCGGAAAGCTTTGGCATTCCCGCCGTCAACGGTGCGAAGGTGTTAGTGGATGCGTTCAACAAAGGCGAGGCGCCTGCTCCGTACAACAAAACCGGTTTCGGTGGCATGAAGATTGAAGCCATCTATGTAGATGAGAACGGCGGCGCGACCAAGCAGGTGCAAGAGCTGCGCAATCTCTACGACCGCGAAAAAGTTGATGCGGTAATCGGCTACGTCAGTTCTGGGGATTGCCTGGCCGCGGCCCCGGTCGCAGAGGAATTGAAGAAGTTCCTCATCCTCTACGACTGCGGCACGCCGCGCATCTTCGAGGATGCGAAATACAACTACGTCTTTCGCACGGCGTCGCACGCCACCATGGACAACGTCGCATTAGCCCGCTACATGAAGGCGCGCGACATCAAAGTCGCAACGTACAACATGATCAACCAAGACTATGCATGGGGCCAGGATTCGCGCAAGGACTTCATGCTGTCGATGGCCCAGCTCTATCCAGGTGCAAAGCTGGGCGAGGATCTGCTGCCCAAGTTCGGCGCAGGCCAGTACGGTACCGAAATATCAGTATTAATGTCCAAGAGTGCCGACGTCACGCATTCCAGCCTGTGGGGTGGTGACCTGCAGGCATTCATCCTGCAGTCGGGTCCACGCGGACTGTTCAAACGCTCGCAAGTAGTGCTGTCTGCCGCTGACCATGTACTGACCAATCTGGGCAACAAGATGCCCGACGGCGCGATCCTTGGTGCGCGCGGCGCCTACGGCCTGCTCTCGCCCAAGTCAGCGTTGAACGACTGGTGGTGGAGTACGTACCAAAAGGGCTACAACACCTACCCGGCACAGGCTCCCTACCGCATGGCGCAGGCGCTCATGGGCTTGAAGCTCGCCGCCGAGAAGGCCATGGCGGCCAATGGCGGCAAGAAGCCCACGTCAGAGCAACTGGCGGCTGCGCTCAAAGGCATGGAATGGGATTCCCCCGCTGGAAAGATCCGCATGGCGCTGGGTGACGGCCAGCAGGCGATGCAAGAAACCGCCATTGGCAAGACGCGCTACGACGCGGCCAAAAAGATGGTGGTGATCGACGATATCCAGCGCTTCCCGGCCGAGTGCGTCAACCCGCCCGCTCACATGAAATCGGAAGAATGGATCAAGAGCGGATTCGCCGGATCGAAGTGCTAAGCGCCTAAGCGCTGCATCGTATCCCAGTGGCACGGAGACTCCGTCAGCCCGAGCAGCGCGCGGGCTGACGGCCTCATTGTCACCCCCACAACATATACCAGGACGGGCATGAATACCGCCATCACCATCCTCATCGACGGTCTGAGCTATGCGTCGTGGCTCTTCATCGTTGCGCTCGGGCTCACGCTCGTGTTCGGTGTGCTGAAGATTCTCAATATCGCGCATGGCAGCTTCTATGCACTGGGCGCCTATGCCGCCGCCAGCCTCGTGGGTTGGTTTGCCACCCTGAATTTCGCGCCGCAATGGTCACTGGTTGCGATGTTGCTGGCTGCGATTGCGGTGGCACTGATCTTCGCGCCGCTGACCGAGCGCTATTTGTTGCGCTTTTTTTACGGCCGTGATGAGGTGTTGCTGGTGCTGGTCACCTACGCCTTGTTTCTGATCCTGGAAGACGTCACCAAGCTCATCTGGGGTGCCAATCCGTACTACGTCTCGGAGCCCTACGCACTCTTTGGAAACGTGGAAATCGGTACCCAGGTGTATGTGGGTTACGACTTCATGCTGATGGTCATCGCGGTTATCGTGGGGCTGGCCGTCTGGTGGGGGCTCAATTGCACCCGCCACGGCAAGATAGTGCTCGCCGTGATCCACAGCGAAGAGGTCGCAGCCAGCATGGGTGTGAATGTCTCGCGCGTTTACCTGCTGGCCTTCTCGGCCGGCATTTTCCTCGCCGCCCTCGGCGGCGCCTTCACGGCACCTCTGATCTCGGTACAGCCGGGAGTGTCGGTCGGCGTGATCATCGTGTCCTTTGCCGTCGTGATCATCGGCGGGCTTGGGAGCATTGAGGGCGCCGCCATCGGCGCACTCATCGTGGGTCTCGCGCGATCTTTTGCGGTGCACGTCATGCCAGAAATCGAGCTCTTCTCCATCTACATCGTGATGGCGCTGGTGCTCATCGTCAGGCCCGAAGGGCTATTTCAACGCATTCAAGCGCGAAAGATTTGACCTATGCAGAGTATTCCTCTCACTCCTGCCCCAGTGGCCGTTCCATACGCGCCGCGTCGAACCCTTGCGCTGCTGGTAGGCATCGCCTCGATCGCTGCGCTGATTATTGGCGGCGCCTTCATGCCACGGTGGCTGGTCTTTCTGCTCACTATGGCTGCATCGCACGGACTGGTGTCACTGGGCATCGTATTGCTGATGCGCGGCGGCGTGGTGTCTTTCGGCCAGGGCCTGGTGTTTTCGGTAGGCGGCTATGCGGCAGCGCTGACTTTTAATAAGCTCGGCATTACCGACGCACTCGGCCTGGCGCTGATGGGTGGCGTGGCGGCACTGGTGGTGGCTGCGCCTTTTGCGCCTCTGCTCGCACGCTACCGTGGCATTTTCTTCGCCATGCTGACACTTGCGCTGTCCATGGTCTGCTACGGCGCCTTGGTGAAGACCAACGCGCTGGGCGGATCCGACGGCTTCAACATGGGCCGCCCCACGCTGTTTGGCCAGACGCTGGCGGATGAGCGTGTGGCCTATGTGCTCTACGGCGTGACGATCGCGGTCGCTGGAATCTTTGCGCTGATGGCGCACGTTTATTTCCATTCGACGCGCGGCCTAGTCACGCTGGCAGTGCGCGAGAATGAACTGCGTGTTGAATACCTCGGCGGTTCGGTTAAACAGGCGATGGGCATCAACTACCTTCTCGCGGCCTTTGCCGGGGGCGTGGGCGGTGCGCTGACCGTGATGTCGCTCGGCCACATCGACCCGAACTTCAGCTTCTGGACCACCTCTGGCGAGTTCGTCTTCGTTGCGATTCTCGCTGGCTGGCAGAGCGTGCTCGCGGTGTTTATCGCATCAACGCTGTTGGAGGTTGTGCGCTCGTTCTCCAGCCTCTATTTCCCCAACACTTGGCAGTTGTCGCTCGGTCTATTTCTGCTGGTGATGATCCGCTTCCTGCCCCGCGGGATCGGCTCGTTGTGGGTCGATCGCAGCGCGAAAGGAGACCGCTCATGAGCGCCGTTTTGCATCCGCGCACCAGAGCGAAGCAACCTACCGCCTTGGCAGAACGCGAGATTCTGCTGCGTGCCAGCGGCATCGAGAAACGCTTTGGTGCAGTGGTTGCGGCCAGCGGCATTGAGGTCGCCATCGGTGTCGGTGAAAGGGTAAGCCTGATCGGCAGCAACGGGGCAGGCAAGACGACGTTCGTCAACATGATCACCGGCTACCTCAAGCCTGACACCGGCAGCATTGTGCTGGGCGAACGCGACATCACGCGGCTCACGCCGCGCGAGATTACGCACCTGGGCGTGGCACGGTCGTTTCAGATTCCGCAGCTATTTCAGGAGTTGTCGGTCCTTGACAACATGCTGGTGGCCACGGCCTGCCACGAAAACAGGCTCTCGTTCTGGCAGTCCGCACGGCATGCCGATGCGGTAGTGCGCGCCGACGCGCTCTTGGCGCGCTTCAACCTCAGCGAGCACCGCGAACGCCGGGTCGCCGAGCTGCCCGGCGGCGTGCGCAAGCTGCTGGACATTGCCATGGCCATGACAGGCCACCCGCGCCTGCTGCTGCTCGACGAGCCCACCAGCGGTGTTTCTGCGGAAGAGAAATTCCCGATGATGGAAATCATCATGACCGCGCTCGGCCAGGAGTCGATGGCGGTGCTCTTCGTGGAGCACGACATGGACATTGTCAAGCGCTACGCCGATCGCGTGATCGCTTTCTACAGCGGCCGCATCATTGCCGACAACACGCCGCAGGCTGCGCTCGCCACCGATGACGTGCGCCGCTACGTAACTGGCACCCTACAGCAGGAGTAAGCGATGCTCGCCATCCAATCGATCCATGTCTCCATCGGTTCCGTGCAGGTGCTGCGAGGCCTGAGCCTGACCGTTGCGCACAGCAGCATGACTGGGCTCATCGGTCGAAACGGCGCGGGCAAAACCACGCTGCTTCGTTCGGTGATGGGCCACCTCGTACCCACTCAAGGCACCATCTACTTCGACGGAAAGGACCTGGCGAAAACGCCCAAGCATGAGCGCGCTGCGCTCGGTATCGGCTACATGCCCGAAGACCGTGGCTTGGTGCCCGAACTGACGGTTGAGGAGAACATTCTCGTGCCTCTGTGGGCGACAGGCGCTCACAACGCTACGCAGCGGCTCGACTTCGTATACGGGGTGCTACCTGAACTGACTGCCATGCGCGAACGTCGTGCGCTCCTGTTATCGGGTGGCCAGCAAAAGTTGGTTGCCTTGGCGCGGGCTTTGGCGATCGGCAAGCGCCTGCTGTTGCTTGACGAGCCCTTTGAAGGCGTTGCGCCAGCCTTGTCGATGCGACTGGGCGAGGTCATCGCCGGACTGCGTGGCAGCGCGCTGTCGGTCCTCATCGCGCAATCGGACCTGAACCATTCGCGCAAGCTGGTGGACGTCGAATATGTGATCGAGCGCGGCGCCAACGTGGCTGCGACCGAAGAGAGTGCGGCATGAACCGCCCACACTGGAACCCCGACCAAACGCCCACAATGCGTGTGGAGGCCATCTACGGCGACCGCACCGTGCGCTGCTTCACCGAGCGGCCCCAGAGCATGCATTCCTTGCTCGAACGCGCTGTGGCCACACATGGCGACAGCGATGCCGTCGTGTGCGGCGCACTGCGCTGGAGCTATCGCCAACTTGACGCTGAAGTGGCACGCATCGCCGCAGGTTTGGCCGCGCAGGGCGTGACGGCGGGCGAACGCGTGGCGCTGTTCATGGGCAACCAGCCGGCGTTTGTTGCCGTACTTTTCGCGCTGCAGCGCCTGGGCGCCATCGCCGTGCCCATCGGCGAGCGCGAGCAAAAACCTGGCCTTGCGTACATGTTGGCCCAGTGCAGCGCCTGCGCAATCGTGTTTGATGCGGCGCTGGCCGAGCGCATTCCTGACGCTGCAGACGTCCCGGGGTTGCGTCTGCACATCACGGTATCAGGTGCCGCCGCCGGGGCGCTGGCGCTTGATACGCTGGGCACCTCGGGCGAAGCAACAGCGGGCATCGCCGCCGTACAAGAACAAGACACAGCGGTCATCCTGTACACCTCTGGCACGACCGGGCGGCCCAAAGGTGCCATGCTGACGCACCTCAACGTCGCGCATTCCGTACGCCACTACGAGGCATGCATGGGCCTGCGCAGCGGCGACCGCTCGGCGCTGACCGTGCCTGCCAGCCACGTTACCGGGCTGATCGCCGTGATCGCCGCCATGGTGCATGTGGGTGGTGTCATCGTGGTTCTGCCGGAGTTCAAGGCGGCGTCGTTTCTGCAGGCGATGGAGGCCGAGCGCATCACCTACACACTGATGGTACCGGCGATGTACACGCTGTGCCTCCTGCACGCGTCATTCGACAGCACGAATCTCTCGCATTGGCGCATCGGTGGATATGGCGGCGCGCCCATGCCGGTGTCGGCCATCGACTCTCTAGGCGAGCGGCTACCGGGACTGACATTGATCAATGCCTACGGCGCGACGGAGACGACCTCGCCGACCACGATGATGCCCGCCGGACTCACGCGCGGCCATGCCGACACCGTTGGCGTTCCACTGCCTTGCGCCGACGTACGTGTGATGGACGAAGAGGGCCGCGAAGTGCCCACCGGGGAGATGGGCGAGCTGTGGATTTCCGGCCCCATGGTGGTGCCCGGCTACTGGGAGAACCCAGAGGCTACGCACTCGTCTTTCTCGGGGGGGTATTGGCATTCGGGGGACATGGGATCGGTCGACGCGCAAGGGTTCATTCGACTCTTCGATCGCAAGAAGGACATGCTCAACCGCGGCGGCTTTAAGATCTATTCAGCTGAAGTAGAAAACGTGTTGATGGCAATCCCCGGCGTGGTCGAAGCAGCAATTGTCGGCCTGCCGTGTCCGGTGCTGGGGGAACGGGTGCACGCTTTCATCTATGCGCCCGGTGTCGCGCACGACGACGAGGCGGTGCGTGCTCATTGCCAAACGCAGCTTACGGACTACAAAGTGCCAGAGACCATCACTTGGTCAGACATGCCTTTACCTCGCAACTCAGGCGGCAAACTGCTCAAGCGCGCGCTGCGCGAACAGCTCCAGTAAAGCCATCGCGCAGGCAGAATCTGCGCAAGCCCACCGCTGCGATAAAGCTTTTGGCTATGATGGTCGACCCTTTTCCCATCCACCACCGGGAGCACCGCATGGCCCTCATGGACTTCATCAAGAAACAGTTCATCGACATCCTGGAGTGGACCGAAGAGGGCGATGGCACGCTGGCCTGGCGCTACCCGATGGCGGGGATGGAAATCCAGAACGGCGGCACGCTGGTGGTGCGCGAGTCGCAGATGGCGGTGTTCGTCAACGAGGGCCAGGTGGCCGACGTGTTCGGCCCCGGCACCTACCAGCTCACCACGCAGACCCTGCCGGTGCTGACCTATCTGAAGAACTGGGACAAGCTGTTCCAGTCGCCCTTCAAGAGCGATGTGTATTTCTTCAGCACGCGCCAGCAGATCGACCAGAAATGGGGCACGCCCCAGCCCATCACCATCCGCGACAAGGACTTTGGCGCGGTGCGCCTGCGCGCGTTCGGCAACTACGCCTACCGCATCGCCGACCCCAAGCTGTTCCACACCGAGATCTCGGGCACGCGCGACAGCTACCCCGTGGCCGACCTCGAAGGCCAGCTGCGCGGCCTGGTGCTGCAGAACATCAGCAACGCCATCGCGGGCAGCGGCCTGCCGTTTCTCGACCTGGCGGCCAACCAGGTGATGTTTGCCGATGCGCTGGCCAAGGAGCTGGCGCCCGTTTTTGCCAAGATTGGTCTCGTCATCGAGAGCCTGACGGTGCAGAACGTCTCGCTGCCCGAAGAGCTGCAGAAAGTCCTGGACCAGAAGATCGGCATGGGCATGGTCGGCAACGACATGGGCAAGTTCATGCAGTACCAGACCGCGCAGGCCATCCCGAAGTTCGCCGAAGGCGCGGGCAATGGCGGTGGCGGCATTGCCGGCGACGCCATGGGCCTGGGCGCCGGCGTGGCGCTGGGCCAGGTGCTGGCGCAGAACCTGCAGGCGGGTCTGCAAGGCGGCGGGGCGGCGGCGCAGACGCCTGCTGCAGCGGCACCGGTGGGCGTCAAGCCCGAAGACGTGATGGCCACACTCGAAAAGCTGGGCGAGCTCAAGGCCAAGGGCATCCTCACGCAGGAAGAGTTCGACGCCAAGAAGGCCGAACTGCTCAAGAAGTTGGTCTGATTGCTATTGTTTAAATAGCTGTCTGCGCTTGATGGATAGGTGCAAGAGGCCAAAAATACCTTAAAGAATGGCCGAAAGCGCCACACAACGCCACTACCGCGCGCCCTGCCCCGGCTGCGGCGCGCCGGTCGAATTCCGCAGCGCGCAGTCCACGCACGCCGTCTGCGGCTACTGCCAGAGCACCGTGGTGCGCAGCGGCGATGTGCTCACGCGCCTGGGCAAGATGGCCGAGCTGTTCGACGACCACAGCCCGCTGCAGCCCATGGCCAGCGGGCGCATCACGCTCGATGGCAAGGAGGTGCCCTTCACCCTCATCGGCCGCCTGCAGTACAAGGGCGATGCCGGGGTCTGGACCGAATGGGCCGCCTTCCTCGAAGACGGTACCCTGGCCACGCTGGGCGAGGACAACGGCGCCTACGTGTTCTCCCGGCCCATCGACCCGGGTCGCGAGCTGCCCGAGGCCGCGCGCTGGTCCATCGGCACCACCACGGCCATCAACGGCAAGCCCTACAGCGTGGCCTACGCCGGCCAGGCGCAGCTGATCTCGGCGCAGGGCGAGCTGTCCAAGCTGCCGCCGCTGGGCCAGCCCTTCGGCATGGTCGAGTTGAGGAGTAGCGATGGCGAAGTGCTCAGCATCGACTACGGCCACACCCCGCCCCGCGTCGAGCGCGGCCGCGCCGTCCTGCTTGAAGACCTGCAGCTCCAGGGCCTCAAGGGCGAATCCGCCAAGGACGAAAAAGGCCGCCAGTTCAACTGCCCGCACTGTGGTGCGCCGGTGCAGGTGCAGCTGGCCTCCACCAAAAGTATCACCTGTGGATCCTGCGCCAGCATCATCGACCTGGGCAGCGGCGTGGGTGGCGAGCTGCGCTCGGCCATGCAGGACGAGCCCGTGCGCCCCATCATCCCGCTGGGCGCCAAGGGCCCGCTGCAGGGCGTGCACTGGCAGGTGGTGGGCTTCCAGCACCGCATGGGCGTGGCGCCCGGCGACGATGAACACTTTGGCTGGAGCGAATACCTGCTCTACAACCAGAAGCGTGGCTTCGCCTTTCTGGTCGATTCGGAAGAAGGCTGGAGCATGGTGCGCCCCACCACCGGCGCACCGCAGATGGCCGCCAGCGGGCGCAGCGCCACCTACCTGGGTACCACTTACCAGCTCAAATACAGTTACCTGGCCGAAACCACCTACGTGCTGGGCGAGTTCTATTGGCAGGTCGAGCGCGGCCAGAAAACCAGTAACCGCGACTTCGAAAGCGCCAAGGGCCTGCTGTCCATGGAGCAAAGCCCCAATGAGATCACCTGGTCGTCCGGCGACAAGCTCTCCAGCGACACCGTGGTCAAGGCCTTTCAGCTCGAAGACAAAAAAGACGTGCTGCAGCGCGACGACCCCGGCCCCTTTGTGGCCAAGTCGGGCCTGGGTTGCGGCACCATCATCCTGATTGCGGTCATCATCCTCATCCTGCTCATCATCTTGGGCAATTGCTCGGGGTCGCCCGGCAGCGGTTACCGCAGCTCCGGCGGCTCGTTTGGCGGGTATTCATCCGGCGGCGGGCACAAATAGGCGGGCGCCACCGCACGCACCCGTGAACAATCGTTTTAAGGAGATCCCCTCATGATCGGCATCGAATGGCTCAAGCCCGCAGCGTTCCTCGGGTCCATCCTGTACGCCATCATTGGTGTCATCATCTTCTGGCTGTGTTTTGTCCTCGTTGACAAGATCACACCCGCCGACCTGTGGCGCGAAATCGTCGAAAAACAAAACCAGGCCCTGGCCCTGGTGGTGGCCGCGATGTGCCTAGGCATCAGCATCATCGTGGCGGCGGCTATACATTGACGACGAAGGATGGGGCGGCAGCGGGCCATGCCCGTGCGCCTGCGTGAGCACCACGGCGCACCGGCCCCGTGCGTCCAGGCGCTGGCTGTGGCTGCACCCCACACATTTATATTTACGGTGCCACACATTGCTATCGGCAGCCACCTTCACCCCACAAAGACCATGAATGAATTTTTTCAGTGGGTCATGCTCCACAACCGCCCCTGGGACATTCAGCGGCCCCTGAGCGACGCAGAAACCGAAGAACTGTTCGATCTGATGGCCGACCCGTCGCTGGACCACGACGCCATGACCATCGACATGGCCGATGGCTACATGACGGCCTGCGCCATCGGCCCCTCCCAGGTGCCCGTGCACCTGTGGCTGGAGGACATCTTTGCCCAACCCACACTGCCCCTGCCGCACGACCCCGCGCGCCAGCAGCGGCTGCTGCAACTGCTGATGCGGCGCTACAGCGACATTCAGACCGCCCTGTCGGTGCGGCCCGCCGACTCCACGGTGGACAACCTTTACACACCGCTGTCGTCGGAGCTGGCAGAAGGCGACTGCATCACCCCGCACCGCCTCAATTCCAACGGTGAGCGCATGGGTGACTGGGAGCTCAAAGACTGGGCCGAGGGCTTTCGCCTGGCTGTGGCGGCAGACGAGGACTGGGCGCCGCTGTGCACCGACCCCGAAGCGGCCCCACTGCTCGCGCCCGTGGTGCTGTACTCCACGGGCTACAACCCCGACAACCCGGACTTTCAGCTGGAAGCAGACAGCCGCGAACTCTTCCCTGCACTCATCGGCTCCCTGTACGCCCTGCGCGACTGGTGGCGCCAGTACCGCCAAACCCATGGAGCACACCATGCGCCCAACATCACGCCGACGCTGGTGCGCGACACCCCCAAGGTGGGCCGCAACGACCCCTGCCCCTGCGGCAGTGGCAAAAAATTCAAAAAATGCTGCAGCGCCTGAACCCCCGGCCTACGAACCTGTTCACCCCGCACCGCCCGACTGCCCCCCTCCATGCCCACCCTTGACTGGCTCAACCGCTCCACCGCCTTCACCACCGCCGCCCAGGTGCCCTACCGCCTGCTGGAGAGCGTCTCCACCCACGGCGACGCCGCCAGCGCACACAACAACCTGCTGATCCAGGGCGACAACCTCGAAGCGCTCAAGGCCCTGCTGCCGTTTTACCGGGGGCAGGTCAAATGCATCTTCATCGACCCGCCCTACAACACGAAAAGCGCCTTCGAGCACTACGACGACAACCTGGAGCACAGCCAGTGGCTCAGCATGATGCTGCCGCGCCTGCAGTTGCTACGGGACTTGTTGAGCGAGGACGGCTCGATCTGGGTGACGAT
>LNAP01002995.1_pt1 | contig 16417 bp, 16 predicted proteins | sample 602601 | NCBI WGS metagenome assembly LNAP01 (sample SAMN02440304, study PRJNA202911) | soil metagenome | biome: Subtropical and temperate rainforests or woodlands; isolation source: soil samples (1 kg each in a 20% v/v slurry with milli Q water) were... ... | reverse complement strand
GGGTGTAACAGGTCGGCGCGGATGTGCGCCTCATGATCTGCTGAGCGGGCCTGCTTCTGGCAGTCCCGATACAGCGGACTTTGGATTCTTCTGTTTCAGCCCCTTCAAGTCAAGCAATAATTGCGCTTTTTTCCAACTAAGCGCATGTGAACGTAGAAGAAAGGGCTTTGAGGAGGGATAAAACTCGCCTGAATGTCGTCAAGCGGTAGAAATGTGCGCAAGACTGCCGGAAAACCCGGCAGTCAGGCAATTAACGAGCGCCGACGATCAGTTGGTCGAACTTTTTCAGCGCCGACCGTAGGCCGAGGCTCTCTTGAAGACGATCGGCGTAGACCATCTCGGCCATCTCCAGAATGCCCGAGGCATTGGGCAACGGCAGGTCCTGCTCGAGGATCTGTTTCATGCGACCCAGGAAGATCCACTGCAACCACTGATGAAAATCCAGGGTATCAACCGAAAACGGCTCGACGCTGCTCAGCGCCTCGGCACTGGGGGACACTTCATCCCACCAGCCCGCCAGGCGCAATTCGCGCTCAATCAGCAATAACTGCTCGGCAATTGCCGGAAAACGAGGATCCATCAGAGACTGACCTTGGCCTTTTGCCGAGCCTGGGCAGCACCGGCAGCATCACCTTGCGCAGCGCGCGCGTCGCCAATCAGGGCCCACAGACTGGCCTGCAGGTCAGGACGACCGTTAGCCATGGTCAGGCCACGACGGGCGAACTGTTCGGCTTGTGGCGCATCCCCCTGGGCCATGCGCACTTGCGCCAGGCGGTAGAGCACCTGCGGTTCACGTGGCGCGACACGCTGGGCGCGCTCGAGGCTGGACGATGCACCGTTCAAGTCTCCACCGGCCTGCTGTTGCTGCGCAGTGGTGAGCAAGGCCAGGACCGGACCGTCCAACTGCTCGTCGGCGGACAGGCCACCGGCGTTGGCCGAAGGAATCCCGCTCGGGGTCGAGGGCATGTTGTAGGTGCCCTGGTTGATCGGCGCGCTATCAATCGGCGCGGAGTTCGACGGCCCAGGTGTGATCGGGCCCGGTGTCCATGGCGCCGAGCTGATCGGCGCAGACGTAGTAGCGCCGCCCCCCGGAACCATTACCACCACTCCGGAATCCTGGGGTACAGCCTGGGTTGTGGCAGGGTTTGGATGCGTGGTCACGGTCTGGCGGAAGCCGCCGTTGGCCGAGATCCGGTCATTGTTGGACACGGCCGTGCCGGAATCCACCACCGGGATGGACCCGCGCTGCACGGTGGAGCAACCACTGAGCAAAGCTAACGTTGTAATAGCCGGAATCAACCACTTGTTCACTTGAAATCCTCTTTGCTTAATTCATCCAGCCCTTGACCCAATCCATCACCGAATCGGCATCCGTGGGCACACCTGTGCCACATGGAGCGCCGGCTGGCGGTTCACTGCCGCGAATATACGGCATCTGCACCGCGCCCGGACAGTTGGCATCGGAGCCCTGCCCGGTATGGGGGTCGATCCAGGCCTGCACGATGTTGTCGGGTTGCGGCATGTTCAGTGGCAGCGGGTCGGCCTTGCGCATAAAACTGGTCCAGACCTGCAAGGCGCCGGTCGCCCCCGTGAAGGGTGTCTTGCCATTGTCATCGCGCCCCAGCCACACCACCGCGAGCAGGTCCTGGCTGAAACCGGCGAACCAACTGTCCCGGGAATCGTTACTGGTACCGGTCTTGCCGGCCAGCGTCAGGTTGCCAGGCAGTGAGCTGTACACCGAGCGCCCGGTACCTTCGCGCATGACCCGCTGCATGGCGTTCTGGGTCAGATAGATGGAGGCCGGATCAAAGCGCTGCTCGATCTGGAACGGGTAGCGCTTGAGCGGCTCGCCTTCCGCCGTAAGCACACTGCGGATCCCGCGCATCGGTGTATTGAAACCACCGTTGGCCAGGGTCTGGTACATGGTCGCCACTTCCATCGGGCTCAAGCCCCCCGCCCCCAGCAACATCGAAGGGAACGCCGGGAACTCGCGGCTCACGCCCAGGCGCGCCAGGATCTTGAGGACGTTCGGCACCCCCAGCTCCAGGCCCAGCCGCGCCGTGGACAGATTGTAGGAGTGTGCCAGGCCCTGGTACAGGAACACCGTACCGTGGGAGCGACGGTCATAGTTCTGCGGCTTCCACACCTGGCCATCGGCGCCCTTGACCGAAAACGCTTCGTCGGACAACCAACTGGTCAGGGTGTACTTGCTCGGTTTTTCCAGCGCCGTGAGGTACACCGCCGGCTTGATCAGCGAGCCAATCGGCCGTACGGCATCCAGGGCACGGTTGAAGCCGGCAAAACTGGCCTGGCGGCTGCCGATCATGGCCTGGACTTCACCGGTTTCCGGATTGGTCACCACCATGGCCGCCTCAACCTCATCCGAACCCTTGCGCCCGGCCAGGCGCTTGAAGGTATCGCTGACCGACGCTTCGGCCTTCATCTGCAGGATCGGGTCGAAACTGGTGAAGATCCGCAGGCCTTCTTCGGTCAAGTCCTCGTCGCGATAGTCTTCGCGCAACTGGCGCTTGACCAGGTCGATGAAGCCGGGGAATGAACTGTCGGCCAACTTGCCACGGGTAGTGACACCCAGAGGCATCTTCTTCGCGGCAGCGACCTGTTCTGCGGTGGCCACGCCCTGCTGTTCCAGCACGTCGAGGACCAGGTTACGACGTTCCAGGGCCCGCTCCGGGTTGCGGCGCGGGTTGTAATAGGACGGCCCCTTGACCATGCCCACCAGCAACGCCACCTGATGCAGCTTGAGCTCGGACAATGGCTGGCCGAAGAAGAACTGACTGGCCAGGCCGAAACCATGCACCGCGCGCTGGCCATCCTGGCCGACGAACACTTCGTTGAGGTAGGCCTCCAGGATCTCCTGCTTGCTGTAATGCAGCTCCAGCAACATCGCCATCATGGCTTCAGTGAGTTTACGGGTCAGGCTGCGCTCACTGGTCAGGTAGAAATTCTTGACCAATTGTTGCGTCAGCGTACTGCCGCCCTGGGTCATGCGGCCACCCGAGGTGTTGACCCAGATGGCGCGGGCGATGGACTTGGGCGATACGCCCCAGTGGCTGTAGAAATCCCGGTCTTCAACCGCGACCAGGGTTTCCAACAGATACGGCGGGACCTGATCAATCTTGATCAGGATGCGATCTTCAAGGTTCTTCGGGTAAATCCCGCCGATCAGCAATGGCTCAAGGCGCACCACCGGCAGCTTGCCGCCGTTGAGTGCGGAAAGCTCGGCCACGTAATCCCCGGAGAAACGCACACGCACCGGCTGGGCCTTTTCCAGGCCTTCATAGAACTGGAAGCCCCGGGTGTTCAAGTCCACGGTATTGCCGCTGACCGCCGCCGCCCCCGGACCGTTGGCCACGGCTTCGCGTCGGTAACCCAGCGCATCGAGTTCGGTAAGGAAGTCAGCCTTGCTCAATTTCTGGCCGGTAAACAGCTCCAGCGGGCGAGCGTACACCTTCGCCGGGATGGTCCAGCGCTTGCCAGAGAACTTCTCCTGGACCACGGCATCGAGGTACACCGCGACGCCTGCGAGTGCCACCAGGCCAACCAGGCCGAGCTTGATCGCCCAGCCCAGCCAGGGGCGCAGGCTGCGGGGAGGAGGTTTTTTACGGGAACGGGGAGATCGGGTACGAGTCATGGCGGCGGATTATACGCATTTTATTGATGATCAACATGAACCGGACGGCGGTTTGCATGACCGACTTGAGCGGCCATAATGCGCTCCATTATTTTCCCAGACTCCGAAGGATCGCCCGTGAGCCAGCCCCTGATTGCCGCCCTGCAAAACCCGGCCCTGTTTCCTCATCCGGTCGAAGCGTTTCAAGTCATCGAAACCCATATTTCCTGGGTTCTGCTCACTGGCCCCTACGCCTACAAGATCAAGAAACCGGTGAACTTCGGCTTCCTCGACTTTACCCAGTTGGACGCCCGCTCCCACTTCTGCAACGAGGAACTGCGCCTCAACCAGCGCCTGACACAAGATTTGTATCTTGAAGTGTTACCGATCACCGGCAGCGTTGAAGCCCCGCAACTGGCCGGCGAAGGTCCGGCCATCGAATATGTGCTGAAAATGCGCCAGTTCCCGCAAAGCCAACTGCTGAGCACCTTGCAGGCCAATGGCGAGCTGACCAGCGGCCACATCGACGAAATGGCCAGCCAGATTGCGCAGTTCCACTTGAACGCGCCCAAGGTTCCCGAGGCGCACCCGGCCGGCACGCCGGACGAGGTGATGGCACCTGTACAGCAGAACTTCGAGCAGATCCGCCCGTTTCTCAGCGACAAGGCCGACCTGGCCCAACTGCAAGCACTGCAAGCCTGGGCCCAGAGCAGCTTCGAACGCCTCAAGCCCCTGCTGGAGCAACGCAAGCTCAATGGCTTTATCCGCGAGTGCCACGGCGACATTCACCTGGGCAACGCAACGATGATCGACGATCACGTGGTGATCTTCGACTGCATCGAGTTCAACGAGCCGTTCCGCTTCACCGACGTATGTGCCGACACTGGCTTCCTGGCCATGGACCTGGAAGACCGTGGCCTCAAGTCCCTGGCCCGACGTTTTATCAGCCAGTACCTGGAACTGACTGGCGATTACCAGAGCCTCGAACTGCTGAACTTCTATAAGGCCTACCGTGCCCTGGTGCGGGCCAAGGTCGCCCTGTTCAGCATGCCGTCCGAAGCAACGCCTGTAGAGCGTGCAACCACCCTGCGCCAATACCGTAACTACGCCAACCTGGCCGAAAGCTACAGCACCATCCCCTCGCGCTTCCTGGCAATTACCCACGGTGTGTCGGCCACCGGCAAAAGCCATGTGGCAATGCGCCTGGTCGACGCGCTCGGTGCCATACGCCTGCGCTCCGATGTAGAACGCAAGCGCTTGTTTGGCGAGCAGCAAGTGGAGAACACCCCACAAGCTGGGATCTATGCCTCGGATGCCAGCGCAGCGACCTACGCCCGCCTGCATACCCTCGCCGAAACCGTGCTGCGCGCGGGCTTCCCGGTGGTCCTGGACGCCACCTACCTCAAGCGTGAACAACGCGACGCCGCCGCCAAAGTCGCAGAGGCCACTGGCGCGCCCTTCCTGATCCTCGATTGCAATGCACCACAGGCAGTGATCGCCAACTGGCTGGCGAAACGTCAGGCAGATAAAAACGATCCTTCTGACGCCACCCTGGAGGTCATTGAGCAGCAGCAAGCCAGCCGCGATCCTCTGAGCGCCGAGGAACTGCTACTGAGCAAGCGGGTCGAGACCAATGAAAGCGGGACGCTGGACGCGCTGGTTGCCCATGTTCGTCAACACCTGCCAGGGCTGTAAGAAATATTTCCTGGCTGTGAAGCAGTTAACAGCTCACAGCCAGCAATAGTGGCACTATAATGGCGCCATGAATCCAACAGGAGATGCCGCCATGGGCCAGCCGAAGTTGCTTGATACCCCGCTCTACGCGCTGCTGCATAAAGATGACATCCATGGCTTCAATCAGGAACGCCCCAAGGATGGCCCCATTGATATGCGTGGCGGTGACTTCCGCGGGCTCGACCTGCGCCACCTGGATGCCGAGGGCGTGGATTTTACCGACGCCTATTTCCGTTCTGCCGACCTGCGTGGCCTGGACTTGCGCGACTGCGCGCTGGAAGGCGCGAGTTTGGCCCATGCGCAGATCTCGGGCACTTACTTCCCCCCAGAACTGAGCGCTGACGAGATCCTGATGTCGGTCAATTTCGGCACTCGCCTGCGTTACCGCACCCGCTGACAACACGCCCTTATCCCCAGCTACGCGCAACGCGGGCTGGGGGCTTGCGCCACTCGCCGTCAATAATCCAGCGCCAGCCTTAGAAGCGTTTACATCGTTTCTGAGCAAAGAACTACGCTTTTCCTACTGAGCGCTACACTCCTTTCAGGCTTGCCTGGTCACGATACCCACCGAACCATTCGGCCGTCGCAAGGAGGCTTAATGAACGATGAGCTGCAACACCTGAAAAACCTTGGCAAGACCTCTGCGCAATGGCTGCATGCGGTGGGCATCCATAGCGCTTCAGACCTGCGTCGCCTGGGCGCCGTGGACGCCTATCGGGCGGTACGCAGTCGTGGCTTTCGGGCGTCCAAAGTCCTGCTGTATGCCATCGAAGGCGCATTGATGGATGTGCATTGGAACGATATTCCAACTGAGCGCAAGGAAGCCTTGAATCGCCAATTGGAAGTTTTGTCGGTACGCAACAAGAACTGAAACAGTCCGGAGCCCAGGATTTACGGGAATTTCAAACATGCGTTTGAGGAAAAGCCCCAGGGCGTAAAAACAAATATTGACTCTCAAATGAGAATCGTTATGATTATCACAACTGGTCGCGAGATCAGCCGATAACTGAAAGACCCTTGGTTCGGACTCTCAGTTTATCTCCTCATCAGGCTAATCACGGTTATTTGACCCGGCTCTTGCCGGGTCTTTTTTTGCCTGGGTTTTATGAACCCGGTACATCGCTGCAGCCACGACGAACCTCAGCGGGCAATGACCAATGGATGACCTAGTTCAGGATGGGGCTGCACCAGCACATCCAGGCCAAACACGGCCTTGAGCAGTTCCGGGCGCAATACCTGCGCCGGCGTACCCAGGGCATGGGGGCGGCCGTTTTCCAGCAGCAGAATGCGGTCACAGTAGCGCGCCGCCAGGTTCAGGTCGTGGAGGATCACCAGCACAGCCGCGCCACGATCAGCAAAGCTGCGGATCGCCTGTAAGGTGGTGTGCTGGTGCAGCGAGTCGAGCATCGACGTCGGTTCGTCCAGCAATAATGTCTGCCCCGCCTCGCCCGGCCAGAGCTGCGCCAGCACTCGCGCCAGGTGCACACGCTGGCGCTCGCCGCCAGACAAGGCCAGGTAACTGCGCCCGCTCAAGTGGCTCACGTCAGCGGCCTGCAAGGCGGCGTCGATGATTTCAGCGTCGCGCGCCCGACCGGTCTGATGGGGCAGTCGTCCCATGCCCACCACTTCCTCGACGCGAAACGCGAAATCCAGGGTCGACACCTGTGGCAGCACCGCCAGCCGCTGGGCCCGTTGCGCACCCTGCCAATCCTTGAGTTCGCGGTCATCCAGCCAGACCTGGCCTTCATCCGCCTGCAACTGCGCGCACAACGCGCCCAGCAACGTACTTTTGCCGGCGCCATTGGGGCCAAGCACACCCAGGACTTCACTGGGCTTCAGGTCCAGGGTCACGTCGGTCAATACGGTTTTGCGACCGCGGCGGATCTGCAGGTTTTCCACTCGCAGCATCAGGCGCGCCCTCGCAACAGCAGGTAAAGAAAAAACGGCGCGCCAATAAAGGCGGTAACAATGCCAATGGGCAACTCAGCGGGCGCCAGGGCCAGGCGGGCCACCAGGTCGGCGAATAACAACAGGCTCGCCCCCGCCAGCACCGAGGCCGGCAGCAGCACGCGATGATCCGGCCCCGCCAGCAGGCGCACCAGATGCGGCACCACCAGCCCGACAAAACCAATCAACCCCGCTGCGGCGACTGCCGCGCCAACCCCCAGGGCCGTGCAAAACACCAGCTCACGCTTGAGCCCCTCGACATTGATCCCCAGATGACTGGCTTCCGACTCCCCGAGGAGCAAGGCATTGAGCGCCTTGGCCCGGCGCGGCAGCCATAGCGCCACCCCGGCACTGACCAGCAGCAACGGCCACAGCCGCGAGTAACTGGCGCCATTGAGGCTGCCGAGGTTCCAGAACGTCAGGGTGCGCAAGGTGGCGTCATCCGCCAGGTAAGTGAACAGGCCCACCGCCGAGGCCGCCAGGGCGGTCAGGGCGATACCGGCCAACAGCATGGTTGCGACATTGGTCTGGCCATCACGCCGCCCCAGGCGATAGACCAGCGCCGTCACGCCCAAGCCACCGAGGAATGCACACAGCGACAGCAGATACGGCCCCACCGCATCCGGCAGGCCACCAAAGGCCGCGCCGCCGACGATAGCCACCGCCGCCCCGAGCGCGGCGCCACTGGACACACCAACCAGCCCCGGGTCGGCCAAGGGGTTGCGAAACAACCCCTGCATGGCCACCCCCGACAGCGCCAGCACCCCGCCGACCGCCAACCCCAACAAGGTGCGCGGCAAACGGATCTGCCCCAGAATCAACTCTGCCTGCTCCAGCCCCTGAGCCTCCAGGGGCACGCCAAGCAAGCGTAACGCGGCGCGCAATGTGTCGAGCAACGGCAGGCTGACCGGCCCCAAAGCCAAGGACAGCCAGATCGCCAATACACACAATAGGCTCAGGCCTATAAACAGGGCTCGTGGTTTAACCAGAGTGGTCATGGGGCGGCTTGGGTTTTAGCGGGGTAGAACCCGGCGGACAAGGCTTGCAGGCTGGCCGGCAACCGTGGGCCCAGGCCCCCGACCAACAAGGTGGGGTCCAACTCAACGACCCGACCGGTCTTGGCCGCCGAGGTGTTCGCCAGAATCGGATTTTCCTTGAACAAGGCTGCGCGGGCCGCCTCGCCACTCAGGGCACGGTCGGAGAACACCAGCACTTCAGGGCTCAGCCCCGCCAGGGACTCCACCGAAAACGGCTTGTACCCGGTGTGCGTCGCCAGATTGCGTCCACCGGCTTGTCGCAGTACCCAATCGGCGGCGGTGTCCTTGCCGGCGATCAATGGCTTGCCGCCGGCATGTCCGAGCACCAACAGCACGCCTGGGGCCTTTTGCCGGGTTTGCGCCTGGGTCACGGCGGCTTTTTGCAGGTTTAGTTGCTGTTGATACGTACTGAACAGCGCCATGGCCCGATCTTCAGCCCCCAGCAACGCGCCCAAATGTTGCAGATTGCCTTGCAGGGTCGGCAGGTCCGGCTGTGCGGAGAACAGCTCCACTTGCACCCCGGCATTGCGAATCTGCGCCAGCACCGGGGGCGGTCCCACTTCCTCAGTGCCCACCAGGATTTGCGGGCGCAGGCTCAAGATCCCTTCGGCCGACAGCTGGCGCTGGTAACCGATACTGGGTAATGCCTTGAGCGATTGTGGGTGCTGGCTAGTGGTATCGACGCCCACCAGCTTTGACTCGCCCCCCAGGGCCACCACCCACTCCGACAACGCCCCGCCGGCACTGACCCAGCGTTGTGGCGGTTCAGCGGCTTGCGCCACGTGGTTGACCAGCAGTCCGACAACAAGCGCAATAGCGCTGGTACTCAGGCGCATAAAAGGGTTTCCTTCCAGGGGGTGGAGCCAGTCATGCGACCGTCTGAGCACGCAGTCAGCTAACAGGCGAAGCCGGCATTTGATAATTGTTTGCATTTGAACGTCAAGCACCGGGCTCACCCGCAAACCCCGGATCACTCTACAGCCCTTGACCCGCACCACCTGAGAACGCTTATGAAGTTTCTATGCCCCTCCCACGAACTGGCACCCGACAGCAGCCGCGGCTTCGATATCGACGGCCGCAAGCTGTTTGCCGTGCGCCGCGAAGGCCGGGTGTATTTCTATATCAACCGCTGCCCTCATCGCGGCGTTCCGCTGGAATGGCAGCCGGACCGCTTTCTCGATCCCAGCGCGAGCATGATCCAATGCGCCACCCACGGCGCGTTGTTTCTGATCGAAAACGGTGAGTGCGTGGCCGGCCCGTGCGCGGGCCAAAGCCTCAGCCCCCTGCCCGGCCGCGAAGACGCACAGGGGTTGTGGGTGCAACTCTAGTCGTTGAGCAACACCGTCAATGGCCGATCAATATAGATTTGCTGCGCCCCCACCTGCACGCCGTACGCCAGGACTTCCACCCCGGCAGCTTTGGCTTCACGCAGTGCCGCCGCGTAGCCCGCGTCGATTTCCTCGGCCGGCCTTACGCTGTCGATGCCCGACAGGTTCACACAGTACAACTGCACCGCCCGCACGCCGCTGCGGGCCAAATGCGCCAATTCGCGCAAATGCTTGGCCCCACGCTGAGTCACCGCATCGGGAAACGCCGCGACAGAGGTGCCGTCAAACCCCAGGGTGACACTTTTGACTTCGACATAGGCCGCGCCGTCGGGATAGTCCAGGCGAAAGTCGATGCGGCTTTTTTCCTGCCATACGGCACTTCACGCTTTAGTCCGGTAAAGCCATTGAGCTCGGTGATCACCCCGGCATGCAGCGCTTCTTCGACCAACGGGTTGGCACGCGCGGTGTTGACGCACGCCAGGCGACCCTGGGGCGTTTCAGCGATTTCCCAGGTGCCCGGCAGCTTGCGCTTGGGGTCGTTGGAGCGGCTGAACCAGACTTGTCCGCCCTCGACCATGCAATTGAACATCGAGCCAGTGTTCGGGCAGTGAATGGTGAGCAACTCGCTGGTAGCGGTTTCGATATCGGCCAGAAAACGCTTGTAGCGGCGAATCAGCCGACCTTCTTCGAGGGGAGGATGAAAGCGCATCAGCCTTGCCAGCTCCGCAAACCACGGGCAATCCGCTCCACCGCTTCCTGTAGTCGATCGAGATTTTGCGTGTAGGCAAAACGCACATGATGCCCCGCCTGGAAGCGACCGAAATCCAACCCGGGCGTGAATGCCACGTGCTCGGTTTCAAGAAAATGCCGGCAAAATGCAAAGGCATCGCCACCAAAGGCGCTGATATCGGCATACAGGTAAAACGCCCCTTCAGGCTCGACCGCAATACCAAAACCCAACTCGCGCAAAGCCGGTAGCAAAAAGTCACGCCGGCGACCGAATTCAGCCCGTCGCTCTTCAAGGATCGCCAGAGTCTGCGGGGTAAAGCAGGCCAATGCCGCATGCTGGGCCATGCTCGGCGCGCTGATGTACAGGTTCTGCGCCAGCTTCTCCAGTTCGCCCACGGCTGCGGGGGGTGCCACCAGCCAGCCCAGACGCCAGCCGGTCATGCCGAAATACTTCGAAAAACTGTTTAAGACAAACGCCTCGTCATCCACTTCCAGCACGCTGGCCGCGTCAGTGCCGTAGGTCAGGCCGTGATAGATCTCATCCACTACCAGGTGGCCGTTGCGGGCCTTGATCGCGCTGGACAGGCCCGCCAGTTCATCACGGGTCAGGATGGTCCCGGTCGGGTTGGCCGGCGAAGCGACCAAGGCCCCCACGCTGTCCTGGTCCCAGTAGCGCTCCACCAGATCGGCAGTCAGTTGGTAGCGCACCTCGGGGCCGACCGGCACCAGTTGCGCCGCCCCCTCCACCAGGCGTAGGAAATGCCGGTTGCAGGGGTAGCCCGGGTCCGCGAGTAGCCAATGCTTGCCGGGGTCCACCAGCAGGCTACTGGCCAGGAGCAAGGCCCCGGAGCCGCCCGGGGTGATCAGGATGCGCTCGGGGTCGATACTCAAGCCATAACGCTGCTGATAGAAACCACTGATGGCCTCGCGCAGTTCCGGCAAGCCACGGGCGGCGGTGTAGCGGGTTTTGCCGTTGGCCAGCGCGGCCTGGCCGGCCTGGATGATCGGTTCGGCGGTGGTGAAGTCCGGCTCGCCGATTTCCAAATGAATCACATCATGGCCTGCGGCCTGTAGCTCATTGGCCCGCGCCAGTAACGCCATGACATGAAAAGGTTCGATAGCTCGACTGCGAGCACTGTAGGGCTGAGCCATTAGCCTTCCTTAACAATGAGGACAAAATCGGGATTCTACCGAACCCGCGAGGTAAAACATGCTCTATTGCCTGCCTGGCCCAGGGCAATGAGCCGGGCAAGCACCTGCAAAACGACTAAAATCAACATTCGAGACAATGTATACCCAGCCATTGCCGGTCGCAGCAGTTTGCAACCCCGGCACGACGGGCCTCGACAACCGGGAGTGGCGCACCCCGAAGCTATCTGGTAAGTTCGCCCGCTTGCAGCCGCAGGGCCGGCAGGTGTCGGTGATGTTGCAATCCTGCGCAATGGATTAGAAGAGTGAGAGGCGGTCTATTCATGTCCACCCAAGCAAAGCAACAGCAGACTCAAGGTCTCGGCGGCTTCGAACCTTACGTAGAAAAGAAGGGCGAAGAATACATGGGCGAGCCCATGCGCGAGCACTTCACCAAGATCCTGAACAAGTGGAAACAGGACTTGATGCAGGAGGTCGATCGTACCGTTGGCCATATGAAGGACGAAGCAGCCAACTTTCCTGACCCGGCAGACCGTGCCAGCCAGGAAGAAGAATTTGCCCTGGAATTGCGTGCGCGCGATCGCGAGCGCAAGTTGATCAAGAAGATCGACAAGACGCTGCAACTGATCAAGGACGAAGAATACGGCTGGTGCGAATCCTGTGGCATCGAGATCGGTATTCGTCGCCTGGAAGCCCGTCCTACCGCAGACATGTGTGTGGACTGCAAGAACCTTGCAGAAATCAAGGAAAAACAGGTCGGCAAGTAATCCCTGCCGGGCCGAACAAATGGGGCGTGCAAACGCCCCATTTTTGTTTCTGGGGTTTGGCGGTTTTCCAGTAATATCCAGGCCATGACAGCCTCTCCCTATATCGGGCGTTTCGCCCCCACCCCCAGCGGCCATTTGCACTTCGGCTCCCTGGTTGCAGCCCTCGCTTCCTATCTCGACGCCCGCGCCAATCAAGGCCGCTGGCTGATGCGCATGGAAGACCTCGACCCTCCCCGTGAAGAGCCCGGCGCCCAGGCGGCAATCCTGCATGCTCTGGAAAGCTATGGTTTTGAATGGGACGGGGAACTGGTCCGACAAAGCGAGCGGCATGATGCCTACGCCAAAGTCCTGAACGACATGTTCAACCATGGCCTGGCCTACGCCTGCACCTGTTCACGCAAGCAACTGGAACCGTATAACGGCATTTACCCGGGCCTGTGCCGCAACGCCGGCCACGCTCAACAGGATGCTGCCATTCGCCTACGGGTACCCGAACTGGAATACCATTTCACCGACCGTGTACAAGGCCAATTCCGACAACACCTGGGCCGCGATGTAGGCGATTTCGTCATCCGCCGCCGCGACGGCCTATATGCCTACCAACTGGCGGTGGTGCTCGACGATGCCTGGCAAGGTGTCACCGATATCGTGCGCGGCGCCGACCTGCTGGACTCCACGCCGCGCCAGCTGTACCTGCAAGAACTGCTGGGCCTGCGCCAGCCGCGCTACCTGCATGTACCGCTGATCATCCAGCCGGACGGTAACAAGCTGGGTAAATCCTACCGCTCGCCACCGCTAACGCCCGACCAGGCCACACCTCTGCTACTCAGGGCCCTGCGCGCCCTCGGCCAGCAGCCGGGGGATGAGCTGCTCCACGCCAGCCCACAGGAACTGCTGGGGTGGGGCATCCGGCACTGGGATGCCACCCGGATCCCGCGCACACTGACCCTGGCCGAAGCGCAATTGCACTGAAGACGCTTGCAGCCTGCCAACCATCCGTTAACATCGCCGCAGTTTTTCAATCAGAGGCCAACATGTACATCTATCGATTGGTCCTGCTGCTGGTCGTCGGGATCTACCTGTTTTCTCCCGCCATCATGGACTGGTGGATCGACGCCACGGGCGCCTGGTATCGCCCCTATCTGCTGTGGTTGATCCTGATCGTCGTGACTTTCATCCTGCAGAGCCAAAAAGATGCCGATGAGCTTTAGCCTGACCCAGATGCTGCTGATCAGCGCCGCCTACCTGGCCGCGCTGTTCGGGGTGGCCTGGATCAGTGAGCGTGGGATGATCCCGCGGGCGATCATTCGCCACCCGCTGACCTACACCTTGTCCCTGGGCGTCTATGCCAGCGCTTGGGCGTTCTATGGCACGGTGGGCCTGGCCTACCAATATGGCTATGGGTTTCTTTCCAGCTACCTCGGGGTATCCGGGGCCTTCCTGCTGGCGCCGGTGCTGCTGTACCCGATCCTGAAAATCACCCGCACCTACCAACTGTCGTCGCTGGCTGACCTGTTTGCCTTCCGCTTTCGCAGCACCTGGGCCGGCGCGCTGACCACGATCTTCATGCTGATCGGCGTGCTGCCGCTGCTGGCCCTGCAGATCCAGGCAGTGGCCGATTCCATCGGTATTCTTACCCACGAGCCGGTGCAACATCGGGTGGCCCTGAGCTTTTGTGCGCTGATCACCCTGTTCACGATTTTTTTCGGCTCGCGGCATATCGCCACCCGGGAAAAACACGAAGGCCTGGTGTTTGCGATTGCCTTCGAGTCGGTGATCAAGCTGATCGCCATCGGTGGCGTGGGCTTGTACGCGCTGTACGGGGTGTTCGACGGCCCGCAACAGCTTGAGCTGTGGCTGCTGCAAAACCAGACCGCCCTCGCCGCCCTGCACACCCCGCTGCAGGAAGGCCCCTGGCGCACGTTGCTGCTGGTGTTCTTTGCCTCGGCCATCGTCATGCCGCACATGTACCACATGACCTTCACCGAGAACCTCAACCCGCGTTCGCTGGTCAGCGCCAGCTGGGGCCTGCCCCTGTTCCTGTTGCTGATGAGCCTGGCGGTGCCGCTGATCCTCTGGGCCGGGCTGAAACTGGGGGCCACCACCAACCCGGAATACTTCACCCTCGGCATCGGCATCGCCGCCAACAGTAAATCCCTGGCGCTGCTGGCCTATGTCGGTGGGTTATCGGCGGCCAGTGGCTTGATTATCGTCACCACCCTGGCGCTGTCGGGCATGGCCCTCAACCACCTGGTGCTGCCGCTGTATCAGCCGCCCGCCGAAGGCAATATCTACCGCTGGCTGAAATGGACACGCCGCGCGCTGATCGTGGCCATCATCATGGCCGGCTATGGCTTCTACCTGCTGATGGCGGCCGAGCAAGACCTGGCCAACCTCGGCATTGTGGCCTTCGTCGCCACCTTGCAGTTCCTGCCGGGGGTGTTGTCGGTGCTGTACTGGCCAACCGCCAATCGGCGTGGATTTATCGCCGGGCTGCTGGCGGGGATCCTGGTGTGGCTGGTGACCATGCTGCTACCACTGGTCGGCAACCTGCAGGGTTTCTACATCCCGCTGCTGAACATGATCTACGTGCTGGATGACACCAGTTGGCACATGGCAGCCATCGCCTCACTGGCGGCCAACGTACTGATGTTCACCCTGATCTCCCTGTTCACCAACGCCAGCCCCGAAGAAATCAGTGCGGCCGAAGCCTGCGCGGTGGATAACGTACGCCGCCCGCAACGCCGCGAACTGCATGCCGCCTCGCCCCAGGAATTCGCCACGCAACTGGCCAAGCCCCTGGGCGCCAAGGCTGCACAAAAGGAAGTGGAACAGGCACTGCGCGATCTGTACCTGCCTTTCGACGAGCGCCGCCCCTATGCCCTGCGCCGCCTGCGCGACCGCATCGAGGCCAACCTGTCCGGGTTGATGGGCCCCAGCGTGTCCCAGGACATGGTCGAGACCTTCCTGCCCTACAAGGCCGGCGGCGAAAACTATGTAACTGAAGATATCCACTTTATCGAGAGCCGGCTGGAAGACTACCACTCACGCCTCACCGGCCTTGCCGCCGAACTCGATGCCCTGCGCCGCTACCACCGCCAGACCCTGCAGGAACTGCCCATGGGCGTGTGCTCCCTGGCCAAGGACCAGGAGATCCTGATGTGGAACAAGGCCATGGAAGAGCTGACCGGCATCGCCGCCCAACGCGTGGTGGGCTCGCGCCTGACCACCATCGCCGATCCGTGGAAGGAACTGCTGCAGGGCTTTATCAACCTGCCGGACGAACACTTGCACAAACAGCATCTGGCCCTCGACGGCCAGACGCGCTGGCTGAACCTGCACAAAGCGGCGATCGACGAGCCCCTGGCCCCCGGTAACAGTGGCCTGGTATTGCTGGTCGAAGACCTGACCGAAACCCAAATGCTCGAAGACAAACTGGTGCACTCCGAGCGCCTGGCCAGTATCGGGCGCCTGGCGGCCGGGGTGGCCCACGAGATTGGCAATCCGATCACCGGTATCGCGTGCCTGGCGCAGAACCTGCGCGAAGAGCGCGAAGAGGACGACGAAATCACCGAAATCAGCGGGCAGATCCTCGAACAGACCAAACGCGTCTCGCGCATCGTGCAATCGCTGATGAGCTTTGCCCATGCCGGCGGCCACCAGAATCACGATGAAGCCGTGTGCCTGGCCGAAGTCGCCCAGGATGCCATTGGGCTGCTGGCCTTGAACCGGCGCAATTTCGAAGTACAGTTCTATAACTTGTGCGATCCGGAACACTGGGTGGTCGGCGACTCACAACGCCTGGCCCAGGTGTTGATCAACCTGCTGTCCAATGCCCGCGACGCGACACCCGCCGGCAGTGCGGTAAGGGTCAAGAGCGAGGCTTACGAGCACACGGTAGACCTGATCGTCGAAGACGAAGGCAGCGGTATTCCACAGAACATCATGGACCGATTGTTCGAACCCTTCTTCACCACCAAGGATCCTGGTGAAGGTACCGGTCTGGGCCTTGCACTGGTCTATTCCATCGTTGAAGAGCATTATGGACAAATCACCATCGACAGCCCGGCTGACACAGAAAGCCAACGCGGCACC
>LNAP01008567.1_pt1 | contig 16423 bp, 20 predicted proteins | sample 602601 | NCBI WGS metagenome assembly LNAP01 (sample SAMN02440304, study PRJNA202911) | soil metagenome | biome: Subtropical and temperate rainforests or woodlands; isolation source: soil samples (1 kg each in a 20% v/v slurry with milli Q water) were... ... | reverse complement strand
ATCGACATTGGAGGCCCACACACCGGCATAGGCACCGCTGCTGTGCGCGTAGTCCAGGCCGCCCTGAATGGCCGGCTTCTCGTCGGTCTGGCTGATGCCTCGGAACACGTAGTCGCTGGTCAGGCCAACGTTGCCGGTGATGTCGGCGGCAGCCCCGGTCGCGGCCAGTAGGCCGGCCGCAGCCAGCGAGGTCAGGATTACTTGCTTCATGAGTTGCTCGTCTCCGATTGCTGTAGGCAATTGCTTCACGATTCCTTTGCCAGACGGGCAAGCCACGCAGGGGCAAAGGGCCGCGAATGGTACAAGCAAGTGTCAGGCCAATCAAACCGGGCTTGGGCGTGGCATTTTTTCCTTCGATGCAATCAAGATGTCTCGCTTTGAAGCGCAGCGCCCGATTAGCGACCCAAGATGGTGCGACCGACGTCGCTCGACACCTTCAGGGATGTCCACACACTCAACACTGGCAATTGCACGGCTGCCAAATATGCGTTGGTATTTCCTGCACCCGAAACGCACAATTCCGGGCGCCCGGCCTCGCCGGGCCGGTGCTGCAATCCGGGAGAACACACATGAGCGTGCTGATTCGCCATGCGCGGCAGCGTGGTCGACATGGCGGTCGGCATCATCATCGGCGCGGCCTTTGGCGCCATCGTCAAGTCGCTGGTCGACGACGTGCTGATGCCGCCGATCGGCCTGCTGCTGGGCCAGGTGGACTTCTCCAACCTGTTTGCGGTGCTGCGCGAGGGTGCGACTGCCGGTCCGTACACGTCGCTGGCCGCGGCCAAGGCGGCGGGCGCGGTCACCATCAACTACGGGCTGTTCATCAACTCGATCGTCAGCTTCGTGATCGTCGCGTTTGCGGTGTTCATGCTGATCCGCAGCCTGAACCGGCTCAAAAAGGCCGAGCCTCCGCCAGCCCCGGCGACCCGCGAATGCCCCCACTGTTGCACGGCCATCCCGGTGGCGGCGACGCGTTGCCCGAACTGCACCTCGCAGCTGTGATCTGAAACGCGCCCGGCGCCGGCCACGGATGGGCGGCCCGCTATACTGGCCGCCCGATTTTTACGAATCCCCGCCATGTCCTCCGATACGCTGCACCGGTTCACGTTCGCCCAGGCGCCGGTGCGCGGCCTGCTGGTGCAGCTCGAAACGACCTGGCAGGACGTGCTGTCGCGTCACCATTACCCGCCCGCCGTTCGCGAACTGCTCGGCCAGCTGCTGGCCGGTGCGGCGCTGCTGGGCAGCAATCTGAAGGCCGCCGGACAGGTCATCGTCGAGCTGCGCGGTGCCGGCCCGCTGCGTCTGCTGGTGGCCGACAACCGGGCCGGTTCCACGGTGCGGGCGCTGGCGCGCTGGGAAGAACCGCTCCACGACACCGACTGGCATGCGCTGCTGGGTGACGGGCGACTGGTGATCACGCTGGATGCCCGCGGCGACGGGCGCCGCTACCAGGGCATCGTGGAGCTGGCCGCCGGTGGCCTCGCGGCCACGCTGGAGGGTTATTTCGCGAGCTCCGATCAGCTGCCAGGCTGCATCGTGCTGGCGGCGGACCCGACGCGCGCGGCCGGTTTGCTGCTGCAGCGCCTGCCGGGCAGCGCCGGCCCGGACGATGCGGCGCAGTGGGAGCACGTGGCGGCACTGGCCGGCACCACGCGCCCGCAGGAACTGCTGCACCTGGAACCGACGCGCTTGCTGGGCCGGCTGTTCGGTGACCAGGACCTGCACCTGCTGGCGTCGCAGGCGATGCGCTTTGGCTGTTCGTGTTCCGCGCAGCGCGTGGAGGCGACGCTGCTGGCGCTGGGCCGGGCGGAGATCGAGTCCCTGTTGGCCGAGCGCGGCGGCATCGACGTGGACTGCGAGTTCTGCAACCAGCACTACCACTACGACCGCGCCGCGGTGGAGCGCCTGCTGGATGACATGGGGAGCGGGCCGCTGCACTGACCGCGGCGCACGGTCCGTTCCGGCGACCAGTCAGCCGGTCTTGTCAGCCACCAACGGTGCCAGAACGGCGCGCAGAAAATCGCTCGCCAGCGCATGAACGCCGGGCGTGCCGGTCTCGCGCGGGCCGGCCAGATTCACGGTAGTCACTGCGCAGGCATGCAGCCACGACTGCACCTGCGAAGGTTGCCAGGGCCGGCGCAGGTCGATGACCAGACACGGCTTGTCCAGCTCAAGGGCCGCCTCCACCGTCAGCAGCGTGCCGCCATTCAGCCCCCCGTGGCACAGCACCAGCGTCGCGTCGGCCTCGGCCACGTTGCGCCGGGTGCGCTCGCCGTAGTCGGCGCTGGCCGTTTCGGTAAGCGGGTAACGGGTCGGAATCGGCCCGTCCTCGGCGCGCCGGCCGACCGGACACCAGCCGCCGCAGGGCAGGCCAAGCTCCAGCGCCACATCCAGCGCGGCGCGATCGACGCCGGTCTGGCCGCCGGAAATCACGCGCAGGCGCCTACCTCCCAACACCACGCGCCGCCCAGACCAACAACAACCAGGCGGCAATCCAGGCGCTGCCACCGAGCGGGGTGATCGCCCCCAACCAGCGCTGGCCGGTGATCGCCAACAGGTACAGGCTGCCGCTGAACAGCAGCACGCCCGCCAGCATCAGCCAGCCGCTCCAGCGCAGCGCGCTGTTGGTCGGCGCATGCAGGGCCAACAGGCCGACCAGCAGCAGGCCAAGCGCGTGGTAGACGTGGTATTGGCAGCCGGTCTGATAGATGGCCAGCATATCCGCCGGCAGCCGCCCGCGCAGCCCGTGCGCGCCGAAGGCGCCCAGCATCACCGCCAGCGCCGCATTGAGCGCGCCGGCCATCAGGAAAAAACGCGCCGCCGCCATCAGTACAGCGCCCGCTGCAAACGCCGCCGCCAATCGCGCCGCGGCGGATGCTCACCGTCCAGAATACGCAACACCGTCACCCAGGCCCCGCTTGCGTTGTCATTGGCCGCGCTGGTTGGCTGTAACTGACGGCAGTCATGGCCTGCCCGATGGGCCGGAATGCGGCGTGGCGGATGGGCGCCCATCCTGCCGTGCGGCAACCGCGTGACGCGACGGGGCGATACCCAGATTCATCTGCACACCACGCCAGAACGTCCACACGCGCAGTGCCTGCACCAACAGATGGCGCACGGACTGCCCGGTGATCCGTGCGTTCGCGCCGAAGCGCGGCTGACGGGTCACCCTGCGCCTGCCGACCCACCACCCGGCAACAGCCGCCGCCAGTAGGGCCGGTACCGAGGTTGTGGCGCGCACTGCCGCAGCGCGCGTCTGTGCCTGCCACCATTGCACCCGAGACCGCGCCTGCTCGACGCGCAGGCGCTGTTGGTCGCAGCGGGCCCGGGCACTGGCCAGTCCCATCATGCGCGCAGGTCTTGCGGCGCTTGCAGCGCCACGCTTTCGCGCGTGGCGGAAAACCCGAGGCCACGAATCAGGCAGCGGACATAAATCACCAGCGGCACGCATGCCAGCCCATTGAGCGCAGCGGCGCCCAGCAGCGCTGCCGGCCAGTCCATGCCGGCCCGCACGGCCAGCACCACCGCCGCGGCCACCAGTGCCAGCCAAGCGGTGACCAGCAGCAGGACGATCGCGGCGGCAAGAATCCCCACCACCGTCAAGACGGTGATGCTCAGGCGCGCCTCCTCGACCGCCAATTCGAGCAGTTCCGCCAGGTAGCCGCGGATGGCGCGCAGCGTTTCGCCCAGACTCTCGCGCAGACCGGCCCCGGCGCCAGGCGGCGGGGGAACTTCCACTCGCCGTGCCTGTCAGCGGCGGCCCAGTCGCGAAATCAGCCAGCCCGCCGCGAAGGCAATACCCAGCGCCGCAAGCGGACGGGCCGCCACGAAGCGCTGGATGTCGTCGCCGTATTCGTGCCCGCGCTCGCGCACCTGCTCGGCGGCCGCGCGCGCTCGCTCGCCAGCGTGGCTGGCAGAATCGCGCAGGCGGTCCTCGGTCGAGCGGGCGTGCTCGGCGACGCGGTCGATGGTTTCGTGCGCGCTGCGCGCTGCCCGGTCGGTGACCCGCTCATCGGGTGGGGTGCTCGCTTCGGCTTTTGCTTTCTGATCCATGGGACGGCCTCCTGGAATTGGGGTGTTTGGAATCTTTTCCACAGTGGTGCCGGCTGACACCAGTGCGCTTGTTTAGGATACGCGCACCGGGACAAAGTTCCCGGCCACCGGTCCGGCCGCGTCCGGCGCCCCATAGACTCAACCATCGCAACCGATCGCAGCGCCGCCATGGATACCCTGCCCGATTACCTCGCGCCCGGGCTGCGCCTACTGTCGGTGGGCATCAATCCGTCGCTGCGGGCGGTGCGCGAGGGCTTCTATTTTCCCAACCCGCAGAACCGCTTCTGGCCGGCGCTGAACGCCAGCGGCCTGCTGGCAGCGCCGGTCACGCCCGGTCCGGCGGCAATGAATCTGATCCTGGCCCGCGACCGCATCGGCTTTACGGACCTGTGCAAGACCGCGTCGTCGATGGCGCACCATCTGCGCGCTGCGGATTACCGCGCCGGCGCCGCGCGACTGGCCCAGGTGATCGACAACTGCCGGCCGCCGCTGCTGTGGTTCCATGGCGCCACGGCCTACCGGGCGTTCTGCCGGCATGTGCTGACGCAGCAGGATGTGATCGCGCCCGGCCTGCAGCCGCAGACCTTTGCCGGGGCGCGCATCTTCGTCAGTCCCAATCCGAGCCCCGCCAACGCCCGCTACAGCCTGGCGCAGTTGACCGACAGCTACCGCCAGCTGGCCGCCTGCATCGCCGGCAACGATGACGGCACCGGGCGTAAGCTTTCAAGCATCGTGTCGGCCTGAGTTCCGGAGCCGCTGATGGCCAGAATCCTGCGCTTTCGAAGCCGCGACCAGTTGTCGGGCGAGCGCGCCCGCCGGCAGTGCCAGGACGGTTATCACAACTGGCAACTGGTGGACCTGGGGCCGCACGCGGCGCCCGGTCGCACGCCGTCGCGGTGGCGCTGCGCCCGCTGTGGCGAGGAGCGCGAGGGCGCAACGCCCGGCACGCCGCCGGCCGGGCGGACCTGAACCGGCATGCCTTCCAGCCAACGGTTTTTTCGACCGAACGATCGGTTTTTCGTTCACGGCCCGGCGCGACCGCACTAGACTGGCCACCGAGGCGCCACTTCGAAGCGCCCCCGACATACCCTGCAAGAGGAGCCCCGTCATGGACATGGCAACCCGCTCGTCGCTGATCGACTACGCCGCTCTGGTCCGCCCGGACCGCGTGCACGGCAGTCTGTACACGGACCCCGCCATCTTCGAGGAAGAGCTGAACCGCATCTGGTACCGCGAATGGGTGTTCGTCGGCCACGAAAGCGAGGTCCCGAACGTCGGCGACTACCGCACCGGCCTCCTCGGCCAGCAGCCGATCATCATCACCCGCGGCAAGGACATGCAGGTACGGGTGCTGCTGAACCGCTGCACGCACCGCGGCAACACCATCTGCCAGGCGCGCCGCGGCAATGCGCAGACCTTCACCTGCTCGTACCACGGCTGGACCTACAGCTGTGAAGGGGACCTGCAGGGCATCCTGTTTCGCGAGGACTACCCGCCGGATTTCAGGCGCGAGGACAACGGCCTGTTTCGCGTGCCGCGGGTGGAGCAATACCGCGGCTTCATCTTCGCCAGCATGGGCAAGACCGGCAAGAGCCTGCAGGATCACCTGGGCCCGGCCGCGGCCAACATCGACCGCTTCTGCGACCTGTCGCCGACCGGCGAAATCACCATGAACCACGGCGTCTACCAGATGCGCATCGAGTGCAACTGGAAGATGTGGATGGAGAACTCGGTCGACTCGTATCACGTCTACCAGACGCACGGCTCGAACATGTACCTGGGCAACATGTTCGAGGCCAAGGAAGGCCAGAAACCGCCGCCGCCGGGCAAGGGCTATTTCGGTCTCATCCACGCACGTGACCTGGGTAACGGCCACTCGGACCTGGACATGCGCCCGCAGCGGCGCGTGACCGGCATGACCTACACCGGCGAATGGTCCGCCGACATTCCCGAATCGGCCCAGCGTGAGTATCTGGCGGGCCTGGAACGCCTGCACGGCAAGGAAAAGGCGAATCGGATTCTCACCGAAGGCCCGGCGCACACGGTGATCTTCCCGAACCTGTTCAACATGCTGCAGGAAATCCGCTGGTGCGTGCCGGTCAGCGTGAACGAGACCTACATCTATTACGCGCCGTGCCTGTTCAAGGGCGCGCCGGACGCGATCAACACCGCCCGCCTGCGCCGCGACGAGGGCGCCTACGGCCCGGCCGGCTTCCAGCTGTCCGACGACATCGAAGTGTGGGCCCGCAACTACCAGGGCCTGGCGGCGCGCGAGGTGGAGTGGATTCTCATGAACCGCTGCGCGCACCTGCCGGTACAGCCGGACGAGGACGGCATCCCCTATCAGGGTGATCTGAGCGAACTGACCATGCGCACGCAGTGGCGCCATTACCTCGAACTGATGAGCAGCCCCTGAGGAGGAGCGCGCAGATGCCTTTCGATCGCTATGCCGTGGAGCAATTCCTGTACCGCGAGGCGCGCCTGGCCGACGAGCAGCGCCTGGACGACTGGCTCGCCCTGTGGGACGAGGACGCCCTGTACTGGGTGCCCTGCAACCAGGACGACGTCGACCCCACCCGCCAGCTGTCCATCATCTACGACGACCACGCGCGCCTTCGCCTGCGCGTGGCGCGCATCACCAGGACCGGCATGGCCTGGACGCAGGAGCCCCGCTCGCGCCTGCGCCGGCTGGTATCCAACATCGAGATCTACGACGGCCCGGACGGGCTGATCCAGACCTTCTCGAACTTTCACCTGACCGAGCTGCGCGTGAACCGGCGCGACCCGGTGGAGTGGATCGGCCGCACCGAGCACCGCCTGCGGCCGCACGGTGACGATTTCAGGCTGGCCTTCAAGAAGGTCATGCTGATCAACAACGACCATGAAATGACGCAGCTGTCGTGCATGGTGTAGCGTTGCCGGCCGTCCAGCCCGGAGTATTCGCATGACGCGCTATCAGGCCCTGCTGCAGGACGCCAAGACCCGCATCCGTGAAATCGGCATCGACGATCTGCGTCGCGAGGGCGCGAGTCTTGGCCTGCTGATCGACACCCGTGAGCCGGCCGAGTGGGCCGATGGCCACATTCCGGGCGCTACGCCAGTACCGCGCGGCATTCTGGAAGGCAAGATCGAACAGCTGGCGCCGGACCCGGACCAGCCCATCGTGCTGTACTGCGCCTCGGGCGGGCGCTCGGCGCTGGCCGCCGACAGCCTGCAGCGCATGGGTTATCGCAAGGTGCTGTCCCTGGCCGGCGGCTTCAACGCCTGGCGCGACGCCGGGTATCCGCTGCAGCGCTAGCGCACGATCTGGACAGCGCCAGCACGGCGCACGTTCGATACCGTTCATCAGGCGCGCCGGGGCGGTCGCCTACAATACGCGACCCCTCGAACGAAGCCTGCCCGTCATGTCACGCCCCGCGCCCGCCCCGCTGCACCTCGCCTTCGACCTGCCGGCCGAAATCCTCTACGACGATGCCGGTTTGGACCGTATGGATCAGAGCTTCGTCGCCTGGCTTGCCGGGTCGGATCCGACCCTGACAGAGCGCCTGCTGGCCGGCCGTGTACAGCCTGACGCGCTGGACAAGAAGGCGCATAGCGACTTGCTGATCGCGCTGGCGCCGTACCTGGAAGACTTTCTGGGCACCCTGTTCGGCATCGGCGCCGAGGTGCGCGCCCTGCAAGCGCGCCACCAGGCGCTGGCGCCGCTGTACACCTGCAAGCGCCACTTCGTGCAGCGCCAGGCGGCGCGCAAGCTCTCCGCCGAGCAGGCGGCGGGTGAGGACGGGCCGGCGCTGACCGCGCAGCTTGAGGCGCTGTTCGGCGAGCCATTCTCGGATCTGGCCTTCGCCCGCCATGTAAATGACTGGTCCGACACTGCGGACCGGCACACCGCCGAACTCGACCTGGCGCTGCGCTACGCCGCCTGGGCACTGCATGCGCCGGCCGGTCAGGCGCAGCACCGCCACGGCGTGCTGTTTCGCGAGCCGCACAAGCTCGACCCGCAGCGCCTGGTGCCGGTCAGCACCGTCACCGAGCAGGTCATCACGCGCCACAGGCTGGCGGCCGATCAGCTGCGCCGCCGCGAGGGCTTTGCCCTGACCGACCCGGGCGGCGATCTGCAATACGCCCAGGACCAGGCCAACTACTGCATCTGGTGCCACAACCAGGGCAAGGATTCGTGCTCGCACGGCCTGCGCGAGAAGCACGGCGAGTTCAAGCGCAGCGCGCTGGGCGTGCCGCTGCAAGGCTGCCCGCTGGACGAGCGCATCTCCGAGATGAACCTGCTCAAGTCCCAGGGCTACAGCCTGGGCGCGCTGGCGATGGTGACGGTCGATAACCCGATGCTGGCCGGCACCGGCCACCGCATCTGCAACGACTGCACCAAGGCCTGCATCTACCAGAAGCAGGAGCCGGTCGACATCCCGCAGGTGGAGTCGCGCACCCTGCGCGACGTGCTGGAGCTGCCCTGGGGCTTCGAGATCTACAGTCTGCTGACGCGCTGGAACCCGCTCGACCTGCGCCGCCCGCTGCCGCGCCCGGCCAGCGGTCGCAAGGTACTGGTGGCCGGCATGGGCCCGGCCGGCTACACCCTGGCGCATCACCTCCTAAACGACGGCCACACCGTGGTCGGCGTCGACGGCCTGAAGATCGAGCCGCTGCCGGCGGACCTCACCGGCGTGGAGGCGGACGGCACACGCCGTCCACCGCGCCACGTCGAGGAGCTGTTCGAGCCGCTCGACGCGCGGGTCATGGCCGGCTTCGGCGGCGTGGCCGAGTACGGCATCACCGTGCGCTGGAACAAGAATTACCTGAAGCTGATCCGCCTGCTGCTGGAGCGGCGGGCCGGTTTTCGCCTGCACGGCGGCGTGCGCCTGGGCGGCACGCTGACGCTGGACGATGCGTTTGATCTTGGCTTCGACCACGTGGCGCTGGCCATGGGTGCCGGCCGGCCGCGCTACGTGGACGTGCCCAATGGCCTGGCCCGCGGCGTGCGCCAGGCCTCCGATTTCCTGATGGGCCTGCAGCTGACCGGCGCAGCGCGGCGCGACTCCATCGCGAACCTGCAACTGCGCCTGCCGGCGCTGGTGATCGGCGGTGGCCTGACCGCCATCGACACCGCCACCGAGGCGCTGGCCTATTACCCGCTGCAGGTGGAGAAATTCCTCACCCGCTACGAGACGCTGTGCGCCGAGCGCGGGCAGGATGCCGTGCGCAGCGCCTGGGATGCCGAAGAGCAAACCATTGCCGACGAGTTCATCGCCCACGCGCGCGCCATCCGCGCCGAGCGCGAGGCGGCGACCGCCGAGGCCCGCGCTCCGCGCATTCTGGAATTGCTCAAGTCCTGGGGCGGCGCCACGCTGGTCTATCGGCGCCGGCTGGTCGATGCGCCCTGCTATACGCTCAATCACGAAGAGGTCCTCAAGGCGCTGGAGGAAGGCGTCGAGTTCGCCGAATGCCTGGCGCCAAGCGCGGTGCAGGTGGACGCCCACGGCCATGTGAGCGGCCTCGAAGTTGATCTTCAGGCGCCGGGTGAGGACGGCAAATTGACGGCCACCGGGCAGCGACAGCTAATGCCGGCGCGCGCCGTGCTGGTGGCTGCCGGCACGGTGCCAAACACCGTGCTGCAACGCGAGGCGCCGACCGGACTGGCGCTCGACGGCGGCTATTTCCGCAGCCTGGACGAGAACGGCGAACCGCAAGCGGCGCCGCGCCTGGCCAAGTCCGGCGAGGTGCCGATGCTGACCCAGCGGCGGCCCGACGGCCGGGCGGTCAGCTTCTTCGGCGATCTGCACCCGAGCTTCGCCGGCAACGTGGTCAAGGCCATGGCCAGCGCCAAGCGCGGCTACCCGGTGCTCAGCCGCCTGCTCGGCGCGCGCGCACCGGCCAGTCAGGAGACGGCAGACGCATTTCAGCGGCGCCTGCACGGTTTGCTGCGGGCACACGTCGAGCGCGTGCAGCGCCTCACGCCGACCATCGTCGAGGTGGTCGTGCACGCGCCGCTGGCGGCGCAGCGCTTCGAGCCGGGCCAGTTCTATCGCCTGCAGAACTTCGAGACGCTGGCCCGCCGCGACGACGGCACCACGCTGGCCATGGAGGGTCTGGCCCTGACCGGCGCCTGGGTGGACCGTGAACGCGGCCTGGTGGCGCTGATCGTGCTGGAGATGGGCGGCTCGTCGGACCTGTGCGCGCATCTGACGCCGGGCGAGCCGGTGGTGCTGATGGGCCCGACTGGCGCGCCGACCGAAATCCCCGCCGGCGAGACCGTGCTGCTGGCCGGCGGCGGCCTGGGCAATGCGGTGCTGCTGTCGATTGGCAAGGCGCTGCGGCAGGCCGGCTCGCGCGTCGTCTACTTCGCGGGCTACAAGCACGCGCCGGATCGCTACCGAGTGGCCGACATCGAGGCCGCCGCCGATGTCGTGGTCTGGACCTGCGATCAGGCACCCGGCTTCACGCCCGGCCGGGCGCAGGACCGGGCCTTCACCGGCAACATCGTGCAGGCCATGCACGCCTATGCGGCCGGGGAACTGGGCGAGGTGGCGATTGCCCTGTCGGACGTCGACCGCATCATCGCCATCGGCTCGGACCGCATGATGGCGGCCGTGACCGCGGCCCGCCACGCCGTATTGGCGCCGTATCTGAAGCCCCACGTCGCCATCGGCTCAATCAACTCGCCGATGCAGTGCATGATGAAAGAGGTCTGCGCGCAGTGCCTGCAGGGCCGCCGCGATCCGGCCAGCGGCCGGCCGCTGGCGCCGGTGTTTACCTGCTTCAACCAGGACCAGCCGCTGGACGAGGTGGACTTCGCCTGCCTCGGTCAGCGCCTGCGCCAGAACGGCGTGCAGGAAAAGCTCACTGCCCAGTGGATCGACCGCAGCCTGCGGCGGCTGGGGCTGCGCTAGCCCCGCCGCCCGGGCGGGCTACCACATCAGATCATCGGGGACCGGATAGTCGGCGTAGGGATCGGGCGCCGCCGCGGCCGGCGGCGCTGATTCCGCGTTCAGCACCACCACCAACGTCGGATCACGCTCGGCGATTTTCTGGGCGGTGGCGGGCGGCACCAGCTCGAAGTTCCTGCCCAGCCGGACCACCGCCAGCGCGCCCTTGACCACCTGCACGCGTTGCGCCTCGTGCAGGTAGATCTTTCGGATCTTGCCGGACTCGACGAACTGATACGCCGCCTCCCCGCCCTTGCGATCAAGGCGCTGGCTCTCGATCAACTGCCGCAGCTGCGCCGCCTGCGCCTTGCGCTCGCGCTGTTCCTGTTGCTGGCGGTTGTGCGCGCGGTCGCGCTCGGCCTTCTGCTGCTGAGCCTGGCGCAGCTGCTCGGCCGCCGGGTCCGGCGCCGGACCGCGCCGGGCGGTGTCGCGTTTCTGTTGTGCCACCTTGTCGGTCTTGACCAGGCCCGCCTTGAGCAACTGGGCCTGCAGCTGATTCAACGGATTGGCCATCTTTGCCCCGTGTGTGGTGGTGTCGGACCGGCCGTCAGGCTGCCACAAAGCCCCGACCGGCGGCGAACTGCGCGCACTGGTTGAGCGCCGACAGGATCATGGCGTGGCTGGCAATGCCCTTGCCGGCAATGTCGAAGGCGGTGCCGTGGCCAACTGTCATGAACAGGTACGGCATGCCGATGAAGCCGCCGCAGTTGCCCTCGAAACCCCAGGTCTTGAGGGCAATGTGGCCCTGGTCGTGGCACATGGCGACCACCACGTCGTAGCGGCCGTCGATGCAGTGCCGGAACACCGTGTCCGGCGAGATCGGGCCGCTGACGTCGATGCCGCCGGCCCGCGCCTGCGCCACGCCGGGCGTGATGGCGGCGTCCTCTTCCGGGCCGTGGGCGTGCGGGTTCAGACCCGCCACGCCGATGCGCGGATTGGCCACGCCCCAGCCGCGCAGGGTCTCGTGGGTCAGGCGGATCGAGCGGGCCACCAGATCGGCCGTCAGGCCGGCGCACACGTCGCGCAGGTACACGTGGTCGAAGATGTGGGTGATGCGCAGCGGCCCCGAAAACAGCGTCAGCAGGCGCTCGCCGGGCTTGGCGTTCAGCAGAGCGCCCAGTGCTCCGGCAGCGGCCATGGCCTCCGAGTTGATCGGGCCCATCACCAGCCCGGCCACCTCGCCGATCTGGGCCAAGTCCTGCGCCTGACCGATCCAGCGGCCGACGGCGGCGCCGCAGGCGGCGCGCTCCTGGCCATAGACGATCTCGGCCGGGTCCAGCTGCCCGTCGTCCAGGATGGATATGACGCGCGTGTCATCCTCGACCTCGGCGACCGAGGTCACTGGCTTTACGACCAGATCGGCGCCTGCCACCGCCACGCCCCGGCGCATGGCCTCCGCGCTGCCAATGAACAGCAGCCGCGCCAGACGCTGCGGCTGGCCGGTCGCCATGGCCTTGGCAAGAATCTCCGGGCCAACGCCGCACGGATCACCGATGGGGACAGCAAGGGCGGGTTTGGTCATGATCCGGGGTTCTCTTGATTCGGTTCGGGCGCTGGCGGTCGGCGAGTCTGGCACCTGCTGCCCTATTGTCGCGCCGCACGGGACACAAAAAACCCCGGGCGCCTTGTGGGCCCCCGGGGTTTTCTTCGAACAGGAACGCTGACGTATTCAGCGCCTCGTCGGGTACAGGTCGGCGGACCTTACATCATGTCCATGCCGCCCATGCCACCCATGCCGCCCATGCCGCCCGGCATGCCGCCGCCGGCTTCCTTCTTCTCCGGTACTTCCGCCACCGCAACTTCGGTGGTGATCAGCAGGCCGGCGATGGAGGCTGCGTTCTGCAGGGCCACGCGCGTCACCTTGGCCGGGTCCAGGATGCCCATGGCAACCATGTCACCGTACTCGCCGCTGCCGGCGTTGTAGCCGAAATTGGCGTCCGCGCCCGAGCGCACCTTGTCCAGAATCACCGACGGCTCGTCACCGGCGTTGGCGACGATCTGGCGCAGCGGCTCGTCCATGGCGCGCAGGGCGATGCGCACGCCGACGTTCTGGTCTTCGTTGATGCCCTTCAGGTCCTTGATCTTGGCCGCCGCGCGCACCAGCGCCACGCCACCGCCGGGCACCACGCCTTCTTCCACCGCCGCACGGGTCGCGTGCAGGGCGTCCTCGACGCGCGCCTTCTTTTCCTTCATCTCGACTTCGGTGGAGGCACCGACCTTGATCACCGCCACGCCGCCGGACAGCTTGGCCGCGCGCTCCTGCAGCTTTTCCTTGTCGTAGTCGGAGGTGGTGTCCTCGATCTGACGGTTGATCTGCTTGATGCGCGCCTGGATGTCCTCGGCCTTGCCGGCGCCGTCGATGATGGTGGTGTTGTCCTTGTCGATCTGCACCTTCTTGGCCTGACCCAGGTCTTCCAGGGTGGCCTTCTCCAGGGTCATGCCGGTCTCCTCGGCAATGACAGTGCCGCCGGTCAGGATGGCCATGTCCTCGAGCATCGCCTTGCGACGATCACCGAAGCCCGGCGCCTTGACCGCACACACCTTGACGATGCCGCGGATGTTGTTGACCACCAGCGTGGCCAGGGCCTCGCCCTCGACGTCCTCGGCCACCACCAGCAGCGAGCGGCCGGACTTGGCGACCGCTTCCAGCACCGGCAGCATCTCGCGGATGTTGGAGATTTTCTTGTCGTACAGCAGGATCAACGGGTTATCCAGCTCCACGTTCATGGACTGCTGGTTGTTGATGAAGTAAGGCGACAGGTAACCGCGGTCGAACTGCATACCCTCGACCAGCTCCAGCTGGTTCTCCAGGCTCTGGCCTTCCTCAACCGTGATCACGCCTTCCTTGCCGACCTTGTCCATGGCCTCGGCGATGATCTCGCCGACCGAGGTGTCGGAGTTGGCCGAAATCGTGCCGACCTGGGCGATCGACTTGCGGTCCGTGCAGGGCTTGGCCAGCTTCTTGATTTCCTCGACCGCAGCGGTAACGGCCTTGTCCAGACCGCGCTTCAGGTCCATCGGGTTCATGCCGGCGGCAACCGCCTTCATGCCCTCGACGGCGATCGACTGCGCCAGCACGGTGGCGGTGGTGGTGCCGTCACCGGCCTCGTCGGAGGTGTGCGAAGCCACCTCTTTCACCATCTGCGCACCCATGTTCTCGAGCTTGTCGGCAAGCTCGATTTCCTTGGCCACGGACACGCCATCCTTGGTGATGGTCGGCGCGCCGAAGGACTTCTCCAGCACCGCGTTGCGGCCCTTTGGACCCAGGGTGACCTTGACGGCGTTGGCCAGGGTGTTGACACCCCGCATCATGGCGGTGCGGGCATCGGACCCGAAATGCACCTGTTTAGCAGCCATTGTTCAATTCCTCAGTGAATGGTTGGGTGTGAACGGGGCTCAGTCTTCGACGACGCCCATCAGATCGTCCTCGCGCATCACGAGGACTTCCTTGTCGCTCAGGCCGAGCTTGACCTCGGTACCGGCGTACTTGCCGAACAGCACCTTGTCGCCGACCTTGACCTGCAACTTGCGCACTTCGCCGTTGTCCAGCATCTTGCCCGGGCCGACCGCGAGCACTTCGCCCAGGATCGGTTTTTCGGTCGCCGAGTCGGGCAGTACAATGCCGCTTCCTCTTCCATGCGACGGATCACGACGCGGTCGTGAAGGGGACGAATGTTCATTCATGCCTCCGGTAATGAACTGCGAAAAAATCCAGCCGGACCCGCCCGTTTCAGGAACGGGCTGCCGGGGTGCATTAGCACTCTCGTGCCGAGAGTGCCAAATGATAGGCGCAACGCCCCTCGCGTCAAGGGGGCGCACCGCTCACCCGGACCAGATGGGGCCTTGGAGAGCGCTTTGCAAGGGTCTGGGCAAGGCCTGGGCGCCAAGGCCTGAGCCGGCATGACCACCGATGTTCTGCCCTATCGCCTGGTGCTGTCGGCCTGTGCCGATGGCACCAGTGCCGCACGAATCGCCGACACGCTGGTCGAAGAAGGCCTGGCTGCCTGTGTCACGCTGTTGCCGGGTGCCCGCTCCGTGTATCGATGGCAGGGACAACTGGAAAGGACCGACGAATGCCTGCTGCTGATCAAGGCTCGCGCCGACGACTACCCGGCGCTCGAACGCCGGCTGCTGGAGCTGCATCCTTATGAAGTGCCGGAGCTGCTGGCGCTGCCGGTGCTGGCCGGCAATCCGGCATATCTGGCCTGGCTGGACGCGCGGGGTGGGTAGGGCTCTGGCGCTGCTGGCCGGCTGCCTGCTGGTGCCTGCTGCCACGGCCGACCTGGCCGACCTGCTGGGCGACAAGCCCGCCGTCCTGAGCCCGCAACAGGCCTTTGCGCCGCAACTGGTGGCCGGCGCCGACGGCAGGCTGCAGGTGCAGTTTCGCATCGCGCCCGGTCATTACCTGTACCGCGACCGTCTGCAACTGACCGACGCCACCGGCGCGCCGCTGCATGCCCAGCTACCGCCGGGCGATATCTATGAAGATCCCGAGTTCGGCCGCGTGGCGGTCCTGCGCGGCGACCAGAACATTCACCTCCCCATTCCCGCCCGCCCGGGCGCGGCCGTCGGCCTGCGCTACCAGGGCTGCGCGCAGGATCGGCTGTGCTACGCGCCGGTCAGCGTGCAGCTGCAACTTCCGGAGTGATTGCCGATGAGTCTGCGTCGCCGGCTTGGCATTGCCGCACTGCTGCTCGTGGCCTTGGCCGCCGGCATGGCGCTGCGCACGTTTCTGCTGCCGGGACCGGCACTGGAAGCGATTACCGATGGCGCGGTGGTGGAGGACTTCTCCCTGCCAGACCTCGACGGCCAGCCGCGCCGACTGTCCGAGTTCGCCGGCAAGACGGTGGTACTGAATTTCTGGGCCAGCTGGTGCGGACCGTGCCTTGAGGAAATGCCGGATTTCATCGACCTGCAGAACCGCCATGGCAACCGCGGCGTGCAGTTCCTGGGCGTGGCGGTCGAACAGGCCGCGCCGGCTCGGGAACTGGCCACGCGCCTGAAGCTGAACTACCCGAGCCTGGTCGGCGACCTGGAGGCCATGGACATCGCCCGCCGGCTGGGCAATACCGCAGGCGTGCTGCCGTACACGGTGCTGATCGGCGCCGACGGCAAGGTACTGGCCCGACTGGAAGGCCGAGCCGATCCGCAGGATCTGGAAAAATGGCTGAACACGGCCGGCGCCGTGCAGGCTCCGGCCGACTGAGCAAGTGCCGCGCGATTGATCGCCCGGCACGGCCGGGCTCCTGCGGGACGACGATGCCTGACGGGCTGACATGAAGGAATTTGCCGACCGCCCGCTGCGCGTGCCGCAGGAGCCGCTGGCCTGGCACCTGTGGCGGATGACCCGCTGGCTGCTCGAACTGCGCCTGGTGCCGCCGGTAAGGTATGGAGTGCTTGCGTTGGACCCGCCTCGGTGCTGTCTCGACTGCTAA
>LNAP01013144.1_pt1 | contig 16426 bp, 19 predicted proteins | sample 602601 | NCBI WGS metagenome assembly LNAP01 (sample SAMN02440304, study PRJNA202911) | soil metagenome | biome: Subtropical and temperate rainforests or woodlands; isolation source: soil samples (1 kg each in a 20% v/v slurry with milli Q water) were... ... | reverse complement strand
GATCTACCTCAGCGCCATGTGTCGAGACGAGCGCGGAGTTGAGTACGTCAAGTCGGTGGAGATATCGCCGGAGGGCATCTACAAGGTCGAGCGCCTGACGGATGCCATCGAGCATTACTACCTGGAACTGCGAAACAGCTGCAACCAGAACCACCTCGTTGCGTCTGGATGGATCGCCGTTCCTACGGAGGTGACGCTTGAAGAGGCGCAGGCCGCGAAGTTGTTCTACGCCGCCGGCGCCTGGCATCAGGTGAAGGTCGCAGCATGAAACGCCTCAGCAACCAGGTGCGCCAGCGCCGACGACAGACATGGCTGGATATACCGGCCCACGGAATTGAAGAGGCAGGCCATGGCCGAGGAACAGCAGGAGCTGACGGCGGAAGCCATCAAGCAGCGCAAGAAGCGGGAGAAGGAAGCCGCGAAGAATGCCGCATTGGGCATCGAGAAATTTCAGATCGAAGTGGCCGGGGTGTTCAAGCCTGATCTGCAAAAGGTCATGAAGGCCCACGGCATCAACAACCAGCAGGACATTCATCAGCGGCTGCTGATCAACCTGATCGCCGCCGATTTCGAAACACAGACCGCGATGCTCCGCTGTGTCACGACACCTTATGAGATATCAAAAAAGGTGTCGCGAGCGCTCTACAATAAGAGCATCGCCGAATTGAATGCCGATCCGGGCGATGAAGTAATGCAGCCATCTTATCCTTGAAATTCTTCCAGCATTGTGAGGAATTTCCTTTCCACTATTTCTTTGGCCTTTGCTTCTGGAACTGGCCTGAAACCGAAATCAAACCGGCCATCCACGCTTTCTTTCGGCTCCGGCATTATTACAAGTACACCTTCCGAGACCAAACCAAACTCTGCTCTTACTTCTAAAATTTTCTGCGCAAAACGCATTATTTCATCACTACGTACAGTTTGAATGTGCTTTACCAGCCTATGAAAACAAAAGCTCCACTCATCGAGTAATGGCAGGAGCGGCAACTTTCCTGAGCCGGTTTGTAGATCAATCTTGGCATCTCGCGACCACTTGCTATAAGTCGCCAACAATTCATCCCTGTAAAATTCCAAAGTAACTCGAACACCTTCAACTTTTTCCTGATCCTCAAGTGAAAAATGGAGTGGGGGCATTCCGACATGCTGCGCATAATTCCTAAGGTTGTAAAAGAATCTGTAAGCTACAGAACGGTCGTATTCTGCACTTTGCATTTCCCCCCAAGAAACAACGTACTCAGAATCATTCCCGTAGCGCCTTTTAAGTGCAGCGGTTCCATGATCCAAAAACGATTTGAACATCCCCAGTAGATTTAGCGTAAGCCGTGAAAAATTTAGTGATACGGAATTCAGCGGAACGTTGGATATAGAACCATCTCGTAGGTAATCCTTCGCAAAGTCTAAAACGGATGCGAGTAGGTCCTGCATATTAGCTTGATAGCAATGATAAAGCGTTTCTCCCGAGGTGAAAAAATTAAGTTCTGTGATCGCTTGTTGCAATTCCCTAGCAGCGTCTGGAGCAAGACGCTGCGACATATCAAACTTTGTAATTAACTTACCTTCCGTTTCATATGGCTCATATGTGATAAGTGCCAAGCAGTGCGATAGCACCTGATTCATTTTCGCCTGCTCCTTTTGATGAGCACCATATTTACCCCACTTCAACGAATCACGCCACTATGTCCGCACAACAGAAGAAACACCCCTTCGATTTCAAAACCCAATACGGACTTGGCTTCAGCTCTCAGGACGATGAGATCGTTGTCGACTTCTTCTGCGGTGGTGGCGGCGCTGGTACCGGCTTGGAGATGGGCCTGGGCCGCGCGGTGAATGTTGCGAAGAACCACAGCCCCCAGGCAATCAGCATGCACACCGTCAACCACCCGGGCGCCGTGCATTACACCACCGACGTGTTCGATGGTGATCCGGACACCGAGTGCGGCGGCAAGGCCGTTGGCTGGTTCCATATGTCGCCCGACTGCACGCATCACAGCCAGGCCGCAGGCGGTCAGCCGCGCAAGCGTGAGATTCGGAACCTGTCGTGGATCGGGCTGAAGTGGGCCGGCAAGAAGAAGCCCCGCGTCATCAGTCTGGAGAACGTGAAGCAGATCCTCCAGTGGGGGCCGCTGATTGCGAAGCGCTGCAAGACGACTGGCCGCGTTATGAAGTTGGGCGGCGCCATCGCCGAGCAGGGCGAAGTTGTCCCGGTTCACCAGCAGTTCCTGGTACCCGACCCGAAACGCCGCGGTCAGACCTGGGCAACCTTCGTCGCCGAGCTGCAGCACCTTGGCTACGTCGTCGAGTGGCGAGTTCTCAAGGCGTGCGACTTCGGCGCACCGACCAGCCGCGAACGCCTGTTCATGATCGCCCGCTGTGACGGCGAGCCGATCGTCTGGCCAGCACCCACCCACGCCAAGCACCCAGTCAAGGGTCAGCAGAAGTGGCGGACCGCCGCTGAATGCATCGACTGGACGATCCCGAGCAAAAGCATATTCGACCGTCCAAAGCCGCTGGCACCAGCCACCCTGCGGCGTATCGCCAAAGGCATGAAGAAGTTCGTAATCGATGCCGCTGACCCGTTTATCGTGCCGATCGCGAACTGGTCCGGGGAAAGCGTTCAGTCAGCGCACGACCCGTTACGCACCGTCACATCTTGGCCGCGCGGCGGATCATTCGCCATGGCCAGCCCCATCATCGCGCCAGCCACGCACCAGGGTAGTGACCGGATCAACGATCCGCACGCGCCGCTGCCGACGGTGACCTGCGCCAACCGCGGTGAACTGACGCTGATCAGCCCGACGTTGATTCAAACGGGCTATGGCGAGCGCGCCGGCCAAGAGCCGCGAGTGCCTGGTCTTGATCAGCCGCTGGGCACGGTGGTTGCCGGCGGAGTGAAACACGCACTTGCGGCAGCGCACCTGGTGAAGTTTCGGTTTGCGGATGAAGGCAAGGCGCTCGACGAGCCGCTGCCGACCATCACCAGCGGAGGCAACTACCAGCGCCCCGCCGGTGCCGCCCACGCAATGGGTATCTCGACGGTGTTCATGGCCCAAATGAACGGAGGCTTCAACACTACCGACGCCAAGAGCATCGACGACCCGATGACCACGGTAACCAACACCGGAAGCCAGCAGCAGCTGGTGACCGCCAACCTGGTGCACCTCCGCGGCAACTGCGATGCCCGGGACACCGCTGATCCACTGCACACCATCAGCGCCGGCGGCACTCATCACGGGCTGGTCACTGCTTTCATGGAGCGCCAGTTCGGCGCCAGCGTTGGCCAGCCTGTGAATGAGCCGGCACCAACCATTACAGCGGGCGGCGGCGGCAAGAGCTCGTTGGTCGAGTTCCAGCTTTCGCCAGAGGTTGAAGCCGGTGCACTGCGGGTCGCGGCCTTCCTGATCAGCTACTACGGCACTGAGAACGTGAGCGCCGCCGGCGAGCCTGCGCCAACGATCACCACCAAGGACCGTCTCGGCCTGGTCACCGTAACGATCAAAGGCACGCCCTATGTGATCGTCGACATCTGCCTGCGGATGCTGCAACCCGCCGAGCTGTACAAGGCTCAGGGCTTCCCCGCCGACTACATCATCAGCCACGGCGCCGACGGCAAGCCGTTCACCAAGACTCAGCAGGTCCACATGTGCGGAAACAGTGTCAGCCCACCGCCGATGGCGGCACTGGCTCGCGCGAACGACCCATGGAAACAATCTGCGCAACAACAGGAGGCCGCATGATCAATCTCTTCTGGCGCCTTGTCGCCAAGCTGCTCGCCAGCCCGGCCATCGCCGGCTGGCTCATCGCCCGCGCCCAGCGCACGCCCTACCTGCACATCATGTCTGCCGATGGCGGCGAGATGTACATGGGGCGCTGGTGGCTGTTCAACCCCTACGACCGGGATAGTCATCGGTCGCGCCTCTGGTGGTGCCCGTGGTCAGTGCGGATCCACCACATCAAGCGGCCGGACAATGACCGGGATCTGCACGACCACCCGTGGAATGCCCGAACGCTCATCCTGCGGGGCGGTTACACGGAGCAGCGCCTGCTCGACCACGATGACGCAGCGCTGGCCGGCCTCAACGTTCCGACATCTGCCCAGGCCACCGAGTACATTGACCGCCGCCCGGGCGACACCGCCTCACTGAGCTACGGCGAGTATCACCGGATCGACAGCGTTGCCGATGGCGGCGCCTTCACCCTATTCATCAGCGGACCCTACCAGGGCACTTGGGGTTTTCTGGTCAACGGCATCAAGGTGCCTTGGCGCACCTACACCGGCACTGATAACTGAGGACCAATCATGAGCAAGGTAATTCAGACGGTAGAAGAGTTGGACGCCGTGCTGCACTGGCGCAAAAAACATGCAATCGCGATCAAAGAGCGTGACGCCCTGCAGCTGCGCCTGAACGCTGCAGATCAGCGGATTGATGAGCTGACCCAGCATGAGCGCGAGCAGGTGAACTGGGCAGCGCCGAAGACGGTGCGCCACTTGATCCGGCAGCTTCAGACGCTGGATCCGGATCTGGAAACCCACGCCATGCTGCGCATCCCTGACTTCAAGGATGGCAAGCAGGTCAGGTCCTGCCCGCTGAGCATTTCGTATGAGCGCATGGAGGGCCCGTGGCTATCGAGCTTCAAGGGCGACGGGCGCAAGGTGATCGCAATCTGGGCCAAGCCTGACCACCGCGACCTGCAGGACCAGGGTGAAACGCTGACCGAGTCTGCCGAATCTCGATAAGAGTACATCTGTACTCCACACCTCTGTAACTCCCTCCCCCTTAAAAGTCAGCCGCTATAGCGGCATGGCGGAGCTTTGCCATGATCATTGATGACGTAATGACCGACAAGATCACCCTGCACGGTCTCGGCTTTGTGCAGGTTCAGCTCCAGGGAAATCAGCGGCTGCACGTCTGGCACCCTGAATTGCCGCGCAGAGCCTGCTTTCATGACTCGGCGATCCATGACCACCGTTTCAACTTCACCTCCCGGGTGATCGTTGGCACGCAGATCAACCACTCCTTCAGACTCGACCGCTGCGACGATGGGAATTTCATGCTCTACCTGCATGAAGGCGCGCGCACCGCTGGCGGCGGCAGGCCATGGACACCAGATGGTCGGGCCAACCTGGTTCATGAAGATGTGTGCCGCATCGACGCGGGAGATGATTACAACACCACTGCCTATGAGTACCACGCAACCATGCCGGGCGGTGACGGCCGCGTGGCTACGATCATGGCGAAACGCGGCGAGTACCCGGCGGGCGCCCACTCGACTTGCACCTACGGCGTCCAGCCCGATACGGACTTTGACCGCTTCCAGTGGTCACCGCCCAAGCTCTGGGAGGTAGTTACTGACGTGCTCCTTGGTCAGAAGGTGACGCCATGATCGTCCCAGTCTTCGCCCTCGCCTACATGGCCTGGCTCATCTACAAGGGGCCGCGGCGATGAGCGCGTCCCCACTTATTAGCAGCCAGCGATACCTGAACCGCGATGTCATTGCCAAGAAGGCTGCCACGTTCAAGGTTTTCGTGGTCAGGACCGTGGCTATTGAGATTCGCGGCAAGCCCTACCGCATTCTCCTGGATGGCCACCACAACCTGGCAGCCGCCCGCCTCGTCGGTGCCGAGCCAAGCTGGAAAGGGCCGCCGCCCAAGTTCGACCGATTTATGCGGCGCATGTCGGCTGACAACTTTTCCGCCTTCATTATCAACAACCTGACCGACAGCGACTGGTACTTCCACGACACCGGCGAAGTGGTTGCAGACCTTCTCGCGCCACAACTGTAAACCTCTTCCACCTACCAGCCTGCCGGTGACCGGCGAGCAAGGAACTTTGCATGTCTGAGAAAACTGTTAAAGCCATCATGGAACAAGCCCAGGTATTCGCCAGCAGCTGGTCCATGGTTGGCGGGCCGTTCGCCGCCGACGACCAGCTCGAGCGGGCCGAAGATGAAAAATCAGAGCTGAAGAAATTGATCACCGGCGCACTCGAAGGCTCGGTCGGCGCTCCGCAGGAAGTTGGCGAGATGATCGAAGCGCTGCTTGCCTGGCACAAGCGTCAGGCGGACCAGTTGCGCCAGGTCATCGACAACGCTAAAGAAGGCACGACTCTTCAGCTCGGGACTGATGACCCAGTTGAGTTTGTGCTCACAAAAGATATGGCCAAGGGCTTACGCATTGGACTCGTCCTGGCATTGGAGCGCCTTGGCAAACTTCCCATCAGCGTCAGCCATGACGGTGAAGACGACCCTGACTCCGACGACGAATAACCCATTACCACCTTCTGCCGCCACGCGCGGCATGGAGCATCATCATGGCAGCAGCAGAACAGATACCGGTGGATTACCTGTCCGACAAGGTGGCCGAGAAAAACTTCGCGGAGATGGTCGGTACCACCCGGCGCGCGCTCCAGGGTAAGCGCCAGCGCAACATCATCCCGAAAGGGGTGTGGAACGAAATCGACGGTCAGATTTATTACAGCATCAGGAGATACGAGGCATGGCTAGAAAGCCTTTGGGATTGCCCGCCGGAGTTGAATTCGCAGGTCAATCAGTCCGCATTCGCTTCACCTGGCAGTTCCGGCGCTGCGAGACCCTCGCCTATTCCCAAACGCCAAAAGGCATTAAAGCGGCCGCAGATCTACGCGCTACAGTAATCAGCCTCATCAAGCACGGCGTAATGGACGATCAGCGTTACGCCGAGCTGTTCCCGAACTCGACCTACTCGACCTATTCCGCGACGCCGCTGTTCGGCGGCTACGCGCAAACCTGGCTGGACAGCCGGGAGGTCGTCGGGGGCACCCGGAAAAACTACCGGATATCCCTCAACCTTTATTGGATGCCGCACCTGGCGCCGCTCCCGATCGATCAGATCAATTCGGCAATGCTTCGAAAAATCGTCAGTGAAACGCAATGGAAATCGTCGACGGTAAAACGCTCGGCGATCCAGCGTCTGCACACGATGTTTGAATGCGCGGTGAATGATGAACTGATCACCAGAAACCCAGTCGGCTCGATTGAGTTGCCGGCCAAGGCGAAGAAACCGGTGGATCCGTTTACCGTGGTGGAGGCGGATTTGATCATCGCGCACCTATATAAGGTGCTGACAGGCTCGATGCGGGTTTACGCGGCCTACTTCGAGTTCGCGTTTTACACCGGAATGCGGCCAAGTGAGATAGCGGCGTTGCGGTGGGATGAGGTGGATACAGAGGGGCGTGTCGCCAACGTGTGCAGAATCGTGGCTGACTACAAGATCGAGGAGCGCACGAAAACCCGCGAGGCGCGGCGAGTCATGCTGAACAGCAGGGCATTGAATGCGATTGAGGTGGCCAAGAGCGTGGCCGAGTTGAGGGCGAAACAGAGCAGGCGCCAGCACAAGCAGTCGCCCTACGTGTTCCCGCCAACGAAGAACTTCGAGTTCATCCAGCAGGCCAGCGTGACTGACAAACACTTCAAAGCGGCGCTGGTCGCATTGAAGGTGAGGGCCAGACGGCAATACAACTGCCGGCACACTTACGCTACCATGTGCCTAATGGCAGGCATGAACCTCGGGTTCATTGCGAATCAGCTTGGCCACAGCGTGCAAATGCTGCTGTTGGATCAACTCCAGTGAAGACTGGAGCGAAGTCGGGAAGCTGGAGCAAAGCCTGATTGGTACAAAATTGGTACAGACAGAAACCGTACCCCTCTAGAACCCATACGGAATAAAGCTCTGTGACATTGGAACAGAATTACACGGCGATCCTCGGCCAGCTCGGCGAGGACGTTTCCCGCGAAGGCCTGCTCGACACGCCAAAACGTGCCGCCAAAGCCATGCAGTACCTCTGCCGCGGCTATGAACAGACACTGGAAGAGGTCACCAACGGTGCCCTGTTCAGCTCCGACAACAGTGAAATGGTGCTGGTCAAGGACATCGAGTTGTACTCGTTGTGCGAACACCACCTGCTGCCATTCATCGGCAAGGCTCACGTCGCCTACATCCCGAGCGGCAAGGTCCTGGGCCTGTCGAAAGTAGCGCGGATCGTCGACATGTACGCCCGCCGCCTGCAGATCCAGGAAAACCTCAGCCGCCAGATCGCTGATGCGGTCCAGCAGGTTACCGGCGCCCTGGGCGTTGCGGTGGTGATCGAGGCCAAGCACATGTGCATGATGATGCGCGGTGTGGAAAAGCAGAATTCGACGATGATCACCTCGGTGATGCTCGGTGAGTTCCGTGAGAACGCCGCCACCCGCAGCGAATTCCTCAGCCTCATCAAGTAATTCGTGGCACGAAGAAAACCGGCGTTCATCGCCGGTTTTTTTTCGCCTGCAAAAAATCAGGTAAGCTGCGCGCCCTTATTCGTTTGCACCGTGAGGCTTTCAACGTGTTCGTAAAAGCGCTTCGTGTCGGCCTTGGCCAACTGATCATCTTCATCGACTTCATCACCCGCCCAGGCAAGAAGCAGCGCCCGGCGGAAGTTCAGGCACAGGTCAATTCGGCTGCCAAGGGCCTGACGCTGTATCAATTCCACGCCTGCCCGTTCTGCGTGAAGACTCGCCGTACCCTGCGCCGCCTGAATGTGCCGGTGGCCCTTCGCGACGCGAAGAACAACGAACAGGATCGCCAGACCTTGCTGGAGCAAGGCGGCAAGATCAAGGTGCCGTGCCTGCGCATTGAAGAGAATGGCCAGACCACCTGGATGTATGAGTCCAAGGTGATCATTGATTATCTGGACAAGCGTTTTGCGGCAGCCTGAAAAATTTTGGCGGGGCTGATGCCCCCATCGCGAGCAAGCTCGTTCCCACAGTGGACTTGTGGTGTACACAAAACCTGTGGGAGCGAGCTTGCTCGCGATGAGGCCGGCACAGGCACCATAAATTTCAGACAAAATAAACCGACCCATTGGCCGGTTTATTTGTTTCTAGGCTGCTTTTGCGGCCTGGGCAGCACGCACCACCGCCGCCAACCGCTTGAGCCCCTCATCCAGCCGCGCCGGATCAATGTGGCTGAAGTTCAATCGCAGATACCCTGGATGGTTGTCCGGCTCGGGGAAGAACGGCTCCCCCGGCATGAACGCCACGTCGTTGGCCAGTGCGGCATTCAGCAAGGTGCGGGTGTCTTGCGGCTGCTTGAGTTTTAACCAGAAGAACAGCCCGCCCTGCGGCACATTCCAGTCCGCCAGGTCGGAGAAGTGCGTTTCCAGCGCAGCCTGAAATGCATCCCGACGCCCCCGATAAAAATCGCGCAACTCACTACGGTGTTGCTGATATTTTTCGGTGCCGATCCATTGCAGCGCCTGCCACTGGCCGATCCGATTGGTGTGCAAATCCGCCGACTGCTTGAGTTTCAACAGATGCGGAAACAGGTCCGGGCTGGCTATCAAGTAGCCGACACGTAAACCCGGCAACAGGGTTTTCGACACGGTCCCGGTATAGATCCAGCTGGCCTTCTTCAAGCGACTGACAATCGGCGTAGCGCTGCCACCGTCGAAGGTCAGCTCGCGGTAAGGCTCGTCCTCAATCAGCGTCACGCCAAACTCATCGAGCAATGCCGCCACCGCGTTGCGTTTGGCTTCGCTGTAACGCACCGCCGATGGATTCTGGAAGGTCGGGATCAGGTAGATGAAAGCCGGGCGATGTTGCTCCAGGCGAGCGCGTAGCGCCGTCAAGTTCGGTCCGTCAGCCTCCAGCGGCACGGTCAGGCAGTCGGCACCGAACAGCTGGAAAATCTGCAATGCCGCCAGATAAGTCGGCGCTTCGAGCAGGATTTCGGTGCCCTTGTCGATGTACAGCTTGGCGGCCAGGTCGAGGGTCTGCTGTGAGCCGCTGACCACCAGTACCTGGCTTGCCTCACATGGCACTCCCAACGCTCGCGCCTCGGCGGCCAGCGCTTCGCGCAACGCCGGTTCGCCCTCGCTCATGCCGTATTGGCCCATGGAAACCGGCATCTCGGTCCACTCGACCTTCGGCAACATGGTTTCGGCCGGCAAGCCGCCGGCAAACGACATCACCTGCGGACGTTGGGCCGCAGCGAGGATTTCACGGATCAAAGAACTTTTAAGGCGTGAGACACGTTCGGAAAAAGCCATGGGGATCACCGGTAGCGAGGCATGTGAAAAATGAGTCAAACTTGTTGACCGAAATTACGCCTCCCCGAACGGATACGTCAATATGCTTGACCTTAAAAACCCGCTTTCCCAGCAGCAAGCCATGGAAGCGTTTTTCTTCGGCTACCAGGCCTTCACCGCCAAGGCCGATGAAATGCTCGAACGTCGCGGCCTGAGTCGGGTGCATCAGCGCATCGTGTTTTTCATCGCCCGCTATCCGAACCTGAGTGTCAAGGAACTGCTGGCTTTACTCGGTGTGAGCAAGCAGGCGTTGAACATGCCGTTGCGTCAGTTGGTCGAGATGCATCTGGTGGACAGCGTCGCGTCCGAGTCGGACAAGCGTAAGCGGCTGCTGGAACTGACCGATGACGGCGCTCGTTTCGAACAGTCGTTGCGCCGTGAGCAGGTGAAATTGCTGGAGCGGGTGTTTGCCGAGGCTGGGGAGACGGCAGTGAATGGCTGGCTGGCGGTGAATCTGGCGCTTGGGGAGAATCAACAAAAAACCTGAGCCCGAAAGTCCTTCGCGAGCAGGCTCGCTCCTACAGGGGTATGCGATCAACTGTGGGAGCGAGCTTGCTCGCGATGGCATCGGAACAGGCGATATATCCCTATTGCCAAACTTTTCGTCTACAAAACCAAAAACATTATTTGCATTCTTTGTATACAAAAGCATAATCCACTTCGTGCGAGTTCCTGACCAAGAGGTCAACAAATTCGCAAGTACCTCAAAGGGCCGCTGCCACCCCTCTCGGATCCGGCCCTGGAAATAACAATAAAACTCTTGAGGAGTACTCGCTGTGGAAAGCCGCAAATCCGAAGCATCGACGCTGGAAATCTCGCCGCCATTACGCAATGGCTTGCTGGAACGTCTGTTCAAACTCAGCTTGCACGGCACCACGGTGAAGACCGAGCTGATTGCCGGTCTGACAACCTTCATCACCATGGCTTACATCATTTTCGTCAACCCCAACATCATGGCCGACGCCGGGATCGATCACGGTGCGGCGTTCGTCGCCACCTGTATCGCTGCGGCACTCGGTTGCCTGTTGATGGGCCTGTACGCCAACTGGCCGGTCGGCCTGGCACCAGGCATGGGGCTGAACGCTTTCTTCACCTACACCGTGGTCGGCACCATGGGCTACAACTGGGAAACCGCCCTCGGCGCGGTGTTTGTGTCCGGTGTGTTGTTCATGATCCTGACCTTCTCGCGGATTCGCGAATGGCTGCTCAACAGCATCCCGGTCAGCCTGCGCTTCGCCATGGGCGCCGGCGTGGGTCTGTTCCTGGGGCTGATCGGCCTGAAAACCGCAGGTATCGTCGTCGATAGCCCTGCCACACTGATCAAACTCGGTTCCCTGCGCGAACCCGGTCCGCTGCTCGCCGCCGTGTGCTTCCTGATGATCGCCATCCTCAGCTATCACAAGGTGTTCGGCGCGATCCTCATCAGCATCATCACCGTGACCCTCGCCGGTTGGGGCCTTGGGCTGGTGCACTACGAGGGCATCATGTCCGCCCCACCGAGCCTGGCTCCGACCTGGATGGCCATGAACGTTGTGGGTGTATTCAACATCAGCATGGTCAGCGTGGTCCTGGCCTTCCTCTTCGTGCACATGTTCGACACCGCAGGCACCCTGATGGGCGTTGCCCAGCGTGCCAACCTGGTGGGCGCTGATGGCAGGATCGAAAACCTCTCCCGCGCCATGAAAGCCGACAGTGCTTCCAGCGTATTCGGTGCGGTAGTCGGCGTTCCGCCGGTCACCAGCTACGTGGAAAGTGCTGCCGGTGTCGCAGCGGGTGGTCGGACTGGTCTTACCGCAGTGACCGTAGGTGTGCTATTTATTGCAGCCATGTTCTTCGCACCGCTGGCCGGCATGATCCCTGCCTATGCAACCGCGGGTGCGCTGATTTATGTAGCGATGCTGATGATGGGCGGCATGGCCCACATCGAATGGGACGAAGCCACCGACAGTATTCCGGCGATCGTTACCGCAATCATGATGCCCCTGACCTTCTCGGTCGCCGACGGCATCGCACTGGGCTTCATCACCTATGTGGCGATGAAGGCCGGTACCGGCAAGTACAAGGAAATTTCGGTGAGCCTGTGGGTGCTCTGCGCGATCTTCATCGCCAAGTTCATCTTCTTGTAAACCAGAAAACAGCCTCACCCCGTCGGGTGGGGCTTTTGTGCAAATGGAGGAAAGTGATGAGTCTGGAAACCTGGCTGCTGTTCAGCGGCGCTGCGCTGATAGTGATCCTGATCCCGGGGCCGCTGTCGTTGCTGATGATCAGCAACAGTCTGAATTACGGCCTGCGCCGCTCTTACCCGGCCTTTCTCGGCGGCGTGTCCGCATCGATCTGCCTGCTGAGTGCTTCGGCGCTGGGCCTGGGTGCGTTGTTGCTGGCATCGGAACAGCTGTTCAGTGCCTTGAAGATTCTTGGCGCCCTTTACCTATTCTACCTCGCCTGGCAGAGCTGGCAGCAATCGCGCCTGCCTTCCCATGGCGCTGAAGTGCCACAGGCCGCGCCGGTGCCACAATTTCGCGCACTGTTCGGGCGTGCGTTCATGCTGGGCGCGAGCAACCCGAAAGACATCCTGTTCTTCGCCGCTTTCCTGCCGCAGTTCTTGAGTGCCGAACAGCCGTTTCTCCCACAACTGCTGGTGATGATCGCGACCTGGACCGTGCTCGACCTGCTGTGCAAATTGGCCTACGGCCTCGGCGCCCATGGTGCGGCACGGTATCTGCGCAGCGGCAACGGCCAGAGCTGGTTCAACCGGATCAGTGCGGGGCTGTTCAGTGGTGCGGGGGCTGCATCGTTGTTGAGCCGATAACAGTTGTAGGAGCGAGCTTGCTCGCGATGGTCGTCAACGATAACGCGTGCAATATGAATTATCGCGTTGTCCGGGCCTCCATCGCGAGCAATCGAGCGTCCACCGGCTGCTCCGACAGAAGACGAAAAAAAGCCCGCAGTGTGAGCGGGCGAAAGACCAAAGAAGCTATATGCGCAGTCGCTTCCAGGTTGCAGCAGCTGCCTGGGGGATCAGCTGCCGCGATAGGTGGAGTAGCTGTAAGGCGAAATCAGCAACGGCACATGGTAGTGATCCTGCTCGGCGGAGATGCCAAAACGCAGCACCACCACATCAAGGAATGCAGGCTCCGGCAGCTGAACGCCACGGGCGCGGTAGTAATCGCCGGCATGAAACTGAACCTGATAGACCCCGGTGCGGTAGTCATCGCCTTGCAGCAGCGGTGCATCGACACGGCCATCGCTGTTGGTGACGGCAGTGGCGACCAATTCCAGCTGCGAACCTTCAACGCGGTACAACTCAACCTTGATCGAGCTGCCCGGGCAACCGTGTGCTGCGTCCAAAACGTGTGTAGTCAAACGTCCCATTGATTCTGGCAGTCAGACTTCGCGCCTCCCGAAGTCAGTTGAAAAGGAGACCGCACCGATTCGGAGCACGAAAAGCTGCGGCGAGCGACTGATTAAGACATTTTTCATGAAAATTGTACACAATAAAAACGACATTTTTCCCGTGACTCCCGCCATCTGCATATTTGTCGTCGATTTACCGCTAAACCGCACAATCTATGAACCCTTCAATCAATAATTGACCAGTCAGGCAGATTTCTTGCAGGCTCACGCCAATAGCAGTAAAAGATGACAGTCGGTGAAAAATGCGAAAAATCAGGCTTACAAAGTGAATATAAAGTTGTATACAATCAGCCCATCGCTGTGACGCAAGCCTGCCATCCCATTTTCAGCTGCGTCACACCAACCGTCATCATCGAATAAGAAGGAAGCCTGCAGTGAGCGCTGACTACCCACGCGACCTGGTCGGTTACGGCAGTAACCCTCCTCACCCCCACTGGCCGGGCAATGCCCGTATTGCCCTGTCGTTCGTACTCAATTATGAAGAAGGCGGCGAGCGCAACATCCTTCACGGCGACAAAGAATCCGAAGCGTTCCTCTCGGAAATGGTTTCAGCCCAGCCGCTGCAAGACGCACGCAACATGAGCATGGAATCCCTCTACGAGTATGGCAGCCGTGCCGGCGTGTGGCGGATCCTGAAGCTGTTCAAGGAATTCGACATTCCACTGACTATCTTCGCCGTGGCCATGGCCGCCCAGCGTCACCCGGACGTGATCCGCGCCATGGTCGATGCCGGCCACGAGATCTGCAGCCATGGCTATCGCTGGATCGACTACCAGTACATGGACGAAGCCCAGGAACGCGAGCACATGCTCGAAGCGATCCGCATCCTTACCGAAATCACAGGCACTCGCCCGCTGGGCTGGTACACCGGCCGCACGGGTCCAAACACCCGTCGCCTGGTGATGGAAGAAGGTGGTTTCCTCTACGACTGCGACACCTACGACGACGACCTGCCTTACTGGGAACCGAACAACCCGACCGGCAAGCCGCACCTGGTGATTCCGTACACCCTGGACACCAACGACATGCGTTTCACCCAGGTCCAAGGTTTCAACAAGGGCGACGACTTCTTCGAATACCTGAAAGATGCGTTCGACGTGCTCTACGCCGAAGGCGCCGAGGCTCCCAAGATGCTGTCGATCGGCCTGCACTGCCGCCTGATCGGCCGTCCGGCGCGTCTGGCTTCACTCAAGCGCTTTATTGAATACGCTAAAAGTCATGAACAGGTGTGGTTCAGCCGTCGCGTAGACATCGCGCGCCACTGGCAAAAAACCCACCCGTACACAGGGGCTGCCAAATGAGCACCTTTCAAACCGTCAAACCTTCGGCCCTGAGCCGCGACGCCTTCGTCGCCGCTTTCGCCGACATCTACGAACATTCGCCATGGGTGGCCGAAAAGGCCTACGACCTGGGCCAGGATGCCTCGATCGATGAGATCGAAACCCTGCACCAGCGCATGAGCGACATCCTGTTGAGCGCCGATCACACCAGTCAGCTGGCATTGATCAACGCTCACCCGGACCTGGCCGGCAAAGCCGCCGTCCAGGGCCAACTTACCGAAGCCAGCACCAATGAACAGGCTGGCGCCGGTATTCACCAATGCACGGCCGAAGAGTTTTCTCGCTTCACCGAGCTGAACGACGCCTACAAAGCCAAGTTCAAGTTTCCCTTCATCATGGCGGTAAAAGGCAGCAACCGGCATCAGATCCTCGCAGCGTTCGAAACGCGCATCCACAACCCGGTCGACACCGAGTTCAAGTGCGCGCTGGCGGAGATCAACAAGATCGCCCTGTTCCGATTACTGACCCTATAGCAAGCCTGGCCCCAGCGGATTCAAGAACGCCGAAACCGCCCGGGGGCCTGGCAAGTATCCCAAGCCACTTATTTAAAGGCAGACAAGAAGAATGAAAGCTTACGCCGTACCTTTCGAGAAGTTCGTCAACCTGGCCGATGCCCGCCTGGGCACCAAGGTCACCGATGACTGGTTCGCAGACGCCAACCGTCTGTTCCAACCGACCCCGGCCGTATGGAAGGAGGGCGTGTTCGATGACAACGGCAAGTGGATGGACGGCTGGGAATCGCGTCGCAAGCGCTTCGAAGGCTTCGACAGCGCAGTGATCCGCCTGGGCGTACCGGGTTCGATCAAGGGCGTCGACATCGACACTTCATTCTTCACCGGCAACTTCCCGCCATCGGCGTCCCTGGAAGCCTGCTTCCTGGCCGAAGGCGAGCCGAACGAAAACACCCAGTGGGTTGAAGTGCTGTCGGCCGTTGAGCTGCAAGGCAACAGCCACCACTACCACGAAATCAACAACGACCAGGCCTTCAGCCACCTGCGCTTCAACATCTACCCGGATGGCGGTGTGGCCCGTCTGCGCGTGTACGGCGTGCCGTTCCGTGACTGGTCGGCTACCGGCGACAACGAGCAAGTCGACCTGGCCGCGGCCCTTAACGGTGGTCGCGCCCTCGCCTGCTCCGATGAACACTTCGGTCGCATGAGCAACATCCTCAACCCGGGCCGAGGCATCAATATGGGCGATGGCTGGGAAACCGCGCGTCGTCGTACCCCGGGCAATGACTGGGTCATCGTCGCGCTGGGTCATGCCGGCGAAGTCGAGAAAGTCATCGTCGACACCCTGCACTTCAAAGGCAACTACCCGGACAGCTGCTCGATCCAGGGCGCGTTCGTGAAGGGCGGTACCGACAGCCAAATCGAAACCCAGTCGCTGTTCTGGCGCGAACTGCTGCCAAGCCAGAAGCTGGAAATGCACGCCGAGCACACCTTCGCCGAGCAGATCAAGGCACTGGGCCCGATCACCCACATCCGCCTGAACGTGTTCCCGGATGGTGGTGTGAGCCGCCTGCGCGTTTTGGGCAAGGTCGCGAAGTAATGCTGAGCCTGTAGGAGCGAG
>LNAP01002992.1_pt1 | contig 16427 bp, 12 predicted proteins | sample 602601 | NCBI WGS metagenome assembly LNAP01 (sample SAMN02440304, study PRJNA202911) | soil metagenome | biome: Subtropical and temperate rainforests or woodlands; isolation source: soil samples (1 kg each in a 20% v/v slurry with milli Q water) were... ... | reverse complement strand
CCGGCCTGATCGGCGGCAAGGTGGTGCTCGTGACCGGCGCGGGCGGCTCGATCGGCGCCGAGCTGTGCCGCCAGGTCGCGCGCTACCGGCCGGCCCGCCTGGTGCTATACGAACTGAGCGAGTTCGCGCTGTACCAGATCGAGCAGCAGCTCGGCGAGCTGCACCCCGAGCTGCCGCTGGTGCGGCTGATGGGCGACGTGAAGGACCTGCCGCACCTGCGCGCCACGTTCGCGGCGCAGCGGCCGCAGCTGATCCTGCACGCGGCGGCGTTCAAGCACGTGCCGCTGATGGAAGACGAGAACGCCTGGGCGGCGCTGCGCAACAACACGCTGGGCACCTGGAACGCCGCCACCGCGGCCGCCGAGGCTGGCGTCGAGCGCTTCGTGCTCATCTCCACCGACAAGGCCGTGAACCCGACCAACGTGATGGGCGCGAGCAAGCGCGCCGCCGAGATGGTGCTGTCGCACCTGGCCACGCAGGGCCATGCCACGGTGTTCTCGGCGGTGCGCTTCGGCAACGTGCTGGGCTCCAGCGGCAGCGTGATCCCGAAGTTCAAGGAACAGATCGCCAAGGGCGGCCCGATCACCGTGACGCACCCGGAGATCACCCGCTACTTCATGACGATCCCCGAGGCGGCGCGCCTGGTGCTGCAGGCAGCGGTGCTCGCCGAGACCGGGCAGGTCTACGTGCTCGACATGGGCGAGGCGGTGAAGATCGTCGACCTGGCGCGCGATCTGATCCGCCTGTCGGGCCACCGCGAGCGCGAGATCGGCATCGTGTTCAGCGGGCTGCGGCCCGGCGAGAAGCTGTACGAGGAGTTGCTGGCCGATGCCGACACCAGCCTGCCCTCGGCGCACCCGCGGCTGCGCATCGCGCAGTTGCAGACGCAGGTCGACGACGTGTGGATGCCGCGGCTGCTGGCGTGGCTGTCGGCCGCGGACCCGGGCACCCCCGCGCAGGAACGCCGCGAGGCATTGCGCGGGTTCGTTCCCGAATACGTTGCGTCGTGAGCGGCCGGCCTAGCGGTGCCGGCGGAAGATCAGCCAGCGCGGCGTCTTGAAGCGCACGATGCGCGCGTACAGCCACACGTAGGTCACCACGAACAGCAGCAGGAAGCACGACAGCACCGTCGTGTTGTTCCACCACAGCAGGCTCGGCACGACCGAGCTCAGGCACAGCATCCAGAGGTAGGGCGAGGTCATCGAGTTGCGCCGGGTCAGCCGCCGCCGCTCGCGGTTGTCGGCCAGCGTCCAGCGGATCAGGCGCCGGTGGATGAGGGTGTGCAGGTGGATCCCGTCCGGCGCCGCGGTGGCGACCCCGCGAACCACCTTGCGCCGGTACATCGTGAAGATGGTCTCGAAGATCGGGTACGCGCACAGCAGCAGCGCGAAGATCGGCGAGACGCCGGGATTGCGGTGGACGAGCAGGATGCTCAGTTCGGCCAGCAGGAACCCGAGCAGGTAGGCGCCGCCGTCGCCCAGGAAGATGAGCCCGGCCGGGAAATTCCAGACGAAGAAGCCGAGCACGGCACCTGCGGTGATGAGCGCGGCGGTGAAGATGAACGTGTCCTGCACCTGGAACGCGACGTAGCCGATCGCCAGCACCATCATCAGCACGCACATCGAGGCCAGGCCGTTGAAGCCGTCGATGATGTTGACGGCGTTGGCCACGCCGGCGACGACGAACAGCGTCAGCAGCACCGCCGCCGGGAACCAGGCGATCAGCGGGTCCACGCCGGGAATGTCGGTGCGCGAGATCACCGCTCCCAGCAGCCAGATCGCCAGGGCGGCGGAGATCGCGGTGGCGACCAGGCGCCGGCGGGGGGAGACGTTCTTGGTCAGGTCTTCGGCGATGCCGGTGACGAAGGCGGGGAGGGCGCAGGCGATGAGCAGCCACAGCGCGGGCCCCGCGGGCGAGCCCGTCAGCAGCGAGATGCCCAGACCGGCGAGCACCCCGGCCATCACGCCGAGCCCGCCGACCCGTGGAACCGGCCGGCCGTGAAACTTCTGCGGGCCGCTCAGGTCGTGATCTGCCGAGAGATGAGCGTGCCGCATCGACGACCGCATGATGATCAGGGTGGCCACGAGCGAGGCCAGGAACGAGCTGATGATGTAGTTCATCGCAAGCAACCCCCGGGTGGCTAGACCTCGAGCATCCAGCCGAGGGTGTCGCGCAGCGGGCGGGGCGACCAAGCACCGAGGCGCGCTTCGAGCCGGGCGGCGGAGCCCCGCAGCCGATGCACCTCGTTCGCCCTGACGAAGGCCGGATTCACGCGCACCTCCAGCGAATGACCCGAGATCTCCTCGGCCATCGCGAGAACCCGGCGCAGGCTGCACGCGACGCCGGAGCAGACGTTCAGGACGCCTTGCGGCGGCTTGTCGAGCAGCGCGCAGTAGGCGCCGACGACGTCGCGGACATCCGAAAAGTCGCGTTCGACGTCGATGTTCCCGAGCTCGAGAAACGGCGCGCGGCGCGCGTAGGCATCGACGATCTTCGGAATCAGGAACTGCTTCGATTGACCTGCACCGGTGTAGTTGAACGGGCGGACGATCGTCAGCGGCAGGCGGTCGCTCCACAGCGATGCCATGTATTCCATCGCGACCTTGCTGACCGCGTAGTCGTTCGCCGGCCGGAAGGGCTGCGACTCGTCGATCGGGTCGACCTCGGTGTTGCCGTAGACGTTCGCGCTGCTGGCCAGGAGCACCGTGCGCAGGGACGGGCCGCCGGCATCGGCGAGCGCCCGCAACAGATGGCTCGTGCCGACGACGTTCGTGCGGTACATGTCGTCGATGTCGCCGTGGGCGACGAACGAGATCGCGGCCAGGTGCACGACGTGGGTCGGCTGCACCTTCGAGATCAGATCGCGCAGCGCGGCAGGGTCGGTGAGCTCGGCGACATGGCGGCGATCGTCGGTCGCCTCGCCTTCGCGCACGGTGCCGTGCACCTCGTAGCCATTCGCGCGCAGCGAAGCTTCCAGATGGAGCCCCGTGAACCCATTCAGCCCCGTGACCAGGACGCGCGCCGGACCCGCGCCCATGTCAGAAGCCGGTTCCGCGCTCGACTCGTCGAATGTCTTCGCGGACCATCATCGCGCAAAGCTGCTCCAGCGTGGTCTGGGCCTTCCATCCGAGATCGCGCTCCGCCTTGGCCGGGTCACCGATCAGCAGCTCGACCTCCGCGGGCCGATAGAAGTCCGGATTCACCTTGACGAGCGTGCGGCGGGTCGCGACGTCGATGGCAACTTCCTTGTCGGCTTCGCCCTCGAACGCCAGCTCGAAGCCGGCCGCCTTCGCCGCCATGCTCACGAAATCGCGGACCGTCTCGGTGCGATTGGTGGCGAGCACATAGGTGTCGGCCACGTTCGCCTGCAGCATCCGCCACATGCCGTCGACATAGTCCTTGGCGAAGCCCCAATCGCGCTTCGCATCCAGGTTGCCGAGCTCCAGCACGTCGAGCTTGCCGAGCTTGATCCGCGCGAAGGCATCGGTGATCTTGCGGGTCACGAACTCGCGCCCCCGCAGGGGAGATTCGTGGTTGAACAGGATGCCGCTGGCGCCGAAGATCCCGTGCGCCTCGCGGTAGTTGACGGTCATCCAGTGCGCGTACAGCTTGGCCACGCCATACGGGCTGCGCGGATAGAAGGGGGTCGACTCGGACTGGGGAATCTCCTGCACCTTGCCGAACATCTCGGAGGTCGACGCCTGGTAGAAGCGGATCTTCGGGTCGACGAGCCGGATCGCCTCGAGCAGGTGCAGCGCGCCGATGCCGGTGATCTGCGCGGTGGTGGTCGGCTGTTCGAACGAGACGCCCACGAAGCTTTGCGCCGCGAGGTTGTAGATCTCGTCCGGCCGGATGCGCTGAATCAGCGAGATGCACACGCCGGGATCGGTCAGGTCGAACTCGACCAGCTTGAGCCGCTCGTGCGAGGTGATGCCCAGTTCGTCGAGGCGCCAAAAGTTGACGGAACTGCTGCGGCGGTACGCGCCGAAGACTTCGTAGCCTTTGGACAGCAGCAGCTCGGCCAGATAGGCTCCGTCTTGACCGGTGATGCCGGTGACCAGCGCTTTTTGTGTCATTTCAAAGTTCGTGGCGATGAGAAAGTGGCAGGTGTGCCTTGAGCGCGGCGCTCTCGGAAGACCATTGTAGGTTCTCGCTCATGCGTCACTCGCGTTCGGCCGTGCCAACACCTGGCGGTACAGCTCGACGATGCTTTCGACCATGGTTGCCGCGGTCAGTCTCTCGAGGTAACGCGCCTGCCCGGCTCGCCCGAACTGCGTGGCAACGTCCGGATTCTCGAGCAAAGTGCACAGAGCGCGTGCGAGTGCGTCGGGGTCTCCAACCGCCACATTCAACCCGGTGACTCCGTGTTGATTGACCCAAGGAACGCCGGAGCCGGGGATGTCGGTCGCGACGATCGGCAGCCCCATCGCCATGGCTTCGATCAGCACCACGCCGTAAGCCTCGGCGCGGACGATCGAGCTCAGGCAGAAGATCGTCGATGCGGCGAAGTAGCCGAGGATCTCGTCGTCGGGGATGCGCCCGACGAACTCGATCTTCTCGGACAAGCTCTCGGACCGAACGCGGTCGCGATACCGCTGCAGCAACTCGCCGCCGCCGCCGACAAGGACGATGGCGTCGTCAGGCAACGACCTTGCGGCGCTGATCAAGACGTCGAAGCCCTTGTAGTAGGTCATGCGCCCGAGAGAGAAGACGATCTTCTTCCCGGGGTAGCGCTGTCGAAGCGTTTGCGCGTGGGTATGGGCATGGTTCGCGCTCAAAGGGCTGACGCCGATCGGCACGACATGCACCTTGGACTTCCAGGCCCGAAGCGCGGGCGACGACTCTGCATAAGCGCGGGTCGTGGCAATGATCGCATCGGCGCGGCGCATCAGCCAATCCTGAAGCGGTTCGTACAGCTTGAGCGCGCGGCGCTGGTTCACGACATCGCTGTGCCAGTGGAGCACGATGCGTCCCCGCGGCCGCGCGATCCACACCGCCAGGGCGGCCATCGGATCTGGCATGTGCACATGGATGATGTCGTAGTCGTCGCACATCTGCTTGACCTTGAGGATCAATGCGGGCGACATCGACGTAGACAACAGCTTTCCCCAAGATCCTGCGCGCACGATTCGATAGCCTGCGGCGCTGACTTCGCTGGTCGTCTCGGACGACATGTTTGAACACAGCACATCGGACTTCAAGCCGAGCTGGCTCATGCCCTCCGCGATCTCAAAAGCCACCGATTCGATCCCGCCCATGACCGGCGGGTAGAACTTGCTGATCTGCAGCGTCTTCAAACCTCGCTCCGGTGGACCAGGCCTGCCTGCTCCAAGTGTTCCAGCAACTGGCGTGCGGCGGCGTCCCAGGTGAAGGTCGAGTACTGGCGCGCTCCACGGCGTCTCAAGTCGGCACGAAGGTCGGCGTCATCGACCACGCGGCCGATGGCGGCGGCCATGGAATCGACCGATGTCGGATCGAAGTACACGGCCGCGTCGCCGCACACCTCGGGCAAGGACGCGGCGCTGGAGGCGACAACCGGACATCCGAGCGACATGGCCTCCACGGGCGGCAGGCCGAATCCTTCGTACAGCGAGGGAAACACGAAAGCGAGCGCGTTTGCGTACAGCGACTTCAACTGGTCGTCGCCGATGGGCCCTGTGTGAAGCACGCGCGAATCGTCATGCCGGGCGCCTTGATGGGCGAACACGCCGCTGTTCGCTCCGCCTACGACCACGAGCCGCAAATCGGGGCGCGGCAGGTTGCGGAACGCTTCGAGGAGCGCCGCCAGATTCTTCGTCGGATTTGCGCTTCCCACCGACAGAAGGTAGGGCACGCCGTGGAGCGACAGGCGATGCAGCACGGAGTCGTCTTGCGCGATCGCTTCCATGTGCGTGGCGGCGCCGTGAACCACCTTCAGGCGCTCTGGCTCGACATCGAGCTGGGTCGCCAATCGCTCGCGTGAGAAGCGAGAAAGGGTCAGCAGCAAGGAGGCAGACTTGGCCAGACTCTTGAAAAGAAAGCGGTACCACCCCGCGAACGCCTTGGTGTAGGCGGTCGGATGATCGAACACGGCTGCGTCGGGAAGCATGCAGACCTGTCCCCGTTTGAACAGTGGAGCCGGACCCGACAGGTTGATCAGGCGGCCGCTGCGGCTTGCCCACGGCAACGCGACCTGTTCCCAGAGATGCAGTCCGAAGCGTCTTGTCGGGGCCGTTCGCACCGTGATGCGTTGCAGAGCCGGAGGGGATGCGCCGGGTGGGCACAGCAAAGTCCATTGGTCTGTCGCTTCGCGCGCCGCCAGCAGCTTGTCGAGCGCCTCGACCAGCCCGAGCGCAAGCCGTTGCACGCCGGTGATGCGCTGTGCTGTGAACTTGCCGTTGATGAAGATGCGGGTCATGAGTCTGTGCGGCGTGCCGCGATCGGAAGCGCAGGCGGCGGCACGCGGGGCGGGCCGACCCTTCGGGCTGGACGAACGGAGCGCTGTATCGCGTGTGTGCGACCGCCTCGCACCGTGGCCATCGCCAAGCCGAAGAAGGCCCAGACGAACACGACGCTGTAGGTGGGGAAGGCCAACCAGTAGCCCAAGACCGCGATCACCCCCCCGAGGAGATTCCTGCCTCCGTCTTGCGGGCTGAGGGCGATGCGGCGCATCAGTGCGAGCAAGAAGGCTCCGAACAGGAGCAAGCCGACAATACCCATTTCGGCCGCCAACTCTGCGTAGATGTTGTTCGGTATTCGACGGAAGCCATCGTCGTAGATTGCGAGCAGCGGGCCGTCCAGGTACTCGTTGGCCAGGAAGCCGTAGGTCTGCAACCCATTTCCCACCCACGGCGACTGAAGAAACAGTTCTATCGCGGTCCCGATCGATGCCAGCCGGTCAATGCGCGAGAAGGATTGGGACGTCACCTCTTCCTCGAATAGTTTCTCGGCAATGCCGAAGTCCGATCCTGTCCCGTACATCACGGCGCCGATCGATGCCACGGCGCCAACGGTGACGAGACTGCGCCGGAGCCTGGCGCCCGCGCTGGGTGCGCTGATCACATGGACCAACCCCAAAGTGAGCGCCAGCAGAAGGATGGCCGCTGAACTCCCGGCCATCAGGATTCCCCCCACGGCCAACCATGCCGTGGCGAGGCCCGCGCGCCGGTGGCCGCGGCGCCCGTACTCGCGTGCGACGAAGACCGACAGCAGGTAGTACAGGCCTCCCAGGTTGCCTTCGGTGAAGATGCCTGCGCGCTGCTGCAGCGGATCGGACGAGCCCAGGAAGATGAGCACATGGAGCCCGACGGCGATCGCCATACCGATCAGCCACCAGCGCATCAGCTCGACCGGCTGAACGCGGGTGAGTCGCACGACCTCGAAGGCAAGGATGGCCAGCCCCAGTTGAAAGAGGCGTTGGGCCGCGACGTCCAGGTAACTGACGTTGCCCGCGGTGAGGTGCAGCGTGAGCCGGTTCGCCTCTGCCAGCTCCCAATAGCCGAAGATCGCGGACAGCAGCCCGTACGACAAGAACACGAGCAGTTTCCAGCGCAGGCCCGTGTCGTCGCGCGCACGAATGCGCACCCCGGCCGGCGCGAGACAAGCCAGACCCGCCCACACGAGCAGGTACAGGCTTGCCGCGGGAGGGCGGTACGTGCCCAGGAAGGGGAGCGCGAAATGCGGTAGCGCGAGCAGGAAACACACCATCGCCGGAGCGCTGCCGGTACGCGTCGCCTGGCGCCAGGAAGATGGTTGGCTGCGTGCCGGGAGGCTCATCGCTTTACCGCGTGCGGCGTCCCGGACGGATCCAGCATTCGCCTGACGTTTTGCGAGTGCCGTGCCGATCGGACAGATCGACGTGGGCTGTTGGCGTTCGCTTTCAAGAGGACCTGACCGAACGATCGCGATTCAGGGGCATTCGCCAGCCGTCCCTCAATCCCGTCCAGAGCTTGGAGGACAGGGATCGAGGGAGCCTCGCGGTATAGAGGATCCGGGTCGCAACGACATACGAGAGGGCGAACGCTCGCTGCAATCCCTTCAAGTTCTTTCGGATGAAGTAGATGCGATTCCTGTTCGTGTAGTAGATGGTGAACGGCGAGAAGAAGCCGCCAGTGGACGTGCTGACCTTATGCCAAACCACAGATTCGGGAACATAGCGAATCGACAAGCCGCACTCTCTCATGCGCCATACGAAATCAGCGTCGTCGTAGTACACAAAATAGGTTTCGTCCATCACACCCACTTTTGCGAAGACGGACGCGGCAAATAGCATGAAGCAGGTCGGTGCGTACGGCGTGTGGCGCTCCTTGTCGAACTGTCCATGATCTTTTGTCAGCATTCCGAAATGCGGCACCAACATCGTCCATGGCTTGATGGCACCTCCGGCGAACCAGATGAGATTGTCCTCGCCGTGGTAAAGAATCTTTGGCGTTGCCGCGCGGTCTTCGGCAGTCAATGCGGACAACAATCGACCAATTGTCCCTTCGTAGAAATCGACATCGTTGTTGGCCAGTAGCACGTGCGTGCAGCCATCCTTCAAGGCGAGAGCAATGCCTTGATTGTTGCCTTTGGCGACTCCCAGATTGGCATCATTGAAGACGAAAGTCGCCTGCATTCCATGCAGTTGGGCAAGCGCTTTCGCGGCGTCGAGCGCCGAATCTGTCGGACTGTTGTCGATGACGTAGAGCCGAAAGCGCGTGTCGGTCTGCCGGGCCAGGCTGGCGAAGAAGTCCTCTACAACATCGTCGCTGTTGTAGAACACCGTGACGATTCCGATGACGGCCTCTCGTTGGAGGGGCGGCCATCCTTCAGGCGAGTTCGGTTCCACCTTTGGTCGCCACAAACACGTCTCCGTCCGAAATCAACGCCGCAGGATCGTTGATGCTTCGAAAATCCGCCGACAGGCCCCGTCTTTCCAGGTCACCAAAGATTCCTCGACCGAACACGCGGTACGCCAGGATTCCGCCGGTCAACGGATCGCCGTGATACTGAGGAGGCACCAGGTAGGTGTTCCGTTCACCATCGGTCTCGACCAACACGTGGTGGGTCGGGCAGCCTGGATCGTAGGGAACGGTAAAAACATAGCAGCCGCCGGGCTTCAGGATCCGAGCGATCTCTCTGTGGGCACTTTCGATGTCTCTCACGTGTTCCATCACGTCAGACGTCAGAACGACGTCGAAAGACCGATCGCCGAATCCGATGCGTTCTAGATCGATGTTGTAGTGATTCGGGGCAATCAGCGTGTCGAGTGGTTTGCCAGGCTCGAAGCTCGAGACGACATAGCCCGGCAGGCCGCGCAGCATCTTGGATGTCGCGCTGAACGCATCGGTGTCCAAGATGCGGAGATCACCCAAACCCATTTCACTCGCCTGCTTGACTGTGCTTAGCATGCGCCCGGACTTTTCAGAAGCAACTTTAAGGAAGGCGTGGACGAGCGTCCGATGCCGCATCGTTGCGCCGCAGGTTGTGCATTGCATCGTCTCGCGCAGTTCACCGATTCCGTGATCCCGCCGAAGTTTCAGATCGGGGAAATCGAAGAACGGCTCTCCAACGGCACCGCAGACGTTGCAACTCAACACAGCCTTGCGATATTGCTTGAACCTGTCGAAGTTGCGACGGTTCAGGCGGTGTCCGAGCGAATCGCGCCCGCGCAGCCAGTTGTAGGCCATGCGTGCGATGAGGCGTCGGTAGCTGTAGTTGGGTAGTAAGGATTTGAGCATTGACGTGTGACCATTCTCGACGGGCAACTCACCCGTGCATCAGGCCCTTGGCCCGCAGCTCCTGTAGCGACTTCTCGTACCCGCTGTCCTTGATGTCCGAGGCTTGAGCCCAGTCCAGGAACCGCGCGAGGCCTTCGGCGAAAGGGGTGCGTGGCACGTAGCCGAGAGTTTCTCGGGCAAGGGCCAGGTCGGCGACGTTGTGGCGGATGTCTCCATGCCGGAAGGCCCCGGAAATCCGCAACGCCGAACTGCTTCCAAGTTGTGCAACGACGGCCCGCGCCACCTCTGCCACGGTTGTTGCGACGCCGCTACCGACGTTGATCGCGTGAATGCCCGCCCTTGTTGGGTCGAGACACGCTGCGGTCGCCGCAACCACGTCGTCGATGTACACGAAGTCGCGACTCTCGTCGCCGTCCTCGAAGATGTCGATGGCGCGGTGCTCGCGTGCCAGGTTGGAGAAGACCGCGAGGATTCCGGTGTACGGGTTGTTCAGCGACTGACCGGGTCCGTAGACATTCTGATAGCGCAGCGCGTAGCCCGAAATTTGGAGCACGCGCGCGTACATGAGCACCATCTGTTCTTGAACCTGCTTCGTCAATCCGTAGAACGAACTGGGTAGGAACGGAGCCGCTTCCACAGTGGTTTCGCGCGAAACGAAGTTGCGGCAGTGCGTGCAGCGCGGCTCGAATCGACCGGCCTTCATGTCGGACTCTTCTCGCGCCAAGGGATAGACGAGGCCGTGATCTGCACAGCGATAGCGACCCTCGCCATAGATCGCCCTCGACGAGGCCACCACCAGTTTGCGGACACTGCGGTTTGGGTCGTTGACCAGGCAGTCCAGCAAAAGGGCGGTTCCGGCGATGTTGACCGACTCGTAGCGTTGCACCTCGTACATCGATTGCCCCGTACCCGTTTCGGCTGCGAGGTGTACGACGGCATCCTGTTGAGGCAGCGCTTCGTGCCATGCAGCGCGATCGCGAACGTCGCCACGGATGATCCTGCCGTCGAACCAAGCAGCAAAGAGCCGCTCGGCATCCGGGCCGTGGACCTGCGGCAAGAAGTTGTCCAGCACGGTGATCTGATGGCCTTCCGCTCCGAGCTTTGCACAGAGGCGCTGACCGATAAAGCCTGCTCCTCCGGTAATCAGAATTTTCATGGCATCGGGGCCCGGTCAGGAACAGATCGATCCGGATACTTGCTCATCGCTGAACGAAGATCACGTTGTACTCCGTCACCGCGGCTAGAAAGTACCCTCTGGGCTCGAGCGTCTCCCTGAGCTGGGTCAAAAGCAGCGGCTCGTAGCACTCAACCTGCAAGACGGTCGGCCGATGCATTGGATCGAGGGCTTGAAGCACAGGCAGATCGAGGCCTTCGATGTCGATCGACATGAAGTCGAGCTGAGAATCGACATGCGTTTCAAAGAACGTATTGATATGCATGTTCGGTACGGTTTCAATGTGATCGAGATCCCCGGGCAATCCAGTTGATTCAACGCCTCGAACGTTTTCTGCCGACAAAGTGGATAACTCATCCAGCTCGTGGACGTAGAATGAAACTGTCTCATCGAATTTGTCGCTCACCGCGGTCTGAATGACCTTGTCGCGCGGCCTCGTGACTTGAAGACGTTGGGCGAGCCCCGCATTGGCTTCGACGATGAACCCCTGACCGCCCCATGCGCGATAGAGCAAGTAGGTGGATGAGGTTTGGACCGGGTGGTTGCCGCCGACTTCGAGATACCGTACGGTCGACATGTCACGGCCAGCAAGTGCGAACTTCGCCCTCAGCAATCCCTCAACGATGAGATCTTCATTGCACTGGGCGTAAGTCTCTCGAATCGTCGTGGCAATGGGCGCCCCTTGGAGTCGCAGACGTCCGACCTCGTACTCGATGAAAGGGTTTGCAGCCTTGCGCAGGACGCGTGTGTCCGCGCTCGAACTCACGCCAGAACCGGATGCCGCAGGCCCGCCCTGTTGAGCGAGGCTCGTCAGAAAGCCGGCGAATCTATACTGTAACCTGACGCCTTGTCGCCCTGCTGCGCTGGCAGCCACACCTCTTCTGCTCCAAAGCTTGGCACGTTTGCTCCAAGCATATTTAAGGAAATTCTTCATCGGATCGCCCCATCGGCTTCGTTGCTGCGAACCCGAGTGACCAGGGTTGCAAACAGTGAGATGCGCGCATATTTCATTTCTTTGCTCGCTTGAGTGCCTTGAATACTGTGCCCAGAGTCTTGCCGAATCTGTGCAGACGTGAGCCGGAAGGGATCAGCGGCCTCAGCAAGCGCTTCGATGCGGAGGCAAACTGGTTCAGCCGCGGACGTTTGGTATAGGGGAGGTTGAGCTTGACGCCATTGGGGTCGTTCCAGAGTGCTGCGCCGGGGCGAGCTCGACTGATGACCGTGTTGAAGCTACCGGCATGGCGCGCGCATTCTCGTACAAGAAATATCAATCTCGTACTCTCGGCAAGCTGCAGTGCCTCTGCCAGCACCGCGTGTGGGACGCGCTCGAGTAGATCGGCGAAAGCGGCATGTTGAACCTGTACTGCGTCCAGAACAGCCCGGGATCGGTTCTCGGACGCATAAGTGATTGCAAGGCCGGCATCGGTTTCGTGAACATCGTGTATCGATGGACAGAGCGCCTGATTGATGGCCTCAAGATCTTCTTCGATCACTTCTGACGTGAGAGCCTCCATAGTGACCTTCGCCTTCGAGCCGCTTCTCTCCCCGTACAAGGACGTCGAAATGCTTTGATGCGCAGCGATCACGAAAGCGCGGACCTCCCTGATGCCGAGGCGATCGGCAAGTCCTCCCAGCGAAACTCCCGTCATGGAGAGATCGACTACAACCGAGTCCGCCTTGATGCGCGCGGCCGCGTACTCCAAGAATCGTTCAGATGATTTCAATGAGGCGACCCTGGAAGTCAAAAAATACTCCACGGTCAACGGACTTCCCGCGTGCCGTGCGACCTTCTCGGCGAGGGCTGTCCACAGAACGCAATCCCGGCTGCTCATGAGCGCGCGCGAAACACTTTGCTCACGACACCAGCGCACCAATGCGGCACTGGACAGCAGCAACATCGGGAAATTGCCTTCGATTTGCGATAACTGCACGGCTCGGGAATCAGCACGCTCGTGAAATGTGCGCAGTCGCATCTCGCGGACGTAGGCACTCAATTGAGGTGCACCGTTACAGCGAAGTAGGCGCTCCCAGGGCGTTTCCGCGCTTGCATTCGTGATGAATGCCGGGATCCCGTGCCGGATTGGCCTCAGGAAGTCAGAATGGGGATTATCGCCCGTGTGCTTGAGAATATAAAATTGCTTGCGCAGTCTCCTCCACATGCTTCCATCGGCTTTGCCATTGTTGCTGACAAAGAGTGTGACGTTCTTGTCCAAGCCGGCGGCACGAAGCAGGCCTTCGATAACGTCTCGATGAAGGTACATGTCGGAAATGACGATGTCTCCGTCGCGCACTCGCGATAGGTTCTCAGCTATGGGAATGACATTTTCATATTCGATGCGAACCTCGCTCTCGAGTGCGCGCTGTCGTTCTTCTGCACTCCATCCGTTCGCGAGCTGAAGTTTGTCGTAGATGTCTGCCAGGGAAATCTCATGTTGTGATCCGCGCGCGGCGATTTCCGCGCTCGCCCGCGACGATGTAAAGCTTGCGCCCAATGTGGCACCCATGAGATCGAAAATGCCAGTGTGATGCACGCACCTGCGCGAGATGAGCGTATCAAATACATCCCAGCTACGGACGATTCTCTTTGGCATATGGCTAGTGACCGGCAATGGATTCAGGTCAGACGCTCGACCCAACGATCTGCCACCAAATCCCTGAAACCGCGATTTGCGCCAAAAGTATCGATGGCAACGCCTTGCGCAGAGCGATTTGGCTCTGACCACTGATCGATGCAACGACCTTGCTGCTGTAGACACTTCCAATCAGGCTCGAAAGTATCAATCCGTACAACAAAGCGCGTTCACCTTGGAGCCAGCCGACCGGAAAGGCAACGGTGAGGGCCAGTGTAATTTCGATGAGAAGCGGAGTGGCCATTTGGCGCGACGATCCGACCGAGGCGATATACATCGCATACCCTCCGGCAGCGTTTCGAATGATTGTTTGAACACCGAGGATCGCCAAGAAAGCTCGAATGTCGTCGATACTCGCCGCACGCAGCTTCAGCGCTCCCAGGACCGGCTCGAGTGCATACCAGCAGAAACACAGTACAGCCAAGCAGCTGCCTGCGCACAGTAAAGGGCTGAACAGCACCGCGCGATTCAGAACTCTTGAATCGCCATTGGCCTGCCAACGGGCAAATGGCGCAAGCATCGCAGACATGGCGGCGGCCAGTCCGCCCACCGCGACCGTGTTGAGCGTGCTCGCCAAGTAAAAGGCATTGAATCGGTCCGGCGCGATGAGGGCCATCAGTGGCGGGATGCTGTACTGAATGACGAGCATGGATACCGCACCAACGGCGAACCCAGACAGCAATTGCAGATTGGTTCGATACTGCTTCCGGATGTCCGGGCCGATCGGATATGCCCCCCTGATCTTGAGTTCCTTGGGCTTGAGCAAGGCGAGGTGCGCACAGCCCAGACCGATCCATGTACCCGCACACAATCCGAAACCCGCACTCGCAAGACTGTGGTCGCCTGCTGCGAGGCCGGCAATCATGCCTACCGCGCCGCCAATGCGTGCGGCGGCCAGCATGAGGGCCGGCGGCCAATTGCGCTCGTCGGCAAAGTGCTGACCGAATCGCACTTGCCAAAGCAGCAACCAACTGTTTGTCAGCAGCAATACCAGCAGCAGCGCCAAGAATGTGCTCGTTGGCAAGGCCCCCGATACCGAATGCTCGTGGATCCAGGCACCGGCGCACACCAACACGGCGAGCGCCAGCAGCGTGAGGTGCCGCCCGAGGCGGCGCCCCGCTTCGACGATGGCCGGTTGCGTGGCACAAGCCGGTCCATGGCGCGCCTCGACGAGTCGACGCGTCAGTACGCTCGAAAGATTCGCGGCGAACAATGGTGCAATCGCTGCGACCGAGAACGCCAGCGCCCAGGCGGAGAACTCAGCCCCGTGCCACGCCCAACTCCCCGTGCCGGTGATCGTCAGTTGGTACGCTGCCGCAACGGCGCCGCTGAAGATGTTTGCGCCTGCATTTGATGCAAATCGCTTCAACACGCGAGGCCCTCGGGGAATGGCTTGCAGGCACCTCGGACATCGACCGACCGGATCGGTTTCAGCACGGGCGACGCTTGCTCATGCAGAACCAGCATGTCGAATCTGCTCGATGAACACCTTGAGTTCGAGGCTGAGCACGCCGTCGTGGGCGATCTGAGGCAGGTTCATGGTCGAGCGGTCGCGGGCTGGCAAACCCGGCATTCTATGGAGCTTGTACGGCTCAACCGACCCGCGGATCGCAGAAGCGCGATAATCAGGAGATGACCGAAAACATGCTAGAGAACGACGCGACGCGCGTCGACGCCCTGCCGCAAGGCTCCGAAGCCCCTTCCGAATTCGACTTGGACCCCGGCGTTTCGCTGCGGTTCGACAGCGTCGGCTTGTCCGAAAGCCTGCAGCGCGCCGTGGCGGCGCAGGGCTACACGACGATGACGCCGATCCAGGCCAAGGCGATCCCGATCGTGCTGGCGGGGCGCGATGTGATGGGCGCCGCTCAGACCGGCACCGGCAAGACCGCGGCTTTCTCGTTGCCGCTGCTGCACAAGATGCTGCGCCACGAGAACGCCAGCATGTCGCCGGCGCGTCACCCGGTGCGGGCGCTGGTGATCGCGCCGACGCGCGAACTGGCCGACCAGGTGGCCGCCAACATCAAGGGCTACGCCGCGCAGACCAAGCTGCGGGTGGCGGTGGTGTACGGCGGCATCGACATGAAGCCGCAGACGCTCGAGCTGAAGGGCGGCGTCGAGGTGCTGGTGGCCACGCCGGGCCGGTTGCTCGACCACATCGAGGCCAAGAACTGCGTGCTGAACCAGGTCGAGTACGTCGTGCTCGACGAGGCCGACCGCATGCTCGACATCGGCTTCCTGCCCGACCTGCAGCGCATCCTGAGCTACCTGCCGAAAACGCGGCAGACGCTGCTGTTCTCGGCGACCTTCTCGACCGAGATCAAGCGCCTGGCCGAGAGCTACCTGCAGGACCCGCTCCTGGTCGAGGTGGCGCGCCCGAACGCGACCGCGACGAACGTGGAGCAGCGCTTCTTCAGCGTCGCCACCGACGACAAGCGCGCCGCCGTGATGAAGCTGATCAAGGACCGCGCGCTGACCCAGGCGATCGTCTTCGTCAACTCCAAGCTCGGCTGCGCGCGACTGGCGCGGTCGTTCGAGCGCGACGGCCTGCGCACCAACGCGCTGCACGGCGACAAGTCGCAGGACGAGCGGCTCAAGGCGCTCGAGGCGTTCAAGCGCGGCGAGGTCGACGTGCTGGTCGCCACCGACGTGGCCGCCCGCGGCCTGGACATCGCCGACCTGCCGGCGGTCTTCAACTTCGATGTGCCGTTCAATGCCGAAGACTACGTCCACCGCATCGGCCGCACCGGCCGGGCCGGCGCGTCGGGGCTGGCGGTCACGCTGGTGTCGCCGTCGGACACGCGGCTGGTGGCCGACATCGAGAAGCTGATCAAGAAGAAGATCGAACTGGAGCCGATCGAGCTCGACACCACGCCGCCGCCGCGCGAGTACCGCGACCGGGCTTGCCACGACAGCCCGCGTCCCGAA
>LNAP01002991.1_pt1 | contig 16428 bp, 10 predicted proteins | sample 602601 | NCBI WGS metagenome assembly LNAP01 (sample SAMN02440304, study PRJNA202911) | soil metagenome | biome: Subtropical and temperate rainforests or woodlands; isolation source: soil samples (1 kg each in a 20% v/v slurry with milli Q water) were... ... | reverse complement strand
GCGGGAGACCGAGCCGGCTCACGGCGTCAAGCGCCAAGGACCCAACGGCTTCCCGCCCAACCCCATTCTGACAGACTTCCAAGACACAGGGACCCACAGCTCAGGTCGAGTTCGTGGTGTGGGCCCCGGCTCAGCAGCGCATCACGGAACCTGTACTCGGGCCGCGCATAGCGCGGACCCGGGTGTGCTGCGCTGCGTCCGGGGCATGTCATTGCGGGAAGTTCTTGCGACAAAACAATTCAGCTCTAAACCGGCAGATGCCCCCGTAGCATCGGCAGGAAGAAAATCCCCACATTGATCACGAAGCCGACGTTCCAGAGGATCGACCGCAACCGGGGGCGGCCGCCGATATAGGTGAAGACATAGGCCACCCGCACGATCAGGAACAGCACCGCCAATTCGTTGATGAGGTTCTGCGGCGCGGCGCGGAATTCCGCCAGCAGCACCGCGGCGGCGAAGAATGGAAAGGCCTCGATGCCGTTCTGATGCGCGCCCAGCGCGCGGGCGCGGAGTGGGGTGTCATAGAATCCGGGGTCGCGCGGCTTGGCATTGTCGTAGCTGCGAAACCCGACCCATTTGATCGGCACGATCGTCAGCAGATAAAGCACCACCGTTCCGAAAACACACCATTCGGCGACCGTCATGGTTCCCCTCGCGCGCGGCACTATGCGACACTATCTAACAGGCTGTGAGCTTGACAAGCACAGAGCGACGCGAGAAGCCACCGATCATGACAACGGTCATCCCCATCGAAAGTGCAAGACCTGCGGCCGCAAGCAGGCCGGAACGCGTCGGCGTGCTGCTGGTCAATCTCGGCACCCCCGATAGCGCGGACACCCGGGGCGTGCGCGTCTATCTCAAGGAATTCCTGTCCGATCCGCGGGTGATCGAAGACCAGGGACTGCGTTGGAAGCTGATCCTGAACGGCATCATCCTGCGCATCCGCCCGGCGCGCAAGGCGCGCGACTACCAGAAAATCTGGAATACCGAGAAGAATGAATCGCCGCTGAAAACCATCACTCGCGCGCAATCCGACAAGCTCGCCGCGGCGATCTCGGACCATGAGCATGTCGTGGTCGATTGGGCGATGCGCTACGGCAATCCGTCGATCCGCTCGCGCATCGAGGCCTTGATCGCGCAAGGCTGCGACCGTTTGCTGGTCATGCCTCTCTATCCCCAATATTCGGCTGCGACCTCGGCTACGGTTTGCGACGAAGTATTCCGCGTGCTCGCCGAGCTGCGCGCGCAACCGACGCTGCGGGTGACGCCGCCTTATTATGACGATCCGGATTACATCGAGGCGCTGGCGGTTTCGATCAACGCGCATCTGGCGACGCTTCCGTTCCAGCCGGAAATCATCGTGGCGTCATTTCACGGCATGCCGCAAAAATACGTCGACAAGGGCGATCCCTACCAGGCGCAATGCATCGCGACGACGGACGCGCTGCGCAGGCGGATGGGCCTCGATGCTCCGAAGCTGCAACTCACCTTCCAGTCACGCTTCGGCTTCGACGAGTGGCTCAAGCCCTACACCGACAAGACCATCGCGCAACTGGCAAAGGACGGCGTGCGCCGCATCGCCGTCGTGATGCCCGGCTTTTCCGCCGACTGCCTGGAAACGCTGGAAGAGATCGCGCAGGAGAATGCCGAGATCTTCAAGCACAATGGCGGCGAGCAGTTCGCCGCGATTCCCTGCCTCAACGACAGCGAGCCCGGCATGGACGTCATCCGCCAGGTGGTGCTGCGCGAACTGCAAGGCTGGATTTAACCATTCCCGGTTTAATCATTCCGTGACGTCAGACACATTCGTCGGCGTTCAGATTTCCTATACTGGCGGCGTAGCAGACTGCGTCTTATCTATACCGTAACTTGAAAACAGCCGGCTGAACCGGCGCAGCGGTTGTCAAGACAGATCAAGACCGCGCCCGGCAACGGTTCTTGCCGGCTTTGGAGGATTTATGACCGGTTTCGACATTTTCGCGATTGCGCTGGTACTGCTGGTTATTTTCACCCTGTTCGCCGGCGTCAAGACAGTGCCGCAGGGATATGACTGGACCATCGAGCGGTTCGGAAAATACACCCGAACGCTGGCGCCCGGGCTGAACATCATCGTCCCCTATTTCGACCGCGTCGGCCGCAAGATGAACATGATGGAGCAGGTGATCTCCATTCCCGAGCAGGAAGTGATTACCAAGGACAACGCAACGGTGACGGTGGACGGCGTCGCGTTCTTCCAGGTGTTCGACGCCGCCAAGGCCAGCTACGAGGTATCCAATCTCAATCAGGCGATCATCGTGCTGACGATGACCAACATCCGCTCCGTGATGGGCGCGATGGATCTCGACCAGGTGCTGTCGCATCGCGACGAGATCAACGAGCGATTGCTGCGCGTGGTCGATGCGGCGGTGTCGCCCTGGGGGCTGAAAGTCAACCGTATCGAGATCAAGGATATCGTGCCGCCCGCCGACCTAGTCGAGGCGATGGGACGCCAGATGAAGGCCGAGCGCGTCAAGCGCGCCGACATCCTGCAGGCGGAAGGCCAGCGGCAATCGGAAATCCTTCGTGCCGAAGGCGCCAAGCAGGGCCAGATATTGCAGGCCGAAGGCCGCCGCGAGGCCGCGTTCCGCGATGCCGAGGCGCGCGAGCGCTCCGCCGAAGCCGAGGCCAAGGCGACGCAGATGGTCTCTGAAGCGATCGCCAGGGGCGACATCGCAGCGCTGAACTATTTTATCGCCGACAAATATATCAAGGCGTTCGGGCAACTCGCGGAGTCGCCGAACCAGAAGATCATCATGCTGCCGATCGAAGCAACCAGTATCCTGGGCTCGCTCGCCGGCATCGGCGAAATCGCAAAAGCGACCTTCGGGGAAAGCGCCACATCCGCCGCGGCCGCGCGCCGTTCGTCGGTACCGAGCGCAGGTCCGACCCCGCCGCCGGTGGTGCCGCCGCGCTAGGGATTGCTTCCATGAAGTCGGCGACGGCAACTGCGGGTTACGTCACCTCTCCCCATGGGAGAGGGGGCGCACGGCCGTCGCATCGTCGAGATCGGCAAAAGAGACAGTAGAGGGGTCATGTCATGGCCGAGATGTTCACGACGTTGGGTACCTGGAACTGGCTGATCTTCGGCTTCATCCTGATGGCGCTGGAGTTGCTGGCGCCGGGCGTCTTCCTGTTCTGGCTCGGGCTGGCGGCGCTACTGGTCGGGTTGCTGTCGTTCGTGATCAATCCGTCCTGGCAGGCGCAGCTTTTGATGTTCGCGGTTTTCGCGGTCGCGGCGGTGCCGCTGTGGCGGCGCGTCGCGCGCAGCAATAAGGGAGCGAGCCTCAGCAACCCGTTTCTCAACAAGCGCGCGGATGCGCTGGTCGGCCGGGTGTTCACGCTGGAAAAGCCGATCATCGATGGCACCGGCACGGTGCGGATCGACGATACGATCTGGCGCGTCGCCGGTCCCGATGCGCCCGCCGGCAGCCGCGTCAAGGTCGTGCAGGCCGACGGCGCCAGCCTGACGGTGGCGGCGGCTTGATCGAGCGCTAGGCCACGCCCGCGCGGAGCAGATCGTGCAGATGCACGATGCCGACCGGCTTGGCCGCATCGGTCACGATCAGCGCGGTGATCTTCGATGAGTTGAGGATTTCCAGGGCTTCGCCGGCGAGCAGGTCGCGGCCGATCGTCTTCGGGTTCCTGGTCATGACGTCGTCGACCAGCGCCGTCATCAGGTCCGGCCGCATGTGGCGGCGCAAATCGCCGTCGGTGACGATGCCGACGATCGCGCCGCGTGCGTTCGTGATGCCGACGCAGCCGAAGCCCTTTGAGGTCATCTCGACCAGCGCGTCCGACATTGGCGTCCCCAGCGGCTTGAGCGGAATGGCATCGCCGGAATGCATGAGGTCGCGGGTGTATTTCAGGAGCGCCCCCAGCTTGCCCCCGGGATGCAGCACGCTGAAATCGACCGAGGTGAAGCCGCGGCCCTCCAGCAGCGCGATCGCCAGCGCATCGCCCAGCGCCAGCATCATTAGCGAAGAAGTGGTCGGTGCAAGGTTGTGCGGACAGGCCTCGCGCGCCTTCGGCAGCGTCAGCGCGACGTCGGCCGCCTTGCTCAAGCTGGACTCCCGCTCCGCCGTCATCGCGATCACGGCAATGCGGAAACGCTTGGCGTAGGTGATGAGGTTCTTCATCTCCGGCTGCTCGCCGGACCACGACATCGCCAGGATGACGTCATCGGCGGTGATCATGCCGAGGTCGCCGTGGCTGGCTTCCGCGGCGTGGACGAAAAACGCCGGCGTGCCGGTGGAAGCAAAGGTCGCGGCGACCTTGCGGCCGATATGGCCGGACTTGCCGAGTCCGGTGACGATCAGCCGCCCCTTGGCGCTGCGGATGAGGTCGGCAGCGATGCCGAAGGCCGGGCCGAGGTCGGATTGCAGCGCGGCCGCTATCGCGGCGATGCCGCTGCCCTCGGCATCGAGCGTGCGCAGCGCCGACTGGACGGCTGCTGTCGCGTGATCGGTGCCGGATGATTTCGCCATCAGCGGTTTCGAATTGGCCATGCGTTGATCCAGGGAAGAGGGGGCATCGGTTTTCGCCCCGGACCTCTCTCTAGCACGGCCCAATCCGCGAGGCGACGCGAGGGCGGCACCCTCAACGGCTCATTAACCATAATTGTTTTAACTCCGTTAACGACGTTTTCCGCAAAGCGCATCCGCGCGGCTGGAGTGTGTCGCCCAAGTAGCTGAATTCGTTGGAGTAAATTTCATCGTGATGTCGGGTCCAGCCAGGGGCCGCCGTGAGCGCGCAGGGACCTTCCGCGCGCTGTTGGCATGCCTTGCGCTGACCGCTTCCGCCGCCAGCCTCGCCCATGCCCAAACGATCACCCCGGACCTGTTCCGCCCGGAGCGCGACGGCTTCGCATCGCCGCAGGATCTGCCGCTGCGCAGGACCAGCGAGACCAGAAGCAGCGAAGCCAACGACAAGACCGGCGATGCCGCCAACGATGCGCGGCTTCGCGACAAGCAGGCACCGGCGCCATCCCGGATCGGCCAGATTCCGACTTACGGCCTGCCCGCCGCCAGCGGCGCATCGGCGTCCGGCTACGACTCGCTCAATCGCAAACGCATCAAGCCGAAGTTCTATCCGGGCCAGGCCAAGCCGAAACCTCCGCCGGGCCCCGGCAGTCCCGCGCCGCCAACGCCGGCAGCGAATGCAAACGGACGGGTGCGGCTGTCGGTGCCGCCATCCGAAAGCGCCAACAAGACGCCGATCCCGCCCGCGATGGCTGGAACAATCGTCGGCCAGCCGCCGCGCAAGCGGCTCAGGATCGATGACGATCCGTTCGGCGCGGTCGGTGATTATGCCGGCAGCTTCCTCATCAAGGGCGCGGTCGAACTCCGCGGCGGCTATGATACCAATCCCGGGCGCACCCTGGTGCCGAGGGGATCGCCGTTCTATGTGGTGGCGCCGGAATTTGTGGCGGTATCGAACTGGGAACGCCATGCTCTGGTGGCCGATCTGCGCGGATCGTTCACCGGTTATGGCAACACCTTTCCGCCGGTGGACGGCGTGGTGTCGTCGGCGCCGACCAATCTCGACCGCCCGGATTTCATCGGTCATGTCGATGGCCGTCTCGACGTCACCCACGACACCCGCCTGCTGGGACAAGTGCGGCTGCGCGTCGCCACCGACAATCCCGGCAGCCCCAACGTACAGGCCGGCCTCGCCAAATATCCGGTGTTTGCGACGTTCGGAACTACCCTCGGCGCCGATCAGAGCTTCAACAGGCTGCAGCTTTCCGCGGGCGCAGCGGTCGACCGCACCATCTATCAGTACTCGGAATTGACCGACGGCACCTCCACCAGCAATGACGACCGCAACTATAACCAGTTCGGCGGCCTCGGGCGGGTCAGCTACGACCTGCTGCCGGGCATCAAGCCATTCGGCGAGATCGAAGGCAACATCCGCTCGCACGACCTGCTGATGGATCGCAACCGCTATCAGCGTAATTCCAGCGGTGGAAACGTCAGGGCCGGCACCAGCTTCGAGTTCTCGCGGCTCCTGACCGGCGAAGTCGCGATCGGCTGGACCGCCCGCACCTATGAGGATCCGCGGCTGTTGCCGTTGCAGGGTCTGTTGACGTCGGCCTCGCTGGTGTGGACCGCGACGCCGCTCACGACCGCGAAGTTCTTCGCCACCACCTCGATCGACGAGACCACGGTGCCCGGCGTCTCCGGCGTGTTCACGCACACCTACACCGCGGAGGTCGATCACGATTTCCGCCGCTGGCTGACGGCGATCGGCAAGTTCACTTGGGGCACGCAGTCCTATCAGGGCGATTCCCGCCTCGACCGCATCTACTCGATCTCCGGCGACCTGATCTACAAGATGACCCGCAGCCTGTGGATCAAGGGCACGCTCCGCCGCGACATTCTGGACTCGAATATCCCGGGCTCAAGCTCGGCCTCGACCGTGGTGCTGCTCGGCGTGAGAGTGCAGAATTAACCTTCTCGTCCGTCTCCTGGCCCCAGAAGGACGAATTCGCCCGGATCCAGATAGGAATGCCTGGAACGGAAACCAGGCTCGGGCGTTGGGCGCCAATACGGCAGGGATGGTCGATGGCTCGAAAACGTACTCCGCGGCGCAGCTTGTTCGAAAGCGAGCGGAGGTTCCGTCTGTTGGTGGAAGGCGTCATCGACTACGCCATCTACATGCTCGATCTCGAGGGCAACATCATCAATTGGAACGCCGGGGCCCGCCGCATCAAGGGTTATGAAGCGGGCGAGGTCATCGGCCGGCATTTCGGCATGTTCTACCCGCCGGAGGACCGCGAGGCGGGAATGCCGGAACGCTCGCTGCAGATCGCCCGCGAGAAAGGAAAGGTAGAGACCGAAGGCTGGCGGCTGCGCAAGGATGGCAGCAGGTTCTTCGCTTCGGTGGTGATCGATGCCCTCTATGAGGAGGGCGAACTGGTCGGGTTCGCCAAGATCACCCGCGACATTACCGAACGGAACCAGGCGCAGGCTGCGCTCGAGGCCAGCGAAAACCAGTTCCGCCTGCTGGTTGGCGGCGTGACGGATTATGCGCTCTACATGCTCGATCCGAACGGGATCGTCACCAACTGGAACATCGGCGGCCAACGCATCAAGGGTTACCTGCCGGAGGAGATCGTCGGCCAGCATTTTTCCCGCTTTTATTCCGAAGCCGATCGGGCCGCGGGCAAGCCGGCGCGGGCGTTGCGGCTCGCGCTCGAACAGGGCCGTTACGAGGAGGAAGGCTGGCGCGTCCGCAAGGACGGTACCTTCTTCTGGGCAAGCGTGGTCATCGATCCGATTCGCAACGAGGATGGCACGGTGCTCGGCTTCGCCAAGATCACGCGGGATATTTCCGAGCGCCGACAAGCCCAGCAGAATCTCGAAAAGATCCAGCGCCAGCTGGCCGAATCGCAAAAGCTCGACGCGCTCGGTCAGCTCACCGGCGGCGTAGCGCATGATTTCAACAATCTTTTGATGATCATCATGGGCAATGTCCACAGGCTGAAAAAGCTTGCGGGCAATGATCCAAAGAGCCTGAAGGCGGTTCAGGCCATCGAAACCGCCTCGCAACGCGGCGCGTCGCTGACGCGTCAGTTGCTGACCTTTGCCCGAAGGCAGAGCGTCAATCCGCAGACGGTCGATCTCTCGGAACACATTCATTCCGTGCGGGAAGTGCTGGATACCGGGCTCGGCTCTTCCGTAAAGCTGCATATCGAGGTCGATAGCGATATCTGGCCGGTGACCGTCGATTCCGCCGAATTCGAAACGGCGCTGGTCAACCTCGTCATCAATGCGCGCGATGCCATGCCGGGCGGGGGATCGGTCACCGTTCGCGCCGGCAACACCCGCATCGACGACGACATCCGCAAGGGCGATTTCGTCGCCATCGAGGTCGAGGACACCGGCACCGGCATCCCGCCCGATGTCGTCGCCAAGGTGTTCGATCCCTTCTTCACCACGAAACCGATCGGCAAAGGCACCGGCCTCGGGCTTTCCCAGGTCCACGGCTTCGCGCATCAGGCCGGTGGTACCGTGGCGCTGAAGAGCGAGCTTGGCAAAGGCACGACCTTGACCATTTATTTGCCGCGCGAGCATGCGCAGGCCGAATCGTCAGTCGACGAGGCTGGTCTGGCCGGCAGTGGTACGGTCCTGCTGGTAGAGGACAATCCCGACGTCGCCAATGCGAGCGCGGGTCTGCTCGAACAGCTCGGCTATTCCGTGCGCTGGGCATCGGACGCGGAGTCCGCACTCAAGGAGATCGATCGCGACGGCATCGATCTGGTCTTCAGCGACATCGTGATGTCGGGAAAGCTGGATGGCCTCGGTCTGGCGCGCGTCATCAAGATGAAACATCCGGCGTTGCCGGTCTTGCTGACGACCGGCTATAGCGAGGCGGCGCAGAGCGCGCGGGGCGATTTTCCCATTCTCAGAAAGCCATATCAGCTACACGAACTGAGCCACGCGCTGTCGCAGTTTTCGTCGCGCTGACGCCGTGGGGCCTCTCCGCAGTGCCCATCCGGAACTGATCGCGTGGGTGCAGAGCCGATGACGTTCCCGTCCCAGCCGCCTTGCCAACGGTCGGTTCCCTCGGGGCGGTAATGTGTTCAATCGGGCATTTGGTGCCCAGCATGGCTTGACCGGAAGTCAGACCAGGCCCACCGTCATTCTGTTGATCGAAGGGAGATTCAATGACTCATAACAAACCTGTCCGCCGTACCGTCCTATCGCGTGCTCTGGCCGCGATGATTCTGGTCGGCATCTATTGTTTCAGCATTGTCGGCGTTTCAGCGCTGCTGGTGGGAGCATCCGCCACGTCGGCCTTTGCACGCGGCGGAGGCCGCGGTGGTGGCGGTCGTGGCGTTGGCCGCGGCGTAGGCCGAGGTGTCGGTCGCGGTGTGGGCCGAGGTGTCGGTCGCGGCGTGGGATATCGTGGCGTCCGTGGCCGCGGCGTCTATGTGGCGCCTGGCTGCTATTGGAGTCCGCGTTTGGGCCGCAGAATCTGCCCCTATTGATCCCCTGCCGTTCCCTGGCGCGGTGCGTGCTATCGCGCACCGCGCTTTTCTTTGCGGTGCGCTGACGCGATGCACCGCCATGCTCGCACGGAACGACAGCATTCACCGCGGCAGGTTCGTCGTCCCCATCAGGAACTGATCGATCGCCCGCGCGCACAGCCGGCCTTCGCGGATCGCCCAGACCACGAGCGACTGGCCCCGGCGCATGTCGCCGGCGGAGAACACGTTCGGACGCGAGGTCTGATAGTCCGAGGTGTTGGCGCGGACATTGCCGCGCTGGTCGAGGTCGACGCCGAGTGTCTTCAAGAGGCCCTCATGCACCGGATGGACGAAGCCCATTGCCAGCAGCACCAGTTGCGCCTCGATCTCGAACTCGGTTCCGGGAAGCGGCTTGAACTTGTCGTCGACCTGCACGCAATGCAGTTTTGCCACCTTGCCGTCGCTGCCGGAGAAACTCTGCGTCAGCACCGCGTATTCACGCTTGGCGCCTTCGGCCTGGCTCGACGAGATCCGCATCTTCAGCGGCCAGTTCGGCCAAGTCAGGCCCTTGTTCTCATGCTCCGGCGGCGCCGGCATGATCTCGAGCTGCGTCACCGAGAGTGCGCCCTGTCGGAATGACGTGCCGATGCAGTCCGAGCCGGTGTCGCCTCCGCCGATGACGACCACATGCTTGCCGCCGGCCAGGATATCCGGCGCGCCGCCGAGCGGTTCGTTGCCGACGCGGCGATTCTGTTGTGGCAGGAAATCCATCGCGAAGTGAATGCCCGACAGCTCGCGGCCGGGGATCACCAGGTCGCGCGCGGCTTCTGCGCCGCCGGTCAGCGCCAGCGCGTCATATTCCTTCTGCAGCTCGCGCGGATCGATAGCACCAGGTGAGGTGCTGCCGACATGGACGCCGTAATGGAAGGTGACGCCCTCGGCTTCCATCTGCGTCACGCGGCGGTCGATGATGTGCTTTTCCATCTTGAAATCGGGAATGCCGTAGCGCAGCAGGCCGCCGGCCTTGGCGTATTTCTCGAACAGGTGCACGTCGTGGCCGGCGCGCGCGAGCTGCTGCGCGCAGGCGAGGCCTGCGGGCCCCGAGCCGATCACCGCAACCTTCTTGCCGGTCTTGGTTGCCGGGAGTTCCGGCTTGACCCAGCCATTGTCCCAGGCGCGATCGACGATCGCGCATTCGATGGTTTTGATCGTGACGGGATTGTCGTCGATGTTGAGGGTGCAGGAGGCTTCGCACGGCGCAGGACAGATGCGCCCGGTGAACTCCGGGAAATTGTTGGTCGAGTGCAGGTTGCGTGAGGCTTCTTCCCAGTTGCCCTGGTAGACCAGATCGTTGAAGTCCGGAATCTGGTTGTTGACCGGGCAGCCCGGCGTGCCCGGCGCCACCGCGCCGGTGCCGTGGCAATAGGGAATGCCGCAATTCATGCAGCGCGCTGCCTGATCGCGGGTGTCCTTCTCGCTCAGCGGAACGACGAACTCGTGATAGTGCTTCACCCGCTCGGCGACCGGCCTGTACTTCCGTTCGTTTCGGTCGATCTCGAGAAAACCTGTGATCTTGCCCATTTAACCCTGCGGCCCCTGCATCCTTAGTTCGTCTTCGTTGCTTCCCGCCATGCTCCCGTCATTGCGAGGAGCGGAGCAATCCATTCTTCCTTTGTGGCCCGATGGATTGCTTCCGCTCGCAATGACGGTCTCGTGTAACTACGCGCCGATTGCGATCTTCGGCTCGGCGTCGGCGTTGGCCTTCATTTCCTTCAGCGCGCGGCGATACTCTACCGGCATCACCTTGCGGAACTTCGGCAGCCAGATCTTCCAGTTCGCGAGGATGTCGGCGGCGCGCTTCGAGCCGGTCAGCTTGCCGTGGCGCGTGATCAGGACGTGCAGCCGCTCGACGTCGGAGTCGAGCAGGTTCTGGAACACGTCGACCCGGCCATGGGCCTCGAGATCACCCATGGCGTGATAGGCGCTCTCGTTGATCATCTCTTCCGACAGCACCGGTTCGAGTTCGACCATCGCCATGTTGCAGAGCTTTGCGAAGTCGCCGGTCTCATCCAGCACATAGGCGACGCCGCCGGACATGCCGGCTGCGAAGTTGCGCCCGGTCTTGCCGAGCACCACGACGATGCCGCCGGTCATGTATTCGCAGCAATGATCGCCGGCGCCCTCGACCACGGCGACTGCGCCGGAGTTGCGCACCGCGAAGCGCTCGCCGGCGATGCCGCGGAAATAGCATTCGCCCTCGATCGCGCCATACATCACGGTGTTGCCGACGATGATGGATTCTTCCGGCACGATGCCGGAATTGCGCGGCGGCTTGACGATGATGCGGCCGCCGGACAGGCCCTTGCCGACATAGTCGTTGCCTTCTCCTTCGAGCTCGAAGGTGACGCCGCGCGCCAGCCAGGCGCCGAACGCCTGGCCCGCGGTGCCCTTGAACGCGACCTGGATCGTGTCATGAGGCAGCCCGGCATGGCCGTAGATTTTTGCGACAGCGCCCGACAGCATCGCGCCGGCAGAGCGGTCGGTGTTGTTGATCTCGGCCTCGATCTTGACCGGCGCGCCGCGGTCGAGCGCCGCTTGCGACTTTTCGATCAGCGTGCGGTCGAGCACGGCTTCCAGATGATGGTCCTGGCCCTGCGAATGATAGATCTTCTGGCCGGGTAGTTCCTTCTGGCGCACGAACAGCTTGGAGAAGTCGAGCCCCTTGGCCTTCCAGTGCGCCACCAGCTTGGACTGGTCGAGCATCTGGGTCTGGCCCACCATCTCGTTGAAGGTGCGGTAGCCGAGCGACGCCATGATCTCGCGCACTTCCTCGGCGACGAAGAAGAAGTAGTTGATGACGTGCTCGGGCTGGCCGGTGAAGCGCTTGCGCAGCACCGGGTCCTGGGTCGCGACGCCGACGGGACAGGTGTTGAGATGGCACTTGCGCATCATGATGCAGCCGGCCGCGATCAAAGGCGCGGTGGCGAAGCCGAATTCGTCGGCGCCGAGTAGCGCGCCGATCACCACGTCGCGCCCGGTGCGGAAGCCGCCATCGACCTGCACGACGATGCGGCTGCGCAGCCGCTCGCGCACCAGCGTCTGATGGGTTTCGGCCAAGCCGATTTCCCAAGGGCTGCCGGCATGCTTGATCGAGGTCAGGGGCGAGGCGCCGGTGCCGCCCTCGAAGCCGGCGATGGTGACATGGTCGGCGCGCGCCTTCGCTACGCCGGCGGCCACCGTGCCGACGCCGATTTCGGAAACAAGCTTGACCGACACCTGACCGTCCGGGTTGACGTTCTTGAGGTCGTAGATGAGCTGTGCCAGATCCTCGATTGAATAGATGTCGTGATGCGGCGGTGGCGAGATCAGGCCGACGCCGGGCGTCGAATGCCGCACGCGCGCGATGACGGCATCGACCTTGTGGCCGGGCAATTGTCCGCCTTCGCCGGGCTTGGCGCCCTGCGCCATCTTGATCTGCATCATGTCGGCGTTGACGAGATATTCCGTGGTGACGCCGAACCGCCCGGAGGCGACCTGCTTGATCGCCGAGCGCATGCTGTCGCCGTTCGGCATCGGCTTGAAGCGGTCGCTCTCCTCGCCGCCTTCGCCGGTGTTGGACTTGCCACCGATCCGGTTCATGGCAATGGCGAGCGTGGTATGCGCCTCGCGCGAGATCGAGCCGAAGCTCATCGCGCCGGTGGCGAAGCGCTTGACGATGTCCGTGGCGGGCTCGACCTGGTCGAGCGGCACCGGCTTGCGCTTCTCCTCGTCGGCGGACTTGATCTTGAACAGGCCGCGCAGGGTCAACAGCCGCTCGGATTGCTCATTGAGGATTTTCGCGAACGCCCTGTAGCGCTCCAGCGAATTGCCGCGCACGGCATGCTGCAAAGTGGAGACGGATTCCGCGGTCCATGCATGGTCCTCGCCGCGGCTGCGGTAGGCATATTCGCCGCCGACATCGAGCGCGGTCTTGTACATTTGCGCGTCGCCGAACGCGTCGGCATGGCGGCGTGCGGTTTCCTCGGCGATTTCGGCCAGGCCCACGCCCTCGACGCGCGTATGCGTGCCGACGAAATATTTCGAGACGAAATCGGCCTTCAGCCCGACGGCGTCGAAGATCTGCGCGCCGCAATAGGACTGATAGGTGGAGATGCCCATCTTCGACATCACCTTGAGCAGGCCCTTGCCGATCGACTTGATGTAGCGCTTGACGATCTCGTAATCGTCGAGCGCGGCCGGCAGGCGGTCCTTCATCGAAATGATGGTCTCGAATGCCAGATACGGATTGATCGCCTCGGCGCCGTATCCCGCCAGGCACGCGAAGTGGTGCACCTCGCGCGGCTCGCCGGATTCGACCACGAGACCCACGGAGGTGCGCAACCCGACGCGGATCAGGTGATGATGCACGGCGGCGCAGGCGAGCAGCGAGGGAATCGGAATCCGATCCGAGCCGGCCATGCGATCCGACAGGATGATGATGTTGACGCCTTCGCGGACGGCAGCTTCGGCGCGTGCGCAGAGCTCGTCGAGCACCTGCTCGAGTCCGGCCGCGCCGAAGCCGGCGTGGAACGTGGTGTCCAGCGTGCGCGACTTGAAATGGCTGTCGGCGATCTCCGAGATCGAGCGCATCTTTTCCAGATCCGCATCGGTCAGGATCGGCTGGCGCACTTCGAGGCGCTTGGTGGCGGCCAGCCCCTGCAGGTCGAACAGGTTCGGCCGCGGCCCGATGATCGAGACCAGGCTCATGACCAGTTCTTCGCGGATCGGATCGATCGGCGGATTGGTGACCTGCGCGAAGTTCTGCTTGAAGTAGGTGAACAGCTGCTTCGGCTTGTCCGACAGCGCCGAGATCGGCGTGTCGTTGCCCATCGAGCCGTTGGCTTCTTCGCCCATGGACGCCATCGGCGTCATCAGGATGGTGATGTCTTCCTGCGAATAGCCGAACGCCTGCTGCCGGTCGAGCAGCGGCAGGTTCGAGCGCAGGCCCTTGGTCGGCGCATCCGGCAATTCTTCCAGCACGATCTGGGTGCGGTCGAGCCACTCGCGATAGGGATGGCTCTTCGCCAGCGAGGCCTTGATCTCGTCGTCGGGGATGAGGCGGCCCTGTTCGAGATCGACCAGCAGCATCTTGCCGGGCTGCAGCCGCCACTTGGTGACGATCTGGTCCTCGGGGATTTTCAAGACGCCCATTTCCGACGCCATCACGATGCGGTCGTCGCGGGTGACCAGATAGCGCGCCGGACGCAAGCCGTTGCGGTCGAGCGTGGCGCCGATCTGGCGGCCATCGGTGAAGGCGATCGCGGCGGGGCCGTCCCACGGCTCCATCAGTGCGGCGTGATACTCATAGAACGAGCGGCGTTCTTCATCCATCAGGGGATTGCCGGCCCAGGCTTCCGGAATCATCATCATCACGGCGTGCGGCAGCGAGTAGCCGCCCTGCACCAGGAATTCGAGGCCGTTGTCGAAGCAGGCGGTGTCGCTTTGGCCTTCATAGGAGATCGGCCAGAGACGGCTGATGTCCTTGCCGTACAATTCCGAATGCACCGAGGCCTGCCGCGCCGCCATCCAGTTGACGTTGCCGCGCAGCGTGTTGATCTCGCCGTTATGCGCCACCATGCGATAGGGATGCGCCAGCGACCAGGCCGGGAAGGTGTTGGTCGAGAACCGCTGATGCACCAGCGCCAGCGCGCTCTCGAAATCCGGCTCATGCAAATCGGGATAATACTTGCCGAGCTGGTCGGCCAGGAACATGCCCTTGTAGATCACGGTGCGGCACGACATCGACACCGGATAATAGCCGGCGAGGCCGCGGTCGCGGCGCTGATAGATCGCCTGCGAGATCGACTTGCGCAGGATGTAGAGCCGCCGCTCGAAATCGTCCTCGGTCTTCACCGCGCCGTTGCGGCCGATGAACACCTGCATGATGGCAGGCTCGGTCGGCTTCACCGTTTCGCCGAGCGATGAATTATCGGTCGGTACCTCGCGCCAGCCGAGCAGCAGCAGACCTTCTTCCTTGATCTGGTCGGCGACGATGCTCTTGATGACCTTGCGCCACGCAATCTCCTTCGGCATGAACAGCGCGCCGATGGCGTATTCGCCGGGTTGCGGCAGTTGGAAGCCGATTTCGGCGGCCTTGCGCGCAAAGAAGGCGTGCGGAATCTGCACCAGGATGCCGGCGCCATCGCCGGCGCGCGGATCGGCGCCGACCGCGCCGCGATGCTCGAGGTTGCAGAGAATGTTGATCGCGTCGGAGACGATCTGGTGTGACTTCTTGCCCTTGATGTTGGCGATGAAGCCGACGCCGCAGGAATCCTTTTCCAGCGCAGGATCGTAAAGACCCTCGGCCGGCGGCCGCCAGGTGAATTCGCGCGCGGGCTCAGCCGGTTTCGAGGCAGCGTTCGACATGGTTGCCGCCGACAGCGCATCCGTAACGATGTTTTCGCGCTCGAACCCAGACCCGCTCATCTCAAGTCCTCTCGATCCTGCAGAGCCTTCATCAGGCTATCTTGCCAGCCTCAACCGCCGCTGGCGCACCTTGGGCGTTTGCGGCACCCACCGGGCCACCGCTCGTCCTCCGCGAGCCGCAATTTCAGAATTCAGGCTTGGGCGTCCAACATCCTTGGCGAACGGCCTTGCCTGCTACTTTCTGGTGCCTTGTCGTCCCTCGGCACCCGACTTCGTTGCAATCCCTGTGCCGGGTTTGCCACCAAAAATTGAGACAGCTATACTGTCCTAACCCTGACCTTGCCAAATTTTTTTCTATCATACAAGCGCGCGCATGTCCCCGGCCGCATGACGCCTCTGCCGGGGTGACGGGGCCTGTCGTCTCGGCACAAGAACGCGGGTCATCAGGCCGCGGATTTGAGGCACCCCGCGCCGTGATCCGGCCCAAGCTCCGCCTAATTCGGCAATGAAGTTTGCCGCCCGGAAAAGAGCGAAAACGCTCTGGGCGTCAAGGGCGATACAGGAGCAGGGCGATGAAGTTTCTCACAGCAGGATGGGTATTGTCGGCCGGGCTGGTTCTTGCGGCCGCGGCGGCGAATGCGCAGGTCCAGGCGCCGAATGAAAGCGGCCGTTCGCCATCAACGCTGGTGTCCGATGTCGACGGGCCCTATGCGGCGATGCCGCCGGAGGTACCGGGACCGCGTTACGGGCCGGGGCCGACGCTCTTGCCGCCGACCGAGGTCTACACGGTCCTTCGCGACAACGGGTTCTTGCCGCTCGGCATTCCGCGCCGGCGCGGCCTAGTCTACACGATCTCGGTGCTCGACCGCAGCGGCGATGACGGGCGGCTGGTGATCGATGCCCGCACCGGGCGGATCATCCGCTTCATGCCGTCGTACCGGATGGGCGACAATTACACTGATTATCCGGGCTATGGTGCCGCTCCGGCGGGGCCGCTGCCGCCGGTCAGCGCC
>LNAP01002988.1_pt1 | contig 16434 bp, 13 predicted proteins | sample 602601 | NCBI WGS metagenome assembly LNAP01 (sample SAMN02440304, study PRJNA202911) | soil metagenome | biome: Subtropical and temperate rainforests or woodlands; isolation source: soil samples (1 kg each in a 20% v/v slurry with milli Q water) were... ... | reverse complement strand
ATCGGCTCCTGAGGCGGTGAATGAACTGACTAAAAACCCGAGCATCACAAAGAGCTTTTTCATGGAGGTATCCTTTCAAAGGAACGCTAACGGCAACGCCGGCCGTTAGCGCGAAGCTCGCCACTTGTCATGCAGAGGCGCAGTGATGGGGAGCAGTGTTACGCAGTAACGAGATTTTGATTAGCTAATCAATGCTTAATGCGGCTATAAACTCTGCTTATCAGTAGCCCAAGAGTAAAGGCCATGACCAAACACAACTTCAACGACCTACTCGCCTTTGTCACCGTCGCGCGCGTGGGCAGCTTTACCCGTGCGGCGGTGCAACTGGGGGTTACCCAATCGGCAGTCAGCCAGGTGGTTTCAGGCCTGGAGGCGCGGCTGAAAATACGTTTGCTCACCCGCACCACGCGCAGCGTTTCGTTGACCGCCGCCGGCGAGCGCCTGCTGGATGCGGTTGGCCATCGCTTCGATGAGATCGAAGCCGAAGTGGAGGCGCTGACCGAGCTGCGCGACAAGCCAGCCGGCACCGTGCGCATCACCTGCGGCGACAACATCATCAAAACCACCCTGCTGCCCAAGCTCACGCCGCTGCTGTTGAGTTACCCGGATATCAAGCTGGAGTTCGATATCAACTACGGTTTTCGCGATATCGTCGCCGACCGCTTCGATGCCGGCGTGCGCTTTAGCGATACGGTGGCGCAAGACATGATTGCCGTCCCCATTGGCCCGCCGGTGCGCATGGCTGTGGTCGCCGCCCCCAGCTACTTTGCGCAAAACCCCATCCCCCAACACCCTCGCGAGCTGACCGCGCACCGCTGCATCGACATCCGCTTTCCCACCTACGACGGCGTGGATGCGTGGGAATTCGAACGCCAGGGCAAAAAGCTGAAAGTGCGCGTAGACGGCCAACTGGTGTTCAACTCCACCACCCATATCGCCGATGCGGCCGTAAGCGGGCTGGGTATTGCCTACCTGCCGGAAGACGAATTTGCCCCGCATCTGGCCGAAGGCCGCCTGGTTCGCGTGCTGGAAGACTGGTGCGAACCTTTCAGCGGCTTTCACCTGTACTACCCCAGCCGCCGGCAACCCTCGCCGGCGTTTTCGCTGGTAGTAGAAGCGCTGCGCGTTGAGCGTTTGCCGCCTTTGTAGGCGGAGCCACTGCTTGTGTAGGCGGAGTCACTACTTGGCCTTTGGATAATCCTCGTCGCGGACCTGTTCCATCCAGGTCACGACCGTGCCGTCCAACGCCTCGGCAATGGCGATATGGCTCATGCCGGTAGTAGCCGTTGCGCCATGCCAGTGCTTGGTATTGGGTGGAATCCACACGGTATCGCCCGGCCTGATCTGCTGCACAGGCTGACCCAGTTCCTGCACCCACCCCATGCCGGCGGTGACAATCAACGTTTGCCCCAAGGGATGGCTATGCCATGCCGTTCTGGCGCCCGGTTCAAAGGTCACGGTAGCGCCGCCAATGCGCGCGGCGCCGGTGCCTTTAAACGGCGCATCCACGCGCACCTTGCCGGTGAAATAGTCAGCCGGGCCAACCGCCGAAGGCTGTGAGCCGACCGGATTTACCGTTACCCGCTGAGCCTCGGCAGCACCCGCTTCGCCGGCCAAGGCGGAAAGTAAAACGGTAGTAGCAGCGAGCTTGTTCATAAGCATCCTCTGTTCATGTTGCCTTGCCCCACACCGGCCACAGCCTGGTCGCAGGAGCACTGCGGCAAAACTTAACAGCTACACATCCAGAGGATTACCCGCGAAAAACCGCTAACGGCTATGAGTAAGGCTCATCAATGCTCAATGCTCTTGCCGCCAGTGGAGAGGAGGTGAAAAAAATACCTAGCGTAATAGGGGCACTATTGCCGCCGCTCACAATTGGTGGCTCAAGGCCGAAACCGGCCATTGGACGCACCAGAATTCACGATCCCGTAGGGTGTGCTGTGCGCACCATTGCGTTCGCCGCGCGATCGCTTGGTGCGCACAGCACACCCTACTAAAGCAGCCTGGTAGCCTCTCTTAAGCTACAAATATTGGCATTAAAAAGGGGACCTAAAAATTGTCCCCTTCCTCTTACACCCAACTAATCGCCTTTAAGGCTTAGCCTCGCCCTCCTCCTGCTTGGCTGCAGTGACTAAGGCCTTAGCCATTTCGCTAAGGGTTTGCACAATGGCGGACTCGTACGCTTTGTCGGTAAAGGCATCTGCCGCGGCGAGTTTTTCGACGTAGAGCATCAGGTGCGCGGCGCGTTCCAGGGCTTCTTCAATCGGTACGCCGGCATTGACGGAAAACAGCGGTGCGCTGTCCATTTGGTCGAAAGGTTGGTGGGTGGTTACAGCGGTTGACTCATTCATAACGATAAATCTCTTCGTGGTTTGAGAGACCACCTCCCTTTGCGACCAAGCAAAATAGGAGGCAGCTGTACGCAGGTTGGTCGACCGGCCACGAAGAAAGCCGGCACACCCGAAGGTGTCCCACGCACAACCGCCACAGAGCAGCGGTAAAACGCCTACTTCTTATAGCAGGCGCGTGCGCTTTCGACGTGAACTTCCCGGCGACCAAACCGGATCGCTGAACATTCAGCGACGGGCAACTGTAGGCCAGGGCCGCGCGGAAAATATGTCGGCTCTGGCGGGCAGGCGCGAAAGATGAAGGCTACAAATGGGGGGCGAAACCGGAGATCGGAAGACGTGCCCGCCCCTTTCAAGGAGCAGATGGGCAGGAAAAAGTCAGCTCAAAACGCTGTGCCTTGTAGGGGGCCGGCCCGCGTTCGGTGTACGCACCCAGCGCTGGCCCGGCGAACGCGAGGTGCGCACGCTTTTACGAGCAGCCAAAGTTTTCTAAACGGACCATTTAAAGCGTCCTGAATTTGAGCGATGCTGTTTTGCCTTGGCATATCGAGCTCAAGGTCTGGCAGTGCAGCCAGGCGTCCGCTTTCTGAGAAATGAACGTGGACCATGCCGAGCAAGGGATGTTCTTGCTCACCCTATTCACTCGTTACAGCCCGCGGAAAAAGGTTTCTGTGGTCGTCGTCAGGAGATCGGTTTGGCTACTACTGTTCCGGTAAATCTACGCAGTGAGGAGCGTTTGTCTCATGTGCTGAATGCCAGTGAGCGGTTGGCCATGGCTGGATCGGTGGACGAAGTCGTGGCTGTACTGCGCGACACGGCCCGCGCAGCTGTCGGTGCAGAGGGCATCGCGGTTGTCATTGCCAATGACGGCTGCTGTTCGTATGTAGCCGAAGACGCGGTGTCGCCGCTTTGGCAAGGCCAGAGCTTTGCCGCTGACCAATGCATTTCAGGCTGGGTGATGCGCCACGGCGAGACTGCTGCGATCTCCGACGTGCGGCTGGACCCGCGCATCCCTCAGGACGCCTACGCGCCTACCTTTGTCCGCAGCCTCGTGATCGTACCCATCGGCAAGCCCGCGCCGATTGCAGCGCTCGGTGCTTACTGGTCGCAGGTTCAGGCCCACGATCCCGATACAGTCAGGCGGCTCGAAAGCCTCGGTCGCTTGGCGACAATCGCCATTGAGAACGCACGTCTTAGCCAGGCCCGTAATCGCGCCGCAGCACTGGGCGCAGCACAAAACCGCATCCTGGAACTGGCCGTTGAAGAAGCGTCGCTGCCTGTCGCGCTGGTTGCGATGGTCCGCGAGGTGGAGGCGCTGTCCACCTCCCGTTTTCTGGGCAGCCTGTTGCTGCTGAACGAAGACGGTCAAGGTCTACGGTATTGCGCAGGACCGAGCCTGCCACGCACCTACACGGACGCCCTTGAAGGGCTGAGCATCGGCCCGGACAACAACGCCAACAGCCACGTGACAATGCCAGGGTTCGCCTCTGACATCGCCAATGACTCGAGCTGGGCCGGGTTCCGAGATCTTGCCAACCAACATGGCCTGCACGTGTGCTGGTCAACCCCCATTCGCTCGGCTCATGGCGCGGTACTCGGCCTGTATGTCATGTACCACCCTGAGCAGCGCCAGCCCTTGTCGGCGGATACCGAGATCCTGGATTTCGTGGCCCATACCATTGGGCTGGTCGTACACCGCGCCCGCGTGGAGGCCGCCATTCGCACCAGCGAGGCGCGTTATCGGCAGATCGTCGAGGGCGCAGAAGACTTCGCGATCATTACCTTCGACGCCCAGGGAAAGGTGACGAGTTGGAATATCGGTGCCCAACGCGTCGTCGGCTACCGTGCCGAGGAGGTTGTGGGCCGCGAAGGCGATCTCTTCTACACCGACGCAGATCAGGCCGAGCGGGTGTTCTTTAAGGAACTCGACATTGCCCACAGCCAAGGGCGGGCCGTTAACGAGCGCTGGCACGTTCGCCAGAACGGTACGCCGTTCTGGGGCTCGGGGCTGATGATGCCGCTGGCCATGGACCATGGCGGCTTTGTGAAGATTTTCCGCGACCGCACGGCCGAGCACGAGGCCGAAGCGGCGCTGCACGAGAGCGCGGCGCGACTGCGTTTTTTTGATGAGCTCGACAGCCAGCTTTTTAATATTCGCCATGCCGAAGAGGCGATGCTGGCCGCAACCAGCTTGCTCGGGCGCACGCTCGATGTGGCGCGTTGCGCCTATGCCGATGTCGACCACGATAACGACCGTTTCTGGATTCGCAACGACTACACGGCGCCCGGTATTCAGAGCTCGGTGGGTACGTACAGCCTCGACCTTTTTGGCTTCAGGGCCGCAGCGGACATGCGCACCGGCCGTACGTTAGTCGTACGTAACGTTATCGCCGAGCTTGGCGACGGTGAGGGACGCGAGACGTTTCGCGCCATTGGCATCGACGCCATCATTTGCTGCCCATTGGTAAAGGACGGCCGGCTGACGGCAATGATGGCGGTCCACCACAATCAGCCGCGGGACTGGTCGCACGCCGAGATTACCCTGGTCCGGGAAGTGGTTGAACGTTGCTGGGCGCATGTCGAACGCGTGGGCACGGAGATGCGCCTGCGTGAAAGCGAGGAGCGCCTGCGCCTTGCCGTCGACCATGCCGAGGTCGGCTTCTGGGACGTGGATATCATCCACAACACGCTGATCTGGCCGCCACGCACTAAGGCGATATTTGGCATCTCGGCTGACGTCCCCGTCACCATGAATGACTTCTATGAGGGGTTGCACCCCGATGATCGCGAAGCGACCAGCGAGGCCTTCGCCGCGGCCGCCGACCCTGAGCGCCGCGCGCTCTACGACGTCGACTATCGCACCATTGGCAAAGAGGACGGCGTGGTTCGCTGGGTGGCGGCCAAGGGCCGAGGCGTATTCGATGCCGCCGGGCGCTGCTTGCGCGTAACCGGCACTGCGGTCGAGATCACCGCCCGCAAAGCAGCCGAGGAAGAGCTGCGCGAACTCAATGCCCATCTCGAAAGCCGTATCGCCATGGCCATTGCCGAACGAGAAGAAGTGCAGGCAGCGCTGCGCCAGAGCCAGAAAATGGAAGCCATGGGGCAGCTTACTGGCGGTGTGGCGCACGACTTCAACAACCTGCTTACCCCCATCGTCGGCACACTCGACTTGCTGCAACGTCGGGCTGTGGGTGGCGAACGTGAACAGCGGCTGATCTCCGGCGCCTTGCAGTCGGCTGATCGAGCCAAGACCCTGGTGCAGCGGCTACTTGCCTTCGCTCGCCGGCAGCCGCTGCAGGTGGTGGCGGTCGATGTGGCACAGCTGGTGAGCGATATGGGCGATCTGGTGGCCAGCACCAGCGGACCGCAAATCAAAGTAGTGGTCGATACAGCGGCAGATTTGCCGGCAGCGATCGCCGATCCGAACCAGCTTGAGATGGCACTGCTAAACCTCTCGGTAAACGCCCGCGACGCCATGATCGAGGGCGGAACAATGCGAATATCGGCCAGCGCGCAGCGCGTCAGCGACGGCCACCGTTCAAACCTTCCAACCGGCGACTACCTATGCTTGTCGGTCGCAGACACCGGCATAGGCATGGACGCGGCCACACTCGCTCGAGCGGTCGAACCGTTCTTCTCCACCAAGGGCGTCGGCAAAGGCACGGGGCTTGGTCTTTCCATGGCCCATGGTTTGGCATCGCAGTTGAATGGCGCGCTCACCATTCAGAGCTCGCCCGGCCTGGGCACGAATGTCGAGCTTTGGCTTCCGCGCAGCCTCACCGTGCCGGCGGCGGAACCTCGCGTTGTGGAGGCGCCGGAGTCACTGCCCGCACGTGGCGTGGCGCTGCTGGTCGACGATGAAGAACTGGTACGCGCCAGCACCTCATACATGCTGGCCGACCTCGGCTACCGTGTGATCGAGGCTGCGTCCGGCGAGGAAGCAATGCGTTTGCTGGACGCCGGGCAGCCATTCGACTTGCTCGTCACCGACCACCTGATGCCGGGCATCAGCGGCACCGATTTAGCCAGAGAGGTTCGCAACGCCCGGCCAGGCACTGCCATCCTCCTCGTCTCTGGCTATGCCGAACTTGAAGGGCTCGACCCGAATCTGCCACGGCTCGCCAAACCGTTTCGCAAAAGCGAGCTCGCAGTGAGTCTGTCCGAACTCAGCTGCGAATCGTGATACGCCCACACGTATCAGCAGCTGTTTTGCCACTAAGGTAAACGCGATTCGGTGAGTGATCGGCGCCAGCCTCGGTGGCGATTAATGCCTAGGTAGCGTCTTGCACACGCAAAATGACTTTGCCGTGAACATGCTCATTGGCCAGATAGTCGAGCGCTGCCGCGGCGTGCTCCAGAGCAAACACCTTGGCAACCTGCTGGACCGTCCCGGTTACCTCACAGCCCAACGTAAGCGGCAATTGCGCGTCCGTAATATCGGGAAACTCGCCTTAAGGAAAGTCGCGCTCAAGGTTTAGCCAATCTGCGCCGCAGCCCGACAAGCGGCCTTTGGCGGGCGGCATAAACGGCCTGCAAAAAACGCCTGAACTCCCCATTCACGCGCCGTCTCTTAACGGTAAGGACCCTAACTTGCACTTAAGGATGTGGCGATGACGAAGCAAGCCGAACCTGCCTACGCTGTTGGAGACGTATTCGAAACGGATCTGCCGTCCCGGCTGGATCGCCTTCCCTGGGGACGCTTCCATACCCTGCTGGTATTCGCACTGGGCATCACTTGGTTGCTTGACGGCCTGGAAGTAACGTTGGCCGGTTCGGTATCAGGTGCCCTGAAAGACAGCCCCGACCTGCGTATGACTAACGTTGACATCGGCCTGGCTGGCGGCGTGTATATCGCCGGGGCGGTGCTCGGTGCCCTGCTGTTCGGCTGGCTGACCGACCGCCTAGGCCGGCGCAAACTGTTTTTTATCACCCTGTGGCTGTATGTCGGCGCAACCGCGGCGACAGCCTTTTCGTTCAGCCTGGAAAGCTTTCTGCTCTTTCGCTTTCTCACCGGCATGGGCATCGGCGGCGAGTACACGGCGATCAACTCGACCATTCAAGAATTCACTCCGGCGCGCTACCGTGGCTGGGTGGACCTCACCATTAACGGTACGTTCTGGTTAGGCGCTGCGCTCGGCGCTGGCGGAGCGATTGTGTTGCTAGACCCGCAAGTGGTCGGCGGTGACCTGGGTTGGCGCCTGTGCTTTGGCATCGGTGCGGTGCTGGGCCTGGTCATTCTGGTAATGCGCCTATGGCTGCCGGAAAGCCCGCGCTGGCTGCTGATTCACGGCCAGCCCGATGAGGCGAAACGCATTGTCGAGGGCATTGAAAAACGCTTCACCGAACACGGCCATGAATTGCCCGCCGCGCCTGGCAAGCCACTGCGTTTGCACGCCCGCGACCACACACCACTGAGCGAGATTTTCCACACCCTGTTTATCAGTTTCCGGCGCCGCTCCCTGGTCGGGCTGACATTGCTGACGGCTCAGGCGTTTTTCTATAACGCTATCTTCTTCACCTATGCGTTAGTGCTGACCGACTTCTATCAAGTACCCGCCGAGCACGTCGGCTGGTACGTGCTGCCGCTGGCGTTGGGTAACTTTTGTGGCCCCCTGCTGCTCGGTCGTTTATTCGACGTGGTTGGGCGGCGCGTGATGATCAGCGCGACCTACGCGGTGTCGGGCGTGTTGTTGGCAATTAGCGGTTACTGCTTCCAACAAGGGTGGTTCGACGTGACCCAACAGGCGATCGCGTGGATGGTCATTTTCTTCTTCGCCTCGGCAGCGGCCAGCTCTGCCTACCTCACCGTAGCGGAGACCTTCCCGCTGGAAATTCGAGCCCTCGCCATCGCCGTTTTCTACGCCTTTGGCACCGGCCTGGGCGGCATCATCGGGCCAACGTTATTTGGTGAGCTGATCGAAACCCAGCAACGCAGCAACCTGTTTATCGGCTACTTGATAGGTGCCGGGCTGATGTGCCTCGCGGCTGTGGTACAGGCGAAATGGGGCGTCGCCGCTGAGCGCCAATCATTGGAGACCGTGGCCAGGCCGCTGTCGCAGGCCAAGGATTGAAGGTAATTAAGACAACCCGGCAGCCAGGCGTTCCAGTGCCAGATGGTCCATCTGATACGCCAGCCATTTGCTTTCCGGCTTGCCGCCGAGTCGCTGATAAAACGCCTCGGCGTTTTTATTGCCCACTAATACATCCCACTTCAAACGACCTGCATGGCGAGCCATTCCCCATCGCGCCGCCTGCTGCAGTATTGCCTTTCCTAACCCGGCGCCACGGAAGGCCTCGGCGATGTACAGCTCTTTCAACACCAGGGTCGGCCGCAAATCGAAGGTAAACGGAATCTCCAGCAACACGGCATACCCGGCAAGCTTGCCCTCAAGCTCGGCCACGATGATCTGGCACTGCGGGTTATCGCCAAACGCCCGAACCCTAAGCTCGCGCTCATCAAGCCGAAAGGCGTCAATGTAGCCTTCAAACACCGCAAGCGCTCGCATGAGTTCGAGTAGCGCCGGTACGTCGGCCGGCAGCACCGCACGCACCGTGATGGAGTGACTCAACATGCGCAAGAAATCGCCGGTGCGTTGGTGCTGTCCAGAGGCGAGTTACCTGCCAATACCAGCCCCTCATCGAGCCAGCCGGTAACCCCGCCAAGCATTTCCTTTACCGCATACCCCAACCCCGCCAAGCGCACAGCGGCTCGGTGGACCCCGTTGCAGTGAGGACCGGCACAATAGACAACGAACAGCGTGGCCGGAGCGAATTCGGCCATACGCTCGGCGGTGATCTGGCGTGTCGGAATGTTGAGGGCGCCTGGTACGTGGCCGGCGACGAACGCCTGGTTGCTGCGTACATCGACCAACACATAGTCGACATCGCCGGCTTGCTGGCTTTGGAACACGTCGGAGCAGTCTGTTTCGAAACACAGACGACTGCTGAAATGAGCAAGGGCGGCGGCAGATACGGCGGCCGGGGTTTCACTGACGAGGCTAGGCATGGTTGTTACTCCTGATTGATGTGGCCTCACTTTATTTGCTCGGCTGAGCTCGCTACAGTGGCGAACTCGACATCAACTGGTAGTTTTCCGCCAAATGCATACCGACCCAGGTTTAGTAGCCGTTCTAGCCTATGACGGCCTGTGCACATTCGAATTCGGGATTGCCGTGGAGATTTTTGGCTTGCCGCGGCCGGAGTTCGATTTTCCCTGGTATCGCCACTGCATCGTCGCCGTGGACGAAGGGCCAATGCGCGCGCTGGGCGGCTTTCAGGTGCAAGCCGACGCAGGGCTTGAGGCGCTGAAGCAGGCGCGAACCATCATCGTGCCGGGCTGGCGCAATCGCGATGAATTGCCGCCGGCGCCGTTGCTGCATGCATTGCAAAGCGCTCATGAGCGCGGCGCGAGGCTGCTGTCGATCTGCTCTGGGGTATTTGTATTAGCCGCCGCCGGCTTGCTGGACGCAAAGCGCGCCACCACGCACTGGCGTTACACCGATGAACTCGCCACACGTTTCCCCGCTATCGAGGTGGACCCGGCGGTGCTGTACGTGGACAGCGGCCAAGTGATTACCTCGGCCGGCAGCGCCGCCGGCATTGATGCCTGCCTGCATTTGGTCGCGCGCGACTTTGGCGCCTATATCGCCAACACGGTGGCACGGCGTTTGGTGATGGCACCGCAGCGCTCCGGGGGCCAGGCGCAGTTCATTCTCGCGCCGGTGGCGCAGACGCCGCGTGACGATTTGTCCGCCGTGCTGGCCTGGGCGCAACAGCGCTTGAGCGAGCCGCTGTCGGTGAAAAAATTGGCGGCTCGGGCGTTGATGAGTGAGCGCACATTTTTACGGCGCTTTAGCGAAGCGACCGGTTTAACCCCCAAGGGTTGGCTGCAGCACGCACGCATGACGCAAGCGCGCGCCTTGCTGGAAACCTCGAGCCTGAATAACGAACAGATCGCCGAACAATGTGGTTTCAGCTCGGTGGAAAGCTTTCGTGTGGCGTTTCGTAAAGCCGTCGGCTTGGCGCCCTCGTTCTACCGTGAGCGCTTTGGCCAAGGCGAGACGCAACTGGGTGGGTAACTAGTAGTTTCTATAAGGACGGTGCTTCGTGACAGTCCGCGTTTGGCCCGATAGCTGCCGGTCGCGACAGGCAGCTGTCGGCCAATAGCGGACGTTTACCGTAGAGAAATAAACCTGTCCCTTTTCGCTCCTTCCGGTGCGAATGCTCACGTGCCTGCCGACGCAGTATGCGAGTGAAATTGACGCGCAGCATAAGGACTCGCCCTTTTTCTGTCGCAGGTGCGTTCAAACCCATCACCCATAAGGAAGTTTGGCTCGCATGATCCCCGTTGCACTACCCTCCGTAGAACTACTGCTTTACCTTGCCCTTTTCTTCGCCGCGACGCTTTTCTGGTTTGGGTGGACGATACGGCTGGTGGTTCGATATGCCACAGGTCGCTGGCGCCGCCCCGTCCTCCTGCCCTACACGCTCATCACCGCGTTTGCACTATTTACCCTGTGGCAGTCCGCGGCTTTTTATCTCCAGATGCGGAGCTATGAACGGGGGAGAGAAGCAAGCTATCGCCCTGAACTGCCAGAGCCGATGCGCCTTGGCCAGATCGACATGCCCAACGGCACGAAGCTCGAATTGGCCGTTGCGGATCAACGGGAATCCTTCAAACGAGCCGTGTTTCCGAGCCCTGTGCGTATCGTCGATATCGATGCCCTCGAAGTAGCCCGCTACATCGCGATTCAAACCAACGAAAAATACGAAATTGTGGGCTTCACGCCACAGAACATGCGGATAACCGGCCACGGCACGACGATGCAGAACGGCTGGCGGTGCGATGCGCTGCAACCGGTGGAGTTTGAGCTTAAGCCTGATGGCGGCGTATCGGCGTTCAGCACCTGTACGCTTGCCGAGGGCAATGTAGTCGATGGCATTACCTTGCCCGAAGGCACGTCGCTCCGAGCTTCGACCGGCAATGTCTACGCCAATGGGTTTGTAGATTCCGACCGATGGGTTCTCGATATGCCGGAAGGCGTGCCCGTGCGTATCGATAATTTCGAGCTTGCGGATGCCAGTATTACGCTCGACGCCGAGCGAAAGCTCTATGAAGTCAGAAGTGCGGTGCTTTCGAACGTTGCGACACTCGCAGAGCGCCGTTATGCGGCGGCGAGCACTATCCGCTTCAACCCGCTGCATGTCCGGGAAGACTATCCGGGTACCTGGCTAATAACCCCACCTCCGGGCGTGGACGGTCCACAGCCGGCATCGCCAAAGACCATCGTGCAGCGCAGGGACGGAAAGGTGTTGGCCACACTTACTGACTAAAAGCTTGATCATTGAGAGTCCCGTGCGCCAGCTCCTTTCCGTGCATTGGCGAACGGCTGTGGGAAAAGGGGACGGATTTATTATTTCTTTAAACGGCAACAGTCGGCCAACTGCGGACGTTTTAGAGTAGGGAAAAGAAATCTCCGTTACTCCCTTACGTCCACTGTTGTTTCGGCATGGACTGGGACAAGGCCAACACTTCCTTGAGCGAAAAACCCGCGTCTTTTGCATGCCAGCTTACCGAGCGCCCCTGGTGGTCCTTGGCCCGCGGATCGGCGCCGGCACTCAGCAGCCAATGAAAAGCCCACATCTGCGTTTCAGCCAGCTCGGACATCCAGCCGAAACCGCACATAAGCGGTGTTTTGCCGTCTTCATCGACGCTGTCCACCAGCGCACCGCGCGCCAGAAGGAACGGGACGCTTTGGTTGGCCTGCAGCCCGAGATGCGTCAGGGTCGCAGTGTGTAGGGGCGTTTCGTTGCCATGATTGGGGCGGTTAATGTCGCAGCCATAGGCCAGGAGGATTTCGGCCATTTCATATTGCTGCAGATAGATCGCCTGGTCCAGCCAGTGCTCGTCCTCAGGCTCACTGTAGCCCTCGCTGTCGGCCACTGCCAGCAGCCGTTGCAGCAACGCCGGCGTACCGCCGTCGATACAGCACGCTACCGAAGATAGTTGGTCGTCACTCTCCGGCCAGCACAACGCTGGGGCATGATCCAACAGCAGATGTGCGACTTCGTGCTGGCGATAGGATAATGCCCATTCGATGGCAGACTGGTCCTCGGCCACCATCTTGTGCTCGCGGGTGTAGCGGTAGACCGCCCTGAAGGACCACGCGTTTTGCGCCTCCTGCAGCCTGCTTTCCGTAACCTCGAGCGCTTGTAGAGCTGGCGTCAGGTAGACGGTGGCGTTCACTTCAGCTCCCGCCGCCAACAATTGTCGTGTGGCATCGACCTGCCCACCTAGCAAGGCATTCACCAGCGGTGTATTGCCATAGGCGTCTGGCTCATTGACCACTCCCGGTGTCAGAGTCAACAACAGGGCCAGCGACTGCGTTGCACCAGCCTGGGCTGCCAAGGAAAAGGCCGCGGCGGGTGTCGCGGTGCCGTCAGCTAGTAACGCTCGTAGCAGCGTCATGTCGTCATGCCACAGCGCGGCCACCAGCGGTTCTTCGCACCGGCCGGCCATCGCATACCGGTCCACCGTCACTATGTCACCGTCCACCAAATGGACGACTCCCGTGGTATACGCGAGGTCGTCCGAGAGGCGCATTATGCGTGCTAGCTTGGCGCCAAGCAGAGCAAGGCCCGGGCCGACTGCCCGCCACACGCTGACTTGCGAACTGGCGACCACCAGAATGCCCGTAACCTGGTGCCCTTGCCGGCGGACGGAAAGCCGGCGGACATATCGCCAGGCATAGTCGGGATCCGACAGCGCCCATTCCGGAGGTTCATCCTTGGGTGCGTGCAATCGCAGTTGCTCCACCAACTGCTCGGGCCTGTTTTCCAACAGATCGGCAAAGGTCGCGGCGCGGTCTTCTTGATCAAAGTGGCAGTCGAACTGGAGCGCGTGCTGTGGCGCGCTTGACACCCCTTCGGTCTGGGCGTGACTGACGTCCCCTTGCGAGACGTCGCGGTTCACCGCCAAATGGCCGTTGGCGTAAACCTCACCCTGGGTGTACGCCAACTGGATCGGCCACTCCTCGTCTTCGGGCTCCTCGTCATGCTCGTACGTGCCGGTGAGTTCCTTGCAATAGGGACCGAGCAACTCCATAAGCGCGACCGCGAATTCAAAGCCTTCCGAGCCTGCGACAATGTCAGCCGCTATCGTGGTCTTTTTCACGGCCACGCACCCGAACGTACCCAGGTAATCGCTGAAAGCCGAGTGCGCACTGATCCGCTCGAATGCCTGCAACGCCTCGGCGCCAAGCTGCGCTGACGCCTGAGTAGCGCCTTGCGTATTACCGTCGCGCAGGGCGTTGAAAAAGTCGGCAAGCGACTGCTGTGCGTTGGCTTTTGGCTTTGCAGCCAGCGAAACATAAACTTCCATGTCGTCGTTCCTCTAGCTTCATCAGGCCACATCCAGGGTGTAGATCTGCGGCTCAACGCCAAGCACGCTGGTGAGCAGTGTACGGATCTGTGCATAGCGGGGCTGTTCGGGGATGGTTTTGTCCATATCAGGCGGGCAGCATTGCACGTCGATGAACAGGCCGTAGGGGCACACGCTGAAATACATGACTTCAGCCATCGGCGCATCTTCCCAGCCGATCAGGTCGTTGCCTTCGTTTGCGGCATCGATGACCAGTTCCTGCAGAACGCGAGCCGGGTGGGCGGGATCGAGCACCAATTTGTAGCCGTAATCGCCTTCGATCGTTGTCCAGTCATACAGATCCTGCTCGAAGTTGATGGTGAAGATCGGGTACTTCTCGTAGTGGGCGGCTACCTCCTCCAGCGTTGTGAATACGATGGACTGGAACGCGGAGTAGAGACCCTGTCCTTCCCATTGCGCAATCAACCCTTCTTCTTCGTCTGTACGGCTGTCACAGGTCAGATCGCTTTTCACCATCTCATCGCTACCGGCCTTCAGCTGGTCCAGCTGGACATAGCCCGCCTGAATCAACGCCCCTAGCAGATCTTTGAACTGGGGTGCCGACAAAGTTTCAGCATTGGGTTTACCGAGCACTACACCGGTCATGTGGAAATCCTTTTCATCGAGAGAGTTGCCTGGTGATCACCATGGCAAGGAAGGATGGAATTTAGCAGCTCAGGTATCGGCAGAAATAGATCGATGTCTAGCTCTTGCCGTTTACTACTGATCAGGGCCGTCCGCGATCGGCCAGAAGCGGACGGTTAACGGCAAAAAAATCATCTGCAATCTTTTAATCTTGAGTCACGAGGAATTACGCTGCCCCTGAGGCCACAGCCACTACCTGCATACCAGTTTGGTATTCATCACCCTTTCAAGGAAGAACAATGTCCGCACTCAGCCTCAATCTGTATATGAAGCCTGGCGACGCCGCCACGGCGGCAGCTATGCGTACGTTCGTAGCGCATGTGAACGCCAATGACTACGTTGCGATCAGGGCCTTGGATGTTAGGAAGGTACTGTATGACGTCGAAGATATTCTGGCCGCCCCCATTACCTTGAACGAAGACAACGGGCTCCTGCACTTAGCCTTCGACTCGACGAGCTCCCTTGAGGTCGATGGATTGGTGTCATTTTTCAACGCAATCGGTCGCACTGATGTAGAGATCAGCGCGTTCGACTCCGGCACCGGCGAAACCTTCTATGTGAACGATGCAGGCGAACACTTCGACCAGTATGCGAGCGGCGACTGGCAGTGGCTGCCGTGTCCAGGGGCGAGGTTTGCGGGGCAGTATGTGGCGGTAACCGGTAGTTTCAGTGGTTTCGCTCGGGTGACGCTGGAAGAGCTGATCAGGGAGAAAGGTGGTACCGTTCAAAAAGACCTCGATGGGAAAACCACATTGTTGGTAGTAGGTTCAAAACCTGGTGCGGATAAAACCAGCAAAGCTAACGCCCTTGGTGTCACCACCATGGATGAAGATGAATTTCTGGCGGTGCTGGCTGAAAGCAATGCGCTCGCGTTCAAACAAGTGGAAAGCTCGTCTGAACCCTTAGGGGGCACTTACCAATACTGCTTCCCTGCGAGCGAGCCCCCGATTGTGTGGGTGCCAGCGGAGAGTCGAGATGAGCTCTACGCTGTGCTGCGTGCGAGTGGTTACCTTACTGACGCGTACTACCAAAGCCGACTGGAAGCTGCTCGTGCCTGGTCACCGGCGAAGGCTGCTAACTTCAGCGCCTACGAGAATGCCCAGCAAATTCCCTTGGAGGAGCGCGGGCCGCTTAACCCGCGAAAGGCCTGGGAGATCGCCGGTATTTTCAGTGCCCACCAAACACTCATTAACGACGACGCCCACTTCGCTTGGGAAACGCATGTAAATGGTTACGCGCATGCACTGGCGAAGATCGCGGAAAACACCGGCATGCATTTGGAACATATCGACTGCCTCCCTACCGCAGCGTGTGAGGACAGCGTCACGCTCTCATGTGTATTCGAAGGAAGTCGCCATAGCGCATCATTCAAGCCCTCTCAAAACACATTTCCCAAGCCCTTTCTGCGCTTACTGCATGAGATGGCCACGACCAGCGATGCGTGGGATTTCGTTGCTCATGGACGCTCCCCGGAACAGGGCTACGTCCTACTGCCTCGTGCACTGACAATTGTCTTCCTGCGATTGGGATATCTCAAACCAATTGACAGCCTTGCGCTCTGAGGCGGTCTGAACAAGCTTCAGAAAACTTCTGATGTCCGCTATTGGCCGGAGTCGCCGGTCGCAACAGGCAGGCGTCGGCCATTAGCGGAGGTTTAGACTAGAGGAAAACCGTGACCTTATTCGCGCTCAAATTTGTGCCAGCCGTTGCATTTTGCTACCGCCCAACCTGAAGATAAGCGCCTTTCTTAAGCCCACTGCTTGGGCTATCCGCCGCTTAGAACGAAGCGTCGTTTTGACTAGGAGCTGTATTGTGATGGATCACATACCTACCGGGCCTTCTTGCGCAGGTCTGCCCTCTTTTCAGCGCGTCCCCGTCTTTTCTCACAACGTATCCTCAACCCAGCCAGCTCTAGGAATTCCCATGTCCGAGTCATCGCTCAATATCGTCTTGAAGTCCGATAACGACCAGCTCGCGCTGTTGCTTAAAGGGTTGAACGGCACGTTTACCGCCGAGTTTTTA
>LNAP01002512.1_pt1 | contig 16437 bp, 21 predicted proteins | sample 602601 | NCBI WGS metagenome assembly LNAP01 (sample SAMN02440304, study PRJNA202911) | soil metagenome | biome: Subtropical and temperate rainforests or woodlands; isolation source: soil samples (1 kg each in a 20% v/v slurry with milli Q water) were... ... | reverse complement strand
ATTGTTGAGTCACCGTCGAAAGGCAAGATAATCGAAGAGTATCTTGGCAGCGGTTATCGGGTAGCTGCAAGCGTGGGCCATATTAGAGACTTGCCTGAGTCTGGTATGGGCGTACATGCCCCCGACTTCAAGCCCGAATATGTGTATACCGAGAAAGGCCGAGAAGTTGTAGCGCGATTGAAGCGCTTACAACAAGAGTGCGAAGACGGTGTGATTCTCGCAACAGATATGGATAGGGAAGGGGAGGCTATTGCCTGGCATCTAAAACAAGTCCTCGGACTTAAAGACGAACGCCGCATTACATATAACGAGATAACCCCTACGGCATTGAAAAAAGCCCTGGCGAATCCACGGGCAATTGATTTAAAGCAAGTCGCTGCCCAGGAAGCGCGGCGAATTACCGATAGGCTCATTGGTTACATGGTGAGTCCGGTTATCGCTGAAGCGATGGGCGATAAGAACGCCTCTACTGGCCGCGTCCAGAGCGTTGCCGTGAGGCTTGTGGACGATAGGGAAAAAGAGATTGCGGGCCACTCTAGCCTTAATCACTACGGCGCAGAGCTGACCTTTGGCAATTGGAAAGCTACCTGGGATGCAAAGCCACTTCTCGACGGGCAAAAACATTGGACCGACAAAGACTTTGCTGAGCTGGTCTCCGCTGTCAGAAGCGTGAAAGTCCTGAGTTGCGACGACAGCGAGTCCACCAGTTCGCCGCCTGCGCCGTTCACAACCACCACGCTGCAAGCCGCGGGCAGTAACGCCCTTGGCTTCGGCCCAAAGCAAACGATGGAAATTGCCCAAAAGCTGTACGAGCAGGGCGCAATTTCGTACATGCGAACCGACAGCACTGCGCTTTCAGATGATGCCCTTAATGAAATCTTTGCCTACGGCAAAGAGAATGGCTTACCTATTGTTGAACAGGCACGGACCTGGAAACAAAAGGATGACTCCCAGGGCGCGCACGAAGCGATCAGACCTTCGCACATATCTGCCACGACAGCGGGTCAGAACGAGAACGAGCGCAAGCTATACAACTTAATCTGGATGAGAACGGTTGGGTGCCAGCTCCAGGATGCGCGCTTTGCTGTGCGAGTTGCCCGGCTTGAAGCAGTGAGCCCAGTGGGTGACAGCACAATTGTTTTTGAAGGTCGCGGTAAAAAGCTGATTTACAAAGGCTGGAAAGAGCTAACCTCCTTTGACAGCTCTGAGGATCCAGAGGACGAAGCGAGTCTTGAAGATCAAGATTCAGACAACCCAGTACCAACGCTGACAGTTGACGACTATTTAAATGCCGACAGCGGCAAGTTAGTTGAAACAAAAACGAAGGCACGCCCGCGCTATACCGAAGCCAGTTTGATTAAAGAAATGGAACGCTTGGGAATTGGTCGCCCAGCTACTTACGGTGCTGTCATTGAAACAATCATCGACAACAGAAGTTATGTTGAGCGCTTTGGTAAAAAGAAACAGCTCAAAATGGCTTTTCGCGGCATTCGTTTAATGAATGTACTTCGCGACAACTTCCAATTCCTAAATTACGACTTCACTAAGATCCTGGAAGAGCAACTTGAAGGCATTGCCACCGGCAAGGCCAATTACAAAACTTTATTGGGTGCAGTCTTGGTGAACTGGAAGCGTTCAAGGCGAAGGTTCCGGTAGAGTTCCCATGCCCTAAATGTTCACGCGGGTTGATCCTAAATCCAGCGAAGAACAAGAAGTCTTCGCCCTGGTGGGGATGCAGTGGCTACAACCCTGATGAAAGCGGCTGCGATTACATGGCGGAAGATGCAGACGGCAAGCCGGGGAAACCCAGCGGCCCTGTACTGTCGGAATTCGCCTGTACAGGCTGCGGCAAACCGCTGATTCATCGAGTGAAGGAAGGGCAGGGGGGATGGTCCTTTTTTGGCTGCTCCGGCCACAAGGACGGGTGCCAGCTGAGTTTCCCGGATAAGGACGGGGAGCCCGATCTGACCGCACCCAGGAAACCCAAAGCAAAAGCCGAGGCTGACAGCTAAACTGACTTGCGTAAGTCGTGTAATCCCTCATAGCAATGACACTAGCCCTCTCTCAAAGAGGGCTTTTTTTTGTTTGAGATTTATGCTTGCCGGCATTGGCACCTACCCCTTTATGCGATAGGATGACCCCGTCAACTTTAAGAGCGCATGGTTGACTGAAACGCTCTCCTACTAAACTTTACAAGGATACATACCATGTCTGGTATCGAACTCGACTTTCAAATCGTTGGCCAAATTTTTGATTTTGCAGTTGGTGTTCAGTGTGAACACGCTGAATGTAAATCGCCATATGCAGTTGCGTACATGGACTACCTTAAAGCTCACGCTTTCGGCCCTGTTCATGTCCACTCAAAATATGTCAAAGCTAATCTGCTTAAAACTGAAAAAGTTCAAGCTTTTTCTACTAATCAATACCTCTACATCATTCGTACTATTGACGATGATGCTAAGGTCTTTCGATTTTATGCTCCTACCGGTCTGCTCTTCACTGATGCAGTTAAAATTGTTCAGGCGCATTACGAAATGTCTACATTAGATATCCGTGTTTTCTAGCACGCCTATTTAATGCCTGACACGACGAGATAGCTTTTGCTATCTCGTTTTTTTTTGCCCGCAGTAAAAGAAGTGTCTTTTGCAAGTCACTCATCTATAGGCTAAGATTGACCTGTCAGCGATAGAGCACACGGCTGACTGAAATGCTCACAACTAAACGTTAACGGAGTTTCATCATGGAAATTCAAGTATCCCAATTCGACGCAGTTGGTGCAATTCATCAAGCGTTCGAATATAACGAAGCATGGTCTGTAATGGATGAAGAAACTTACCGTCGTGAAATTTGCGAACGGTTGGATTTAGACTTCAGCACTTTGCAGATTGACTCAGACGGCATACCGTTCTAAGTCGTTAAGCATTAGGCTAATAAGCCCCGATAACGAAAGGAACCTAACGGTTCCTTTCTTTTTGTCTGCGATTCGGGATAACACCGCCGCTGGCAGCCAGGGGGAGCCCCCTGGACGGCAGACCCAAGCAACACCAAGGGCGCTGCCCTTGTGATCCCGCTCTTGCCGCCGAGGGCGGTGGTGAAGCAACCCCACACACCCGAGCGGAGGCTTGGGGCACTGCGCACCGTCAAGCAGAATGCGCCTGCGGCGGTCCTGCGGACGCGGAACCCACCCCCTGGGCGGGGCCCCCGCCATTCAACTTGACCGCGCTTCGTTGAATAGCTCGTTGCTATGGTGACAACGACTTCAGACAGGGGTGGTAAATGTCCGTCTTTTCAACACTTCACCCTTTTGAGTGCCGTCCAGTCAGTGACAAAACTGTCCGAAAGATAATCCCTTTTCATGCCCCATTGCGGAATGGGTGGCTCTGTAGCCAACCTGATGCTTCCACGTCCGTATCGAGCATTGATCCCGTCTACCGTTTTCATCAAAGTCTCAGAATTTCGTCTAGGTTCAGGTGCGAACATGTCTGGCTGATACCCCTCACCCGACACAAACTGACTCAAGACGATACCGGCTTTCGCATACCTATAACCCGGTACGTAGATCTTGTTCAGACCTTCCAGAGCGAGCGCTACAAATTCTCTTGTGTCATTGCTTGGCGTGACCAAGCCGCAAATCACAGCGCGGCTGTAAGGCTTGTCATCAAAGCGACTGGTTTGGATAAAAATCTGCACGCATGAGGCAAGCTGTCCTTCCGACCGGAGCTTTGCGGTGGCTCTACTGGCATACGTTGCGACGGCTTCACGCAATCCTTGAAGAGTCGTAATCCTCTCACCAAAGCTTCTGGTTGACGCGATGGTTTGCTTAGGTTCAGCACCTTCTGAAAGCGCGTAGCACGACACACCTTGAAGCTCCATCGAGGTCTTTTCTACGTTCACGTTGAAGAGCTTTCTCAGCGACTTTTTATCATAACGAGCAAGGTCAATTGCCTTCTTCACACCCATCGCTTCAAGACGACCAGAAAGCTTCCTACCGATACCCCAAATTTCGCCTACCGGCATCCATTTCAGTAATTTGTCCCGTCGAATTTCGTCCATCAACACAACGACTCCACCAGTCTCCTTCCTCCATTTTTTCGCGCTGAAATTCGCGGCTTTTGCGAGTGTTTTTGTAGGTCCAAATCCAACACCAACACCAATGCCAGTCTGCTTTTTCACAGCCAATTGAATCTCACGACCAAGAGCCTCCAGGTCCCCTTGAATCCCGGTGAAATCAAGCCATGATTCGTCGATTGAATAGACCTCGATTCTAGGCGCGAATGTCTCTAGCACGCGCATCACACGGTTTGAGACTTCTTGATAAAGCACATAATTGGATGACACCACGCGCAAGCCGTGAGACTTCATCAGATGCTTAATCTCGAAGAACGGCGCACCCATTTTTATACCCAATCCGCCAGTAGCCGGATCTTTGCCTTTGGCGATTGGACACCTGGAAACGACACACCCGTCTGAGTTGGACAAAGCGACCACTGGGACGCCAATCAAGGTCGGATCAAACAACCTCTCAGCGCTCACGTAGAAACAGTCACAATCGACCAGACAGAAGACCGTTTGCATTATCTAGCCTTCATCGCACGTTCAGTCTGTTTCATTGCGAAGACTGAAACGACACCGGCAAGGTGACTAACCGTTTGAGCTACTTCAGGTGAATTCGCTATATAGCCTTCATCCTTCCCGTGCGATGTATCATTTCGTAGCGTGCCGATCCCATGACACATGGTACCGACGCCTTGAAGCATTTCAGAAGTGGCAAGATCAATAATTGATGATGTGCGTAGAACCGAAAGCAATCGCTTGATCAATTTTTCAATCGCGTAGCTTTCATAACCCTCTTCACCCAAGTTTTTGAGACACAACTTCAGCACTGTTTCAATGTGCGTGCAACTTAGTGAAATGGACTGGTCGGGATCTGGAAGAATCAATTTTCTAGCCTTCAACCATGAGTCTAAAAGCACTTGATTACCGCTAAAAATTTGGTCAAGGTCAGTGTCAATTTCTGCCTTTTCTATCGTCATAAATTGGGTAAGGGATTGGACGACAGGCGCTGTCTTTTCGAACTCTGCATCGAGGCTGACCAAAAGGTTCGCAAGAAGACTATCCAACACATTTTGGCCACTCACCATGCGTTGCCATTCCACACCGGCTTTTTCCAACGAACAGACAGTCCAATATGCCGGTTCCCAGCTTGGACCAGGTTCTTCTTTTGAGCCTATAAAAAGTTCCTTCCCATCAAAGTGAAGGTAGCCTTGAATGGTTCCATAGCACTCGCCTTCTGAGTCGATAAATTCCTCAAAGGTGAAAATCTCGCTGTCACCGCGACACCGAAGCCCACCGACCAGATCGACCAGTTTTTGCTGGAATGACCGCAACCCTTGCAACAGCAAACAGTGTTCATTTCTCAGCATTTCAGATCGAGCCGCTAACGCAGCGAATCCATCGTCACTCATCACCTTCTCCAATAGTCATCGAGACACACGGTGAAGGTTGTACAGGACGATCCCCCACAGGTCGATTTCTTCCCAGTCACCGACCTCAACGTCAGCATTAAGTGGGTTATGCGCTATCAGCAAAGGTGATTGCCCGTGGCGTTCTCTGAATTCCTTGCAGCAAAAATCAGCGCCAATCACGACTACCACTATGTCTCCGTCGAGTGGTTCCAGAGCCTTGTCCACCACCAACACATCACCGTCATAGATCCCGATATTTTTGAGTGAATTGCCATCCGCCCGGAGCAACCATCGGCTTGGTTCACGCAAGCTCACAAGCTCATCAATGCTCAACGGTGGCTCAGAATATTCAAGCGCCGGAGACGGAAATCCGCAGCTCACGCGCCCGGAAACAGGTTTCTTGACTGGATTTTCAGTGCTTGTGATGGGACCGAGGACGTGGAACATGACATAGACTCAAATACTGTACGTTTGGACAGTATCGAGTAGCGATGCAGATCGAGCAAGAGGCGTCGATCGGAGAGATCTAACGCACTGGAAGGGTGCCGCTTTCCCATTGAATTCGTGGGGCACGGGGGCACTGTACACACTGGCAACGGGCGTTCAGTAATGAACAATTGATTTGACTGAATTCCTAGCTTCGACCAATGATGCCGCTTAGCCCAAAGGAGCGCTTCATGGACGATCAAGCTGAGATTCAGCCAGTAGCCGTAGTTAATCTTAAAAACGTTACAGATAAAAATGAGGCTCAAAAAATCCGGGTGCTATCTGCGGTGGCTGGTAATAGCCCATCTCGTCTTGCGGACCGAGTTGCATGGATACTCAATCATTATCCATCAGCCCGAGACTCGGATATAAAGTGCCAAACTCTTTATTGGAAGACGTTCCAATCTGATATCTATTCCGGCGGTGCCATTCCAGAAGATAAGTACCCGGAATTGGAAAAGCTTAACTCCATAACTAGAGCGCGCGCCCAAGTCCAAAATACCCTTGGCCTTTTTAAAGCGTCTCCCGAGGTCAGAAAATATCGCGGCACATTAGCGGAAGAAGAAAAACAAAATGCCCTTGAGGTTCGCCCTAGCCACCCAGTTTACTGCATCTATGCTGACGAAAGCGGTAAAACTGGGAAGTACTTAATGGTTGGTAGTTTTTGGGTACTAAAAAGTTACGAAACAATTAAAATTACAAGGGCGATAAATCAAAAGAAAACAGACATCGGCTTCAAAGGCGAGATGCATTTCAAGGAAATTGATAAGAACAATATCAATAAGTACCTTGCGCTTCTTGGAGCGATAATAGAAAACTCTTCTTCGATCTCTTTCAAAGGGCTAGGTGTGCTGAGGTCAGGCCTTTATAGCGTTGACGACACGTTGAATAAGCTTTTTTATCACATGGTTATAAATGGCATCAAAGAAGAAAACCAGTCAGGCCGGGCAATACTGCCTCGAAACTTACAATTTCGAAAAGACAGCGAAGAAGAGTCTAAAGATAAGCTGTCAATAATGGAAATTGAGCTACAACTCAAGCATGCGTCGAGCTCAATATTCAATGGGAACGTCTACATTGATCTAGTCGAATCGGAAGATTCTTCAATATCACCCCTAATGCAAATTTCAGATTTGTTTGTGAGTTCCATATCGAGAGTCTTAAACAGAGAGAAAGCTAGCGATCATCCAAAAGATATATTTGCTGACAAATTCCTGGCGTCGTTTGGGCTGGTTTACAAAGACCAAAAGTTTGACGAGCTTAGCGAATGCGTAAGCTTCTCATAAGCTCTCCTCTTTTAGCATAAATGCCGTAGTACAAGGGTCGAATGCAAACAGTTGGGCAAGTCTGTGCAATTAACCAGCGTGAAGGTGGGACGGGGTAGGGTGACTGGGGCCCTGGCCGGGCTCAGCCAGCAAGCCAGCGGCGCGGTAGGCACTTGCTATCATTTATCGGTGGCCAGCTGCGGCACCAGGTCGAGAAGTGATAGCACTTTTCGCCCCGGGGAGCTGATCCTCGATCTTCGGATTGATAGCAGAAAGGACCGCGGTCGCCGGCGATCGATAGGCAAATTGATAGCACTTCAGAAATCGAATTCCAATTCCTGCCGTAGCCCTTTCGCGGCAACCAACTGAATGTATCGGCACTCCGGCAACCAATAATCATCATCCGTTCGCTTGCGGCCAGGAATCAGATTCAGCGCGGTACGTTGGATGCTCCTTAAAAATATCAAGCCTATGATCCGGGCCGAGGTCAGCTATTACATAGCTTGCCCCGTCAACAAGAGGTTCCTCGATAAGAAATTCAGGGAAAACGTGGGTAGTGATTAAAGTCATACACACCTTCCTAATATCAATCGCGACGTAAATAGAAGTAGCCGTATCCAATCAAAAGGATCGCAAAGGCTAAGCCGTAGTGCGTGTACAAACTTCCCCACCACTTCACGCCCAGGTCTGCCCACACCGGACCGATAGATCCAAGTTGGTTTAGGGTAGGGCTAAAGGCCAAAATGAGTGTTGCTAAGGCCATCGGCGTAATATTGGCTACGGTTAACGGCCAAGAGTCAGATGTTTGCGACCAAAACCCGATGCCTAATAGGGTAATGGTGCAGACGACACCAATAACCAACGTTGTAGCAGCGTTTATATCTACACCAATCCATTTTGCTAAGCTGTTTAACGCAAAGTAACCAACCAGGGCACACAAAATTACTAGCGCAATAATTGCCTTTGGATCACTCCGACCTTCGTAATCTCTCATACAACCTCCTTATTCAATATTTGCTTCTAAGATTGTTCCATCTGGTCTAACAGCAACCATATTACTCCCATCTAATCGCTTGAACGTCCATCGCTCCTCAAACGATTTACCGGAAACAGGAACAATCATTACTTTATGTGACCCAGCGGTAACTTTGATCGAACCGCAAGGCTGTTTTTCATTAGGCTGGCAATCAAAGCCGTAGGCCTTGGCCCGTTGACCATTATCCAACGTAATCCCCATGCCCGGAGGAATGTAACTTGCACTGTTTCTGGAGCCGTTATTACTACCCGGCAGAACCTTTTTCACCTGACCCACTGCATCTGTTATATCGCGTAATTGGAATTCCGCTTTTACTGGAATAGCGATGAACGCAGCGCAAATACAAATCGCTTTGGCTATGGCTTTCATGTGTTTAGCTTCCATACGTTTTTACACCTTCGCTTTAAGTTCTTTTTTGACGCGATAGACTGTTGCAACTCCACAACCTGCCAACGTCGCGATTTCATCTGCTGACGCCTCGGGCAACTTCGTCAAAAGGCGCTCGATTGACTCCCAGAGCTTGACGTTCTTTTGCTTACCTGGAGGCGTCCAGTCAGGGTCCTTAACCCGCTTGTTCGCCAGCCCCTGGCGAATACGCTCTACTCGTTTCTCCTGGTCGAGACGGGCCATGGTGGACGTGAGGTCAATCAACATATCGTTGATAACGGCCATGATCTGTCCGGTAATACTGCTGTCCGCCTGTAAGTGTGTCGTTGGCAAATCCACCACGATCAACCGAAGATGCTTGTCGGCCAGGATCTGCTTGAGGCGTGCCCAATCGCTTTGGCTCAGCCTGGACAAGCGATCAATAGACTCCACCAGCAGCACGTCGCCCGGATCGGCGGCGGCTAGCAGCTTCATCAGCTGCGGCCGCTGGAGCTTCGTTCCTGAAATGTTCTCGCTATAGATCCCCACGACCTGAAAGCCGCTATTTGATGCGAACTCTAGCAACTGGGCCTTAGCCCGGTCTGCATCTTGGTCTTTTGTCGATGCTCTTAAATAAATATGGGCTTTCATTTACACGCGGACTTCACGCGATTCACGGAAGGCTTTAACGATGTAATAACCAGTCACAAAAGCGGGGATAGACCAAACGAAGGCATGTACGCCGAATACCTGCATTGTTGCAAGTTGATCTGAAAGAGGGTTAGGGATGGGGGAGGGGTTTGACACAATACTTGAAAAACCAGTGAAGAAAATTGCGGCAAGGCCGAAGGGATATAAAGCCATAAAAATACCGACTTTTCTCGCTGCCCTGGACTTTATGAGAATGCCCGCCGAAATCACCATACAAAAAATGTAGTAAATCCACGCATATTTGGTGATGCCGATGATCTCGGCCCCGAGGAAGAAAGTGTCCACGATCCCTTGAAGCGCAAACCATGCGCCGATCCCAAAAATCGCGATGAAGATGATTGCCCCGGTGTAGCTCGGTTTCTTGGTCGACGCCTGCATGGCTTGGGCTTCCTTAGCGGTGCTGGTCCGCTATCAAATAGCAATGATTTAACAACTGCTACGATAGTCTATCTTTTAGCTATTGGGAACACATGATTTGATAGCGATTACGCAAAGCTATCAGCGGAATCGTTTGGCTATAGATATCCGATAGCTAGACCCAAGGGTCGCACCGCTCTAGCAGCTCCTTCTCATGAGCGAAGATCCTGAAGCCCGCCACCATCAAAACAAGCAGCCCCGCAACACCAGCGATGACGCTTATCACGGACACCCATGGGCCTATTTTTACCGTGTACGGATTTGCACTCAGTTCACCGCCCGACACCCACAAACCCCAAGCCACAAGCAACACCACAATGCCCATACCCAGCCAAACCCAATCCACTCGTCGCACATTAAATAGCGCATCTAGGAAATTCATTATTTGCCCTCACTCCCTGCCGCCTTCTTGGCGTCCGCTTCCGCTTGCTTGGTTGCGCCGAGATCAATGATAGAAATCCCGCCGCTGCCGCGCTTCTTGCAATCCATAGCTCCCACCAACCACCCGCCGTAGCCAGCGCCTGCCGGTGGCGGAATCATGGAGAACGAACAAGTCTTGCCATCTGGAGCCGTCGCGGTAGCAGTGGCCGACCAGGTGGAAACGCTGTCCACCACGACTCTGACCTGGGCTGGGTCTACATTGGCAATCTGAGCCATAAAGCTCCGCGCCGTTGCCTCGGGCTTCGGCTTGTCCAGCTCGCCACTGGCCTTGACCTGCGCGCACATCTTCACCGGGTCTATGTCGCCGCTGGCCTTGAGCGAATCAAACGCGGCAACAGCTTGTGGCTCGCCCTGGGAGTAACCCCTACATAACTCGAGCATATTCACCACGGGGATTCGCACGGCGTAGGCATCCATCGAGGCGACGGTAAGAAATGCCAATACTATTTTTTTCATGAGCTTAGTTCCTTGCTAATGATTGCAAACCGGCACGATCTGCCGTCCTCTGGCCGAGAGCTACATTGGTAGAGCGCTCACCGACTGTTTCCCTGACATCTGTTTCAAATGGGCAATGAGCGCTCTACCGATGTAGCCCAGTACGGGCTAGCGGTCGGCTTAACGCATGACTCCCAGGACGGGAATAATCTCTTGCGGCACACGCCCTGTTAGGACCAAAAACCGCCTCCAGACGCCGTAGGGCGTCTTCTTGCTGCCATCCTTAAAGGCACGAATGGCCTCCTACCATGCCCAGGAGGACTGCCAGCTTCACGTCTGTCCCGTATTCGCTGAAATGGTTCTGAAAATGCCGAAAGTAGGCTTTCACAATTTCAGGTGCAGGGGCTTCCCAGCCCTCGTTTTCCCGCAACAAATGAGTGCGGGGGTAAAGGCTTTCGTCTACCAGATCCTGCACGGGATAACGCGGCGCGTTCAAATTCGCTTCCAGCTGGGAAATAGCTTCTTTGGTTGCTTCTTGAAAGATCAGCTCTTGCTGATCTTCAATGCTTGGTAAATCAATTTTCATTGAGTGTTCCCTACAGTTACGTGCCCCGGCAGGTAAGCCCTGTAATGCTTCAGGCCACTAGCTCCCGCCACCCCCTTATCTAGCAGAATGTCCAGGCTGATAAGGGTCTGAGTGTTATCTGCGCAGCTTCTGCGGTTAACCGCGACATGGCCCGCTGGTTGGACAATGCCGTAATAGCGGCATTTGTCGCCCTGGGTTTCTTGAAACGCCAGCCTGTCACCTGCTCTCGGGTTGGGATTATCGTTCAGCATCGCCATTTCAATGCCGTTTTCAGCGATTTGTTCATACTGATGAATAGCCGCTTCAATCTCCGATTGAACCGAAGGTTCAGGCTTGAACATGCCCCAGTTCACCCAGGCGGCGGCAACTAAATAGACTGCAAAAATCCCGAAGCGTAGTTTCCCCTGGTGCTTTGGAAACTTGCGCGCAAACCAAACGAGAAATAACGCACCAGCTATCAACGCCAGGATCACAAGGCCCGCCAAAACAGGGTTTTGGCTTGCGAAACTGTAAGTCGCACTTAGGTTTACAACGGGAATCATTTTTTAATCTCCATCCTGGGAATTATCATTTTTGGTAGAGCCTGGGGGCCTAATGGCCCCCGTACTCACCGTGGCGACAGCTCGATACGTCGAACGTCTGAAACCCGAATATTGACCAGACTAAGCGTTCCGTTTGCCATCCTTTCCCAGTAACATGAACCAGCGCGTAGAAAAGGTAATCCGGCAAGAGAATATCGGTGCGGTGTACGTGAATCCCGATGTGTTCGGGGTTGAACTCTCGTCCTGGTTCACCGCATCGACTCGCTGAGCCCCGTCTAACTAGCCAGAAATGAGCCTCTGGAAAGTTAGTTCGGATAGTCGCAACCTCTGAAAGTCTCATCCCGTTCCCCGCGATGGCAACGACTAGCCTTCTCAGAAACGAGTGGCTCTCTGCGTGCCACCACAGAAACATTATAGGATCATTGATCCTATATGTATAGCGATTTAGGATCATAGATCCTATTTATTTTGCCTTTTTGCTATCAAATTCGATTCCGCGGCCGCAGCTGGCCACCGAAAAATGCTATCGCACAGCCTGGGGGAAGGGGAGCGCCCAGCGCTTCCCAATCTGAAGAATGACAGCAGTTATGGGCAGTCCGGATCTGCCCTGCAGGACTTTATGCTATCAATCTCGTCACTCAAAAAGGTCCTTTTGGCCCGCAACTTCAGCCACCTGGAGACACAGCGGGGCCAACTGCTGCAACAGCATTTGGGACCGGCGCAGGTTTTCACGCAATCGGCGTATTTCTTCGCGCTGGTCCGCAACTTGATCTGTTAATTCGTCCAGCTTGCCGATGCCCGCCAAGAAGGCTTGGCTACCGGTAGCTTTGCCGGTGATGCGCTTGGCCGTTTGAATGAGCGTGTAAGGGGTGTCGCGAAGGGTGAGGGTGGTGGTATCGGGATTGGCGGTCTTCATTGGTTAACCTTTTGCTATCACTTTAGGCTTAGATCACTGCGATCGCTTGCAATTATGATAGCAAAACACAAACAGGAATGCTATCAATTAATGCCCAGGCATTGCACCTGGTGCACCTTAATTGATAGCAATATTCAGCACCGTTACGGCTTTGGGGCTTTCTCATCAGCTTTCGTCTTGGCCGTTTTGGCCGGAGGCTTCGCAGCGGCTTCAAGCATTTTCACTTGAGCCAATGCGACTGATTCGGCGCTATTCGCGGCCTTCAGCTCTGCGCGCACCTCTTTCAAGTCGCGCTTGACCTGCTCCAGCTCCGTGCCTCGGCTGTCGCTCATGGCCTGGGCCTGAGCCAAGGTATCGCCGGTTTTTTTCAGCTCTGCGCGCACGCCCTTCAAATCGCCCTTTGCCTGCTCTAGATCCTCACCACGGCTTTTGCTCACCGCTTCCGATTGAGCCAAAGCAGCGGAAAGGGCCCGAAGCTCGACACGCAAGCCCTGACACACTTCAGCATCTTCAAGATGCTGCTTTTCCATCGCACCCAGCGCACCTACCGCCTGAGCCTCACGCTCTCGCGCCATCTGCTCCAAACCGCGCTGCTCCTGAAGCTGCCCTTGCAGCAACTTCACCTGGGCCGCAGCGTTATCGGCTGACACACGGGCGGCTTTCTCGACTGACGCCAAACGCTCGCGCACCTGGGCCAACTCCACGGCCTGCTCCTGCTTCTCGCCCTGGACCTTTGCGAGCTGTTGCTTCAGGTCGTTGCAGGCATCCTGCGCGCTGTCTAGTTGCTGCTCCAGCTCGTCGACCGTCTGCGAGGCATCCGCAAGCTCTCGCTCGGCCTGCTCGCGCTGCTCACCAGCGGCGCGCACTACCTCGGACACTCGGCGTTCACTCGCTTTAACAGCCCGATCATTTATATCTACGGCCATCGAGTTCAAGCGCCCCACCAGCGCCTCTGTGACCTGGGCCAGCTGCTGCGCAACCTCGACTGGCAGTTCTGCCACGGGCTCATATTCAGCGACGTTCTGACTGGATAGATGCTCGTCCCAAACCTGTTTCAGACGGCTTGGGTTGCCGCCGCCGACCTTTTGCCGCAATGCGAACCCTGTGATGGAACGACCGGCGCCCTGAAGCGCCTGACCGGCCTCGATGATCTGTTCAACGGTGAAATCAACAGGACGCATGGCGGAACCTCCGTAGGTGAGGCCAAATTATAACCCGAACGCAACAAACAAACAAACAAACTAATGAACAAACAAACGAACAAACAAACAAACAAATTGGATTGATAGCAATTTCTCGCCCTGGTCGTCCTGCAGGATGCCCTTCAGCGCGGGAAATGATTGCAATCTTGGGCGTCACGCTTCCCTGAGCTAACATTTCGAATCTGCAAGGGAGGGATAGAACATGCCGCTGCGAACGTTTAACGAATGGCTACACGATGGGGACCGATACGAAGCGCTACAGGACGAATATTTCGAGGATCAGATAGGGCCAGGACATGAGTTCTTGGACTGGGCCGAGTCCGTCTACCGGCGAAAGCTGGAAGAAGAGAGGAAAAACCCCAAGGACGATTCAATTAGCGGGAATTGATTTTGAGCGAAGCGCGGTCAAGTTGAATGGCGGGGGCCCCGCCCCCCTGGGGGTGGGTTCCGCGTCCGGCAGGACCGCCGCAGGCGTATTCTGCTTGACGGTGCGTAGTGCCCCAAGCCTCCGCTCGGGTGTGTGGGGTTGCCACCTGAGCCCTCGGCGGCAAGAGCGGGATCACAAGGGCAGCGCCCTTGGTGTTGCTCTGGTCTGCCGTCCAGGGGGCTCCCCCTGGCTGCCAGCGGCGGTTGTTTAGCCTGGTTAACTGGTGGACGGTAGTGAAAACTCGATATTTGTCGGGTTTGAAAGCGCCTCCCAGGAGCCCGCCTAAGGCGGTCAAACGTGCATTGGGGTGCCAGCCGCCTAGGCATGGCCTCTTAGAAGCCTCACGCGAGCGCGCAAGCCGTCGTAGACGGCAAACAGAGAGCGGAAGTCCACCCCCCGACCTGAAATCACGCTTTAAATCGTTGTATCGAATCGGTTTATTGAGTCCAGCGCGCAAACGCGCCCGGTTGAGCTCTCGGCCAGCTTCTCCGGCCGGGAGCGATTTATCCGGGTCTTAGCGCCCGCAGGGTCGAGGCGAAGCCGAGAGGGCGGGCGGCACGCCCGGGCCGCTTAGACGGACTTTTTCCAGTTGTTTGCAGCGCCTGCTTTTGCTTTTGGTAAAAAACATCCCGTAGGGACGCATTTATCGTTTCTGCTCTGTTGTGCTGTTGCTTGGCGGCCTTTCCTTGGGGTTTTGGTGGGCTGACTGGAAAGCCGCGGTGTGGCAGGCGACGCACAAGATAAAGAGGCCGTAGGCCAGCAATTCAAGATGGGCATGGATGCCCATCGCTAGGCCGCCGAAGGCGGGGCGAGCCAGGGAAGCGAAGCGTGGCGAGGGTAGGCGGCGGCGTCTGGAGAACTTATGAGCGACATGCTTTTAACTGTTTTCATAAAGATTTTAAGATCTTTTTTTTCTTCTTGTTTTAATACCCCTGTTTTAAAGCCATTTAAATTTTTCTGGATAACATCCGTAAGCTGTTGATTTTAAAGGCTTTATAAGTTTTAAAAATGTGGATAAAAGCAACTAAGGGGGAGACTTTCCGGCTAAACAGGGAGACTTCCCGGCTAAACAGGGAGAGATTACGGCTGCACTATCAGGGAGAGATTACGGCTGTTATACAGCACTTTATACACGCTTACGCACAGCATATTCACAGACTTATCCACACCCCCTATCAGGGAGAACCGTTGACGCTCTCTCCCTGATTGGCTAGTCTCCCTTCGTCGAATGCATGGAGGTGTCTACTGTGGCCGGTCTGGAAAAGTACAAAGTGTCCCAATCGAACAAACTCATTGAGGCGTCCTACACGCTGACCCTCAATGAAAAGCGTTTAATCCTCTGCGCTGCATCCATGATTGACTCCCGAAAGGCCATGCCAGACGGCGAGAAAGGCTACCTGCGCGTTCGCGCTGAAGACTTTGCCAATCTGTTTGGCCTTGAGACTCGCCACGCCTATTCGATTCTCCTGGAAGCGGTGAACAAGCTTTGGAAGCGGGAAATTAAGACTGTAGATAATGGCGATCCCGAGGACATGCGGTGGATCTACCACCGCAAGTACCTCGCGGGGCAGGGCTGCGTAGAAATAGGCTTTTCACCTACCGTCATACCTCATATGACGTTGCTCAACCGTGAATTCACCTCTTTCCAAATCAAGCACATAGGCAACTTAAGCAGCTTCTACGCAATTCGCATTTACGAACTGGCGGCTCAGACAGTGAATCTCAAGTACCAACGCCGCTCCTGCGACCTGCTGCGGCTCCGGGAGATTCTGGACGTTGGGGACAAATACCCAAACGTAAAGGACTTGCGCAAATGGGTGCTAGACCCAGCTGTTGAGGACGTTTGCAAAAACACAAATCTTGACGTGAAGCTGGCTCCCAAACGTGAAGGACGCAAGATCATTGGCTTTGATCTGGTAGTCAGTCGCAATGGTCAGATGGGGCTGGAACTCACTCAAGCTGAGACTGAAAGCGCGTAATCAATCGGATGCCTGCCGGTGGCCACAGCCACCAAAGGGGGAGAGATTACGGCTATGCCGTAACGGGGTCATGCCGAGATAAGGGAAAATTAGGACATTTGCTTCGCATGCGGTTGTTCTATAAAGGCTGCGTGCAATCCACCTCAAGTCCTCCTGAATGGCT